>ERZ824488.399-NODE-399-length-58329-cov-8.229399_pt1 | contig 58329 bp, 48 predicted proteins | sample MGYA00519936_ERZ824488 | MGnify/ENA primary metagenome ERZ824488 (study PRJEB31778, sample SAMEA3449153) | human gut metagenome | biome: human gut; feature: human-associated habitat; material: faeces | place: United Kingdom | collected 2010/2012 ... | reverse complement strand
GCCTTGCATATGAAGAAATCATCCTGCGTCAATATAGCAGATACTTAATTTTCACGGTACTAGACAACAGGAAATCAGCCGACACCTACCAGACCCTGGAAGAGAAATTTCTGAAGATTCAGGAGGCCGATCCGGACGAAGTAGCAGCGGATACAATAGAAACTGTCGGAGAAACGGCCAAAACTGACAAAACTGATGCAGAAAAAAGTGAAAGTACCATCACCACCAGGAACACCACAGAAACGACCACCGAGGACACCCGCGAAGAGAAAAAAGACTGGTGGTTCACGGATGTGAGAGTGGCTTTTGATGAGCTGTTGCAAAATTCCCTGATCGAGACCGGGATTCATCCAGAGAGCAGCGACCATATCCTGACCCTCTCCACCTGCACCGGAAACGGCTATGATTCCCGTATGACCGTCCATGCCGTGTGTATCGACGAACAGACCACAGACCCGGAAAAACTATTCTGAAACTTCTATCAGGATGAAAAAACGCTCATGCAGATTAAGACAACTTGAGCGTTTTTTTTATTCTTCTTTTTTGAAAAATCCCGGAAATAAGCCATTTTTTACCATCCAAAACCGTAACCGATGAGTACGAATCAACAAAAGTTTGTTGACACTAATACCTACTTATGATATAAAACTTTTGATTAGTCGTGACTTACGAGGAGCTGATATGAACGAGAAAAAAGGACAAGAATTAACGGAAGATCTGGCGAGCGGAATGCCCTGCTCGAAACGCGAGACGGTGGAAAATATGCTGGAACAGCTTTGCCACTGGAGGAAAAACAGCTGCCCGCTCTCATCATCCCGGCTGTGTGAAAAATTTCAGTTGTCCAGAAGAGAGTGTACCTACTATCTGAAAAAAATGCTGGAATACGGTTACATCTTTCCGCTTGCAAATGCAGATGAGATTCAGCTGACTTCTTTTGGGATCGCCAGAGGGGAGGAGCTGGGATACCGTCATGAGACCTTCAAGCAGTTTCTTCAGCTGGCCGGTGTAAAGCCGGAGGATGCAGAAGAAGACGCCTGCCGGATAGAACATGTGGCAGGGGAGAAGACGGTAGAAAGCATCTGTCAGTTTATAAACAGCGGCGTACCCAGCGAGAGGATCCTGCATCACTCAGATCTTCGGTTTCGCTATGAGCCGGGGACCTATGAAATGGGAATGGGGATCTATGAGATGGAGCGGCTGTGTCCGAGAAAACTGGCGCAGGAATATTTCTGGTATAAGGAATGGATCACGCTGGAGATCAGCAAGGAAAAAAGCACCTGTAAGCTGATCCGGAAAGAAGAAAGCCAGTCGGAAAAGCTGTGGTATATGGACCGGGATGCCGGATGGCTCCAGGCAGAAGAAAAGGAGTGTACCATATGCATACCTGCACAGGCGTTTGAATTTATCATTTGTCCGTCAGATCCCATTATAGAAGGAGAGCTTTTGATTGCTTTTGTAAAAGAAGGAGATCTTCCTGTGGAAAAAGCATGCAGAGAGCTGAATGTCCATATCTCCTGAACGGAAGGTGAAAGATGAAAACAACAGAAGAAGTACAACAGACAGGCCTTCCATCTTTGCTTCAGATCAGGTATCTGATGGAACTGGAAAAAGTCGGATGGAAGCGTGGAACGGTCATGGAGATCGCAGGAAAATGCGGCGTCAGCCATCCCGCAGTCAGCCGTTACCTGAAAAGCTGCTGTGAAAAAGGAATTCTGAATGAAAAATATGAATTTACCACAGTGGGAAAGATGATGCTGGACCGTTACCGGAAGCTGATCGATGAGACAGAAAATTATCTGGCCAGGATTGGAATCGATGAGGAGGCGCAGGGAGAGACCCTCAGAAAACTGATTGAAAATCTTGACTGTGCAACCCTTGGAAAAATCGTGCGAAGCGACCGCTCATCGGTACAGCATGTGCCCAAACCGGTGATCTGGAAGGAAGAAAGTTTTCTGGATGATATGCTGGCATGGGGAAGCTGGCCAGTGTGTATCGCCATTTATCAGGCGGGCAGCCAGATCGAACAGCTTCGGAAACGTTCCATGGCAGACAGGGGGGTTGAGAGACAGGCCATGCTCCGGCATAACAAGCGTGGAAGCTGGCTGGAACTGAGCATCCAGAAAATGAATGCAATATCCAGAGTGGATCATGCCGAGATGGAAGGAAAATTGTCTTCCCTGAAATACGAATGTAACGGAAGGCTTCACAAAGCGGAGATACGGGGCAACAAAGTCAATATCCCGCTGGAGGCCTGCCGGTTTATACAGAACAGCAGAGGAATTATCAAAGGCAGAGTGGCCATCACAGTCACATGCAGCGTTGGCTGCGTCCACATGCCGGAGAGTACCGCATTGCTGATATTCTGGCTTTGAAAAAAGCCAGCTTTACCAGATAAAACAAAACATACAGAGAAAATGGAGGAAAAAACGTGAATAAAAATCCGGTCCGCTTTTTTTGGATGATACTTGGATTTCTTTGCCTGGGGCTTGGAACGGTGGGGATTGTCCTGCCGATCCTGCCCACGGTTCCTTTTTACATGGCGACGGTGTTCTGCTTTGCAAAAAGCTCCGAGCGGCTTCATCGCTGGTTTCTGGGAACGCAGTTATACAAGAAGCATCTGGAGAGCTTTGTGGAAAAGAAGACAATGACTTTAAAGACCAAGTGTTCCATTGTGGGAATGGTGACGGCTCTGATGACAGTCGGCTTTCTCATGATGAAACAGGTGCCTGTCGGCAGGATCTGCCTGGTAGTCGTGTGGCTCTGCCATGTGGTTTATTTCTTTGGAATGGTAAAGACCGGGGAGGGAGAAGAAAATGATTAAGACAAGACTGATGGCTCTTCTCTCCCAGGCAAAAAAGTATATCATCCAGAATGTATTCTGGCAGTGGGCGGCACTGCTGGCGCAGATCGCAGCCGTTTTTTCCGCGGCGGGTCTTCTGGAGAGCGCCTTTTCCGGAAAGACAGAGGGATCAGTATTGAGACGGACCGTGCTGATCCTGGTCCTTTCCGTCTGTATCCGCTTTGTCTGTGACCGGATGGCGGCGAGGGCTTCTTATGCAGCCAGTGTGGATGTAAAACGGATCTTAAGAAAAAAGATCTATGAAAAACTGCTTCGCCTGGGTGCCTCTTACCGGGAACAGACAGCGACTTCTGAGATCGTGCAGATGAGCTCGGAGGGCGTGGAGCAGCTGGAGATCTATTTTGGGAAATATCTTCCTCAGCTGTTTTACAGTTTATTGGCTCCTGTGACGTTATTTGCGGTACTTTCCAGAGTGAGTGTGAAAGCAAGTGCAGTGCTTCTCCTCTGTGTGCCGCTGATCCCACTCTCCATTGTTGTGGTGCAGAAGATCGCCAAACGGCTTCTTGACAAATACTGGAGCGTGTATACAGGACTGGGTGACAGCTTCCTGGAGAATCTGCAGGGACTGACTACATTGAAGATTTATCAGGCAGATCAGCAGAAGGCGCAGGAAATGGACGAGGAAGCACAGCAGTTTCGGAGCATTACGATGAAGGTGCTGACCATGCAGCTCAATTCCACCAGCGTGATGGATATCATGGCCTATGGGGGTGCAGCTGTGGGTATGATCGAAGCGCTCCGCGAATTTGCGCGTGGGGAGATCGGGCTGGCCGGTGTCCTGACGCTTCTTCTTCTGGCGGCTGAGTTTTTTATCCCGCTGCGTCTTCTGGGCTCTTTTTTTCACATCGCGATGAACGGAATGGCGGCCAGCGACAAGATTTTTTCTCTTCTGGATATGCCGGAACCGGAGCAGGGAACAGCAGAGGCTCCGAAGTGCGCGGTGGATATTCGTTTTGCAGGGGTACATTTTTCTTATGAAGAAGACAGGGAGATTCTGAAAGGAATCGCTCTCACACTGAAAGCGGGAAGCTTTGTGTCGCTGGTGGGAACCTCCGGCTGTGGTAAAAGTACCATCGCGGGGCTTTTGAGCGGGAAAAATAAAGGGTATCAGGGCAGTATTCAATTTGGCGGAACAGAGCTTTCCAGGATTCCGGAAAGAGAGTTGATGGCGTATATCACGGTGGTGACGCACAACAGTTATCTCTGGAAAGGGACGGTGGAGGAAAATCTTCGGATGGCAAAACCGGAGGCAACCGCGGAAGAGATGAGAGCGGCACTGAAAAAAGTGAATCTGCTGGCCTTTCTGGATACGCAGCAGGGTCTTGAGACACCGCTTACGGAAAAGGCTGGCAATCTGTCCGGCGGACAGAAACAGAGACTGGCGCTGGCAAGGGCGCTTCTACATGATACCCCGGTTTATATTTTTGACGAGGCGACTTCCAATATCGATATGGAAAGCGAAGAGATGATCATGGAAGTCATACGGGAACTGGCAAAGACCAAAACGGTGCTGCTGATCTCCCACCGCCTCGCGAACGTCGTGGATTCGGACTGTATTTTCATGCTGGAAAAAGGCAGGATTGCGGAAGCAGGGACCCACGGGGAACTGATGAGGCTTAAGGGCAGCTATTATGAACTGTATGAGAGCCAGAGAAAACTCGAAGCGTACACAAAGGAGGCGGACTTATGAGCAGTACAAAGAAAAGACGAAGCGGTATTCAGATCATGGGTCAGCTCATTGGTCTGGTAAAATCCATGCTCCACATTATGCTGACGGCCATTCTGCTCGGAACCGTCGGCTATCTGTGTGCGATTTTCCTGACCATTACAGCGTCGAAGGCCGTTATGAAGGTGGCAGGAGGCGGAGCACTTTCCGGGAGGCTGTTTTTTGGGCTGATTCTGCTTGCAGTGATGCGGGGCATTTTCCATTATGCGGAGCAGTACTGCAATCATTTTATTGCGTTCAAATTGCTGGCAGTGATCCGCCACAAAGTTTTTGCGGCCCTGAGGCGGCTCTGTCCGGCAAAACTGGAAGGGCGTGACAAGGGAAACCTGATCTCGATCATTACGACGGATATCGAACTTCTGGAGGTTTTTTATGCCCATACCATTTCGCCGATCGCGATTGCAGTTCTGACCTCTGTTTTCATGGTCTGCTTTATGGGACGGTATCACTGGTGTGCGGGGGTGTTTGCGCTGATCGCTTATTTTTTCGTAGGAGTCGTGATTCCGTTGTGGAATGGAAAACGGAGCGGTGACAAAGGAATGGAATACCGCAATGCGTTCGGAGAACTGAACAGCTTTGTGCTGGAGTCTGTGCGTGGTCTGGATGAGACCATTCAGTACGGTTATGGAGAAAAGCAAAATCAGCAGATGGAAGAACGTTCGGTATCTCTTGGCCGGATGCAGAAAGAACTGAGCCGTATGGAAGGCAGTCAGCGGGCCGTGACCAATCTGGTAATTCTGCTTTTTTCCTTTGGGATGTTGTTTCTGATGCTGAGCCTGTATGAGAGGGGGGCCGTGAGCTTTGAGGCAGTAGTGATCTGTACGGTTGCCCAGATGGGCTCTTTTGGGCCGGTGGTGGCTTTGTCGAGCCTCTCCAACAACTTGAATCAGACGCTGGCCAGCGGGGAACGGGTTCTTTCTATATTGGAGGAGACTCCGATGGTAGAGGAAGTGCCGGGAGACGGGGTGACAGGGAAAGAGAGAGCGGAAGCTTTTCGTGGTGCAAAAGTCAGCCATGTGACTTTCGCCTATGAGAATGAAGTGATTTTAAAGGATTATTCGATCGATCTGAAACCGGGAAAGGTGATTGGAATACACGGAGCCAGCGGCAGTGGAAAATCCACGCTCTTAAAGCTTCTGATGCGGTTCTGGGATGTAAACCGGGGAGAAATCCAGGTGGATGGTCAGCCAATCAAGAGGATTCCAACCGGAAAGCTAAGGGATATGGAAAGCTATGTGACCCAGGAAACACACCTTTTTCATGATTCCATAGCCAACAATATCGCGATCGGAAAGCCGGGAGCCTCCCGGGAGGAGATCATCGAAGCGGCAAAGAAGGCGTCGATTCACGACTTTATTCAAACCCTGCCGGATGGTTATGATACAAAGGTCGGCGAACTGGGAGATACCCTGTCAGGCGGAGAAAAGCAGAGGATCGGCATTGCCCGGGCTTTTCTCCATGATGCGCCCTTTCTGCTCCTCGATGAGCCTACCAGCAATCTGGATTCCCTAAATGAAGGCATCATCCTGAAATCCCTCCGGGAATCCTGTGATAAGAAAACGGTAGTCCTCGTTTCTCACCGCCAGTCCACAATGCAGGTGGCGGACGAAGTGTATGAGATGGAGAATAGGAGAAGCTCATAAGAGATAAAATAAGAATCGGCATCACTCAACGAGCATGAATTGGGTTGTGCCATTTTTTGACTTATGGACAGGAAAACAGTATAATGGAAGGAATTCACGAGAAAGGAACGAAGAAAAATGAATTATTCCGAATGTATCATAAAAGCAAAAGACCGGATCGGCAAATTCTGTAAGGCCTGTCCGGAGTGTAATGGAAGAGCCTGTAAAAATCAGATGCCGGGGCCCGGTTCCAAAGGGATCGGGGATACTGCCGTACGAAACTACGACAAATGGAAAGAGATCCGTGTACAAATGGATACCATCGCAGAAAACAAGCCTGTGGACACTTCTCTGGAGCTCTTTGGAAAAACGTTCTGTTATCCTGTTTTTGCAGGACCGGTGGGAGCCGTTTCGCTTCATTATGGGGATTGCCTGGATGATGTGGCCTATAATGATATTCTGGTGTCCGCCTGCGCGGAAAACGGTATTGCCGCGTTTACCGGGGACGGTGTGGACAGCAATGTGATGGTGGCGGCCACGGCGGCTATCAAAAAAGCAGGGGGCGTCGGGATTCCCACGGTGAAGCCATGGAATCTGGAGACGATCCGGGAGAAGATGGAGCTGGTTCATGAATCTGGGGCCTTTGCGGTGGCTATGGATATCGATGCCGCAGGTCTTCCATTTCTGAAAAATATGGAGCTGCCTGCAGGAAGCAAGACTGTGGAGGAACTCCGGGAGATCATCGAGATGGCCGGAACGCCCTTTATCGTGAAGGGAATTATGACGGTGAAGGGCGCTTTGAAGGCGAAAGAGGCAGGGGCGGCAGCCATCATCGTTTCCAACCACGGCGGGAGAGTGCTGGATCAGTGCCCAGCGACGGCGGAGGTACTGGAAGAGATTGCAACAGCTGTAAACGGTTCCATGAAGATTCTGGTGGATGGCGGAATCCGCTCCGGAGCTGATGTCTTTAAAGCCCTGGCCCTTGGAGCCGATGGCGTTGTCATCGCCCGGCCCTTCGTCACAGCTGTCTACGGCGGAGCACAGGAAGGCGTCCGCTCCTACATTGAAAAAATCGGCACCGAGCTGGAGGACACGATGAAAATGTGCGGCGTGTCCAGCTTGAAAGAAATTACGAGGGAGTGTGTTTTTAGCAAAAATACCGGATCTCGTTGAAACGATTGATCCATTCCTCGATAATATCTGCGCTGTTGTCTTCTACGATGTGGATTAATTTTTTGAGGACGTGATCAGGTGGGTATTATTCCGGATCAGCCGCTTGAGGTAGGTGATTTCGGTATCGTCATTCAATGTCATAAAGGGGGACATCATAAAAACACGTCTTTCATGAAGTTGGCAGGTACAGTATACCACAGGTTTGCAGGATAAGAAAGCCTGCTTTATGCCATACAAAGCTTTCTTTTATAACCAACCATAGAAAAAAGATAAATCCCCGGCTCTTGTCATTGCCCCATGCAAGGGCTAAGATAGAAGGAAAATAACGGCCCGGAAGGGCAAAAGGAGAATGAAAAAATGACTTACATAGCAAGAGAAGACGCACTGACGTTATTGAAGAAGTACAATAAAGACCCGTTTCATATTCAGCATGCTCTGACGGTGGAGGCTGTTATGAGATGGTATGCGAAGGAGTTGGGGTACGGCGATGCGGAGGAATACTGGGGCATCGTTGGTCTGCTTCATGATATTGATTTTGAGCTTTATCCGGAGGAGCACTGCTTGAAAGCGCCGGAGCTTCTGAGAGAAGGTGGTGTGGGAGAGGATATCATTCATGCTGTGGTGTCTCATGGATATGGAATTACCGTAGGCGGCGTTACGCTGGATGTGGCTCCGGAGCATGAGATGGAGAAGGTGCTTTTTGCAGCGGATGAACTGACCGGTCTTATCTGGGCCGCAGCTCTGATGCGTCCGTCTAAGAGCACGAAGGATATGGAGCTTAAATCCCTGAAGAAAAAATATAAGAGTAAAGGCTTTGCTGCCGGCTGTTCCCGTGAGGTGATCGAGCGCGGAGCTGAGCAGCTTGGCTGGGACCTGGAGAAGCTTCTTACCATGACGCTCCAGGCGATGGCCGCTACGGAGGATACGATTCAGGCAGAGATGACAGCAGAGCAGTGATAGAGTAATAATGTGACCTCTCACCACTCCAGCGCCTGACGAAAAGACAGTCCCGGCTGCAGTTGCGGCAGCTGGAAATACTAATGCTCCGAAAATCTGCTAAAAGCATGAGCAAAAATCCAGAACTCGCTTCGCTCAGACAATGGATTTTTGCTCATAACGCAGATTCCCGGGGCATAAGTATTTCTACAGCTGCCTCCACATGTCAGCCTGGCCTGCTTTTTCGTCGGGCGCTTCCTTGATATATGGTAGTTTGCAGATTTTCTGTGTTTTATTCCCGCGAGCAATGTGAGGAGCAGTTAGGCTTGCAGGCTGCCACACCCAGCCCCCACCAGAAAGTCCGATCCGCGCTGACATGTGGAGGAGGCGGAGAAATTCTTATGCTGCGATGAGCTGCGTTATGAGAGAAAATCCATTGTTTGAGCGAAGCGAGTTATGGATTTTCTCTCATGTTTTTAGCAGCGAACCGCAGCATTAGTATTTCCCGCCGACGCAACTGCAGCCGGAGCGGACTTTCCGGCGGGGGCGTCCTGTCCACCACATCTTTTAAACCTTTAATGGGCGTCCCGCTTTATCAATCTTTCACCCGCACATTTTACTCCCCCAAAAACTTCCCCAATCGTAGAAAAATCCACTGTGAGCAATAGTTTTTCCTATTGCAACAGTGGATTTTTCTACGTTAAGATGTATATGACAATTCAGAACTAAAAAAAGAGAAAGAAAACAGGAGCACAGGATGAAAGGAAAAGGCATACATTCAAGATCGATCTTCGTACAACTACTGGTATTTTCACTGCTTGCCAGTCTGGTTCCGACCCTGCTCATCAGTATATTTTTGTTTTATAAGCTGGATCGCACCGCACAGGCGGAGGTACAGGATTACCATGATCAGATTACTTCACAGTATATGAAAAACATAGAAGAAAAACTGCAGCAGTACCGAAACAGTCTGGAAGTGATCGCGAATAATACAGTGATTCTAAATACACTGACAGATGAAACTCTAAACCCCTACGACAAAGGAGAACTGGTCAGCAAAGAAGTGAATAACTCTCTTTTGCTGGAGAAACAAAGCGAAGTGAGAAACTGCATGATCTATTCCAGCGTGCAGGACTGTAAAATATATGGCAGGCGTGCATCCATGATGCAGCAGGCGAGCAGGGAAGTATGGTATCTGCAGGAAAGGGTAATAAAAGACGATTGCTTTTCCTACTTTGCCTTAAAAGATTCGGAACCGATTCTGTCTCTGGTGAAAGATATCGAAGAGCTGGATACCGAACATCTGAGCCGCTCACAGCTGGGAATCATTAAACTGGATGTAGCGATGAAACGCCTGTTTGTACCGGCGGCGACCGACAGTGAAGAAAATGCCACTTACGATGTTATCGTCTATAAAAATGAGGGAGAAGATGCAAAAATCCTCTATCAGACCCTGAAAGAGAATGGAAGCGAGATCTTAAAAAAATACTGGTCTGATACAGCAAAGGAAGAAACTGGTGCAAATTCCGAGGGACTGATTGATACCTATACGGTGGCTGGTCAGACCCTGGAGGATTATGGACTGAATCTGCTGTTTTTATTTGATAATCAGGATTCACTGGAGAAACGGGCGGAGATCATAGAGACGATTCTTCCGTTGCTGCTTCTTCTGATGATAGCCGTCACCGGGGTGATTTACTGGTACAGCAAAGATTTCTCCTCCCGGGTGGAACTTCTGGTGAAAAAATTCCGCCGTGCGGAGACCGGCGATCTGTCAGTGAGCGAAAAAATCAGTGGAACCGATGAGATTGCAGTGCTGGATCAGCAGTTTAACCGGATGCTTGGCAAACTCGATCAGCTGATCAAGACCAGCTATGTTCAGAAACTGGAAAATAAAGAGGCACAGCTGAAAAATCTGCAGCTCCAGATCAATCCCCATTTTCTGTATAACACGCTGGAAACCATCAGTTCCATTGCGGCGGTGAAGCAGGTGTTTGTCGTGTGTGATATCTGTGGAAAACTGGGGGAGATCTTCCGGTACAGTCTGGGAAAAAATTACGGAGAGCTGGTTCCGCTGGAACAGGAAATGACCCATATTAAAAACTATATGTTTATTCAGAAGATTCGTTACGGGGACCGCCTGCAGGTATTTTACAACATCGATGTGGATGCGGCCCATGTCCATATTCCAAGGTTTATCCTGCAGCCGATTGTGGAAAATGCGATTTCCCATGGACTGAGCAACCTGACCAGTGTCGGAACGCTGGAAGTCTCTGCCTTTGAAAAAAAAGACCGGCTGTATATTGAGATTGAGGACGACGGGGAAGGCATGGTTCGGGAAAAAGTGGCCGAAATCACACGTTTTATCAATACCGCAAAACCGGTGGAGGGAAAGAAAAATATAGGGATCCGTAACGTCAACCAGAGAATCAAACTGGCTTATGGAGAAGCATATGGAATTACCATCAGGAGCGCTCCATATCAGGGAAGCCGCTTTACGATCCAATTGCCAATCATGAGGAAAGGAGAAGAAGATGAGACATAATATACTGATTGTGGATGACGAACAGCTGATTCGCCAGGGCTTACGGGCGCGAATCGAGTATCTGGGAATTGATGTGGATGAGATTTTTGAGGCGGAAAATGGTCTGATGGCATTGAGGCTCCAGGAGGAGCATCCGATTGATGTGGTGATCACAGATATCCGTATGCCGGATATGGACGGTCTGGAACTGATTCAGGAGATGCAGAAGAAAAACAATCAGATAAAATTTGTCGTACTCAGCGGCTATGCGGAGTTCAGCTATGCGGAGACGGCAATCCGGCTGGGCGTAAAGGCGTATCTGTTGAAACCGGTCTCCAACGATGATTTGAAGGCGGCCTTTGATAAGGCCTACAAAGAGATGGAACAGACGGCAAGCGTTCGCCAGGAAGTACAGATGAAAAAGCGAATGGATCGGGAAAAACAGGTTTATCAGCAGGAGAAGGCGCTGAATGCACTCTTTTCCAGCCAGGAAGCCGGTGCAGTTACAAGGGAGCAGCTCTGCAAGCTCTGTGGATATGATGAAAAAATGTGGGCAGGGGGTGCAGAATCGGTACTTTATCTGGCGATTCTGCACATCAACAAGGAAAGCTTTGAACATCAGAGATTTCGGCCGGTGGATCATGAACTGGTACGTTTTATGATTCGGAATATTTTTGAAGAGATCCAGGCACCATGTGAGAAGCTTCTGGTAAACAGTTTGTCAGATACGAGACAGATGTATGGTATTTTCATAGGAGATGATAAGAAAAAACTGCGGATGGAAGTGGAACGGATCTATCTGAGGATGCGCTCGGTGCTGGAAAAGAAAATGGGAATTTACCTGACGATCGGCGTCAGCCGGTGCCGTAGCCAGTTGGAGGGAAAGGAAACTTCAGAGGCGAGACAGGCTTTAAAACAGCGAATCATCTATGGAAAAGCCAATATTTATTTTTATGAGGATATCCGGATTCTGGGCGAACAGGAATTCCCAGTGTCTCAGCTGCATCTGCTGGAACAGTATATTGAGCATAATGAGATCTTCAAGGTGAAAAATTTGGTGCAGGAGATTTTTTCGGAAGAACTGGTGAAAAAGTATGGCAGCGCCTATCTGCGGATCATGTGGATTCGGATCTTAAATCTTTTGCTGCATCACTATGAGCGGAGAGGAAGAAACGCGGCAGAGATCGAAAAAATGCTGCAGAATTATAACCTTCTGGATCGGATTCAGTCGCTTCAGGAGATCCGGCAGAAGATCATAGAGATGGTGATGGAGTGTGTATCCACGGAAAGCGTTGCCGATGCCAACGCCAGAAGCAAGATTCAGATGGCGATTGGTTATATTCAGGAGCATTTTGCGGAAAACCTGACGGTCAATGTTTTGGCGGAGCATTATGGAATGAGTCCGAATTATTTTTCCTCGATGTTTAAGAAAGAGATGAGCCGGTCTGCCGTGAATTATATTACGGAACTTCGGATCAATCAGGCGAGAGAGCTTTTGTACCATTCAGAGCTGAGCGTGGTGGATATTTCAAAAAAAGTGGGATATGAGGACAGCCAGTATTTCTTCCGGGTATTTAAAAAGTATCTGGGAATGACGCCTCTGCAGTACCGGGAAGAGAGCAGAAAATAGAAAGAGGGAAAAATGATGAAACGAATGAGAAGAATTGAAAGTCCGAAGGTCGCACGGCTGCTGTTTTTGCTGTGCTGGTTTGCTTATTTTACCTCCTATATCGGACGGCTGAATTATTCATCGGCGATGACGGAGATGATTCAGGGGACGATTCTGACGAAGAGCCAGGCGGGCTTTATCAGCATGGTGTACTTTTTTGCCTATGGAATCGGACAGCTTTGCAACGGGATTCTGGGGGATAAGTTTCACCCGGGAAAGATGATTTTTACCGGGCTGGCCATTGCAGCCGGAGCGAATCTCTGTATGGGATTTGCCGGAGGCTTTCAGGTGATGGCGGTTATCTGGGGAATTAACGGATATGCACAGGCGATGATCTGGCCGCCGATCATCCGTATCTTTGCGGAGATGGTGAGCAGGGAGCAGAAGATGAAGTTCTGTGTGGACATCGTGTCTTCCCAGGTACTTGGCACCCTGGCTTCTTATCTGCTGGCCGCCGGCGTGATGTGGCTGATCGGCTGGAGAGCGGTCTTTGGTGCGGCAGCCATCTGTCTGGGCGCGATGTCAGTTGTGTGGATTATCGGGTTTGGAAAAATTGAAAACTGTGGAAAAGACCCGGAAAGAGATGCGGCAGAGGTGGATAAACGTGGGAAAGACAGCTCTGTAAAAACGACGGCTGCGGGAAAAACGGCCTGGTTTGGTTCCGGCATCCTGATGGTACTTTTTCCTGTGATTATTCACGGGATGCTGAAGGACGGGGTAACAACCTGGGTTCCGACCTATATCACAGAGACCTTTTTTACTTCTCCGGCCTTTTCGATTCTTGTGACGACGGTACTTCCGATTGTCAATCTGAGCGGGGCCTATGTAGCCCAGTATCTCTATAAAAAATGTAAAAATCAGGAGGCGATGGCAGCTGTCTGTCTGTTCCTGGTTGCCGTGCTGGCACTGACTGGTATCTGGATTGGAAAGGATGTTTCCATGATTCTGACCGTGGTACTCTTTGCCCTGACAACGGCTTCCATGATGGGAGTCAACACACTGTTTGTCAACCTGTTTCCGCTTCGCTATGAGGCGATGGGAAAAGTGTCTACGGTATCTGGTTTTATGAACTGTATGGCCTATGTGGGAACGGCAGTCTCTACCTTTACGATCGGTGTGCTGGTAGAACAGAAAGGCTGGAATGTGACGATCGGAAGCTGGGTAGTGATGACTTTCCTGGCGCTGGTGGTGTGTATGCTTGGAAGAAAGAAATTTTCATAACAAAAGACAAAAAGAAAACCCTGACTGGAAAAAACTGGTCAGGGTTTTCTGATTTCTGTTACAGATGAATCACCGGGCTTGTGCATACCAGGTTTTCGATGATGGTTTCTTTTTCAAAAAGCATCGGAATGATGATCCGGTCTTCCTTGAAAGAAGTCAGCGGGATCCGGTCGGATACGCCACAGGTGATGAGCTGATCTCTGGTGCGGAGGGTGATCTTGTAATCCTCCTCGGGAAGCGGCTCATAACCCGGTTTTCCGGTCTGATGGATGGTGAAAGAGAGGGCTTCTCCGTCGTTATGGACTTCCAGCAGAGGGCCTTTGCATACCCAGGTGCGCTGGTGATGAATCGCATCGGAGAGCTCCTGGCAGACGTCGCCCTCCGGTTCTCCCTCAATGTAGGTGGAATAATGGCCGTGCAGGCTGCTGTTGCCGTGCAGGTCCATGCCGCAGGTAGCAGCGATGTTTTCGCCGGAAAGTACCAGGTCTTCCCACAGTTTGACACCTTTTTCATTGACCTCGTGGAGCGGTTCCGGGTTGTTGAAGATCTCGATGAAATCACAGCAGGAATAATCGGTGATCGTCATCTCGAAACGGCAGCCCTGGGCGAAGGGCCAGCCGAAGGAATAGGGGTGAGCGACACCCACCAGCGCTCCTTTTTCACGGGCGGCCTGGAAGAGAAGTTCCGGTTTATGCTTGTTGATGTTTTCCCAGGGCACATACTCGGTCAGGTTCAGGCAGAGAATATGTCCGTAGTAAGTCGTGTATTCCATGCCCGGGATAAAGGCGATGGGCTGCGGATGCTCTTTCAGATAGTTCTCAATCTTGTAATGGCCGGAGATGGTGTTGTGATCCGTCAGGGAGAAGGCGTCCACATGGTCAGCCACCATAAAGTCTGTCAGTTCTTTGCAGGTAAATACCGCATCTGATTCGTTGGTATGATTGTGTAATTCCAGTCTCTTATACATAAAAAATCCCCCTTAACGTGCGCGTACCGTCAGCTGATATTCGGTGTTGTTCAGCAGTACGGAAAATACCAGGATGGTTACTTTTAACACACCCTCGATGTCCGGCTGCGGAATGCAGCCTTCGGTGGCTTCCGTTGCAGTAAAATGCATATGCCTGGTTGTCAGCTGCCGGTGGATATTGCCGATGAAGGTATCGTTCAGGGTTGCCATGGTGTGAATCTCGGTTTTCATGCCATGATAGACCGCGTCTTCCCATTCTTCCGGGGTGCAGTCTTCGATTCCATATTCTTTTTTGCAATAGTCGAGCAGGTACTGTTTCAGCTCCGGTGTCACATCCTCAGAGCGGAAGTGCTGCGGTGCAAAAGAAAATTCAATATCCAGCTCGTCATACTTCTGATCCAGGCAGACCGTATAGGAAATCTGCCCGATAAAGTCTTTGCATAATTTTCCCTCTACATGGTAAATTGTTTTCAGTTCAGCCATAGTCTTCTCCATTTCCGTATTCTATAGTAAATGCATAATTCTTTTTCAGAATACGCAGACGAACTGGCAATGTCAATAGTCTGAAGAAAATCGTAGAAAAGTCCAGTTATTTTAAAAGTTATGTACATTATAGAGAAAAAACAGATTTGCTATAATGGGGGCAAATACAGTAAAAAACACACGAAAATAAAGGAGAGTCATATGGAAAAAAGAACCCTTTATAGAGAAGGAACATACAAAAAAGGAAATCTTCACACCCACACAACCTGGTCAGACGGGATGCATACGCCCAAAGAGACGGCGGAGCATTACCGCAGCCAGGGCTATGATTTTCTGGCACTGACGGATCACTGGGTTTACGGGATTCATCCGGAACTGAACAGGGATGATTTCCTGCTGTTTCCGGGAACGGAGCTGGATATCGAGTTGCCGGGAAGAAAAGATCACCATCTGGTGGGTTTTGGTCTGCCGGAGACGAACCGGATTCCGGAACATTATACCTTTGAGGAAGAGCGCAAAAACGGAGTGCTGACAACGGCAGAGCGTATCATCGAATATTTTGGGCAGAGAGGAAATGTCACCCTGTACGGCCATCCCTACTGGTCCAAGATCGATTCCACGGATATCAAATATCTGCAGGGCATGATCGGCATGGAAATCTACAACCACGGTTCTGAATTTTTCGGAAACAATGGCAATTCCGAGACGTATTTTGACCACTTTCTGTTTGTGAAAAATAAGATTTTCTGCTTTGCCACCGACGATGCCCACGATATCGGGAAACATGATCTGGGCGGCTTTATCATGGTAAAGACGAAAGAATTTACCCACAGAGGTATTCTGGAAGCGATCAAAGACGGAAGCTTCTATGCATCCTCCGGACCGCTGTTCCATGATTTCTATGTGGAGGAGGGAGTGGCTCATGTGACCTGCGAGCCCTGCCAGGATATTTATTTCCAGACGCCTCACAGGGGAGATCACCTGTTCAGCGATGAGGGAGACCGGCTGACAGAAGGAAGCTTTGCATTAAACGGGGATGAAGAGTATGTGAGAGTGACGATCAAAAACAGCAGAGGACAGAAGGCCTGGACCCAGCCGATCTGGCTGTGGCTGTTCTGAAGGAAGAAGAGGAGGAAAAAGGATGATAAAATTAGTGACCTTTAATATACGGTGTGATTATGACCAGGATGGAGCCAACAGTTTTCGCTTCCGGAAACCTGTGATTTTGAAGAAACTTGCCGAGGAAAAACCGGATGTGATCTGTTTTCAGGAAGTGCTTCCCCATGTGGCAGCATGGCTGAAAGAGAACCTGACGGAGTATACTGTAGTCGGCTGCGGAAGAAGCGAGACCCTGGAAGACGAGCAGATGACCGTCGCTTTTCGTACCGACCGTCTGAACCTGATCAATATGGAAACCTTCTGGCTGTCCCCAACCCCCTATGTGCCGGCGAGCAGATATGAAGAACAGTCCATCTGCCCCCGGGTGTGTACAGAAGTCGTGCTGGAAGATCTTCAGGAAAAGAAAGTTTTCCGTCTGTGTGATATCCATCTGGATCATCTCGGCGTACAGGCCAGAACCCTGGGCCTCTCCCAGATCTTAAAGAAAATGGATGACGCAGTTTTGTTTGCCGGAGCACCGGTGATCCTTGCCGGTGATTTCAATGCAGAGCCGGACGGGGAAGAATTTGCCGTCATGAGAGAGCGGAAGGATTATGTGAACTATACCGAGGGCATAGGTGTCACCTACCATGGCTTCGAACCGGAAGACGAGCAGGAGCGAATCGATTACATCTATATCAGAGAAGCAAAAGAAGGATACCCGGGGCTTACCTGTACCAGCGTAAAGAAATGGACCGACCGGGACGGAGAAGTCTGGCTTTCCGATCATTATCCGATCTGCGGGGAACTGGAGTGGACAAATCTATAAAAAATAATGGACATTTTTTACAGCGTAGATTTGTCCACTGGTGCAAAAAGAAATGTCCATTGTGAAAGAAGAGGCTGTTTTCTATAATGGCTCTATCAAAAAAAGGAAGGAGGAAAGCTATGAAAGCAGCAAGTGTTGAGAAGGCTAAAAAATACAAGCCAAAGAAACAGCCGCTGGGCAAAAGACTGGTTCGTTACTGGCCGCTGTATGTGATGCTGCTTCCCTGTATCATCTACTATGCACTGATCTGTTATGTGCCGATGGCAGGTTCTGTTCTCGCCTTTAAGGATTATTCCTTTAAGAAGGGAATCTGGGGAAGCCCGTGGATCGGATTCAAGTATTTTGAAACGTTCTTTTCCAGTTACGATGCGCCGAGACTGATCCGCAATACACTGACGATTGGTATTATCAAGTGTATTCTGGAATTTCCGTTTGCTATCATACTTGCCCTTTTGCTGAATGAACTTCGTAGCATGAAGTTTAAGAAGATCTCGCAGACAATCAGCTATCTGCCGCATTTTCTCTCTTCTGTTATTATTGTAACCATGCTGCAGAGAATCCTGGCGCCGAACACCGGTGTACTGAATCAGGCAATTGCAGCACTGGGAGGAGATGGAAGTACATTCTTCCTGATGGATGCAAAATATTTCTACAGAATCCTGTTTTCCATGGATTTATGGAGAAATATCGGATGGGATTCCATCATGTATCTGGCAGCAATCAGTTCCGTAGACCTGACCTTATACGAGGCAGCAGAAATGGATGGCTGCGGAAAACTGAAAAAAATGTGGCATATCACACTGCCGGGAATCCGGGGAACGATCGGTCTTCTGTTTATCATGGGAGTAGGCGGACTGCTTTCTTCCGGTGTAGAACAGGTATGGCTGCTGCGTACACCTGGTAACATGTCTCTGGCTGATACCCTTGACGTATACGTCCTGCGTATGGGTATCCAGGGCGGGCAGTTTGGATATGCAACGGCGATCGGTCTGATCCAGGGTGTGGTAGGACTGGTGCTCGTTGTAGTCTGCAACCGGATCTGTAAAAAGGTCACGGAAGTCGGATTGTGGTAAAAAAGTAACCCGAAAACCAAACGTAATGTAAAAGGAGGAAACACATGAAAAAGAAAACAGCAAAACGCCTGATGGCAGCTTCCATGGCAGGAACGATGGCCATGACTATGCTTGCAGGATTCACCAGCTCAGCGGATGAGGCTTCTGACAAACCGGATACCTGGATTGCCGATCGTACGATCACCGTACAGGCCTATGTAGATGATATCGGAAATACGCTTCCGTCAGATTTCAATAACACGGAAACCATGAAAAAGATCACAGAGCTGACCGGTATCAAACTGGATGTAAGATATACCCCTGGTGACAGTGATTCCAAAGTTCTGGCTTCTCAGTTGGCTTCCGGAACGATCCCGGATGTGATCATTTCTTATCTGGACAACTCCACAAGACCGGAGTTCCCGCTGCTGTACAAAGCTGCAAAAGACGGAATGTTCGCTGATGTATCCGAGTACATGAAGAATGGTAAAGTATATTCCAAATATTATGAAGATGGCTATCTGCCGGATGATACCAAGAAAAACATCGTATTCCGTGATGACCTCGACGGCGTATATCTGTGGCAGCTGAATATTGATGAAATTGACCGTTCTCTGGAATATGATCCGGATGAAGAGTATGTAGGCGGTATGTACATCCAGAAATCCATCGCAGATGATCTGGGTATCGACCCCACAGCAATCAACACACAGGATGACTTCTATGATCTGCTGGTTAAGATCAAAGAAGGCGGTTACAAAGACGATAACGGAAATGACGTATATCCGTTAGGACCCAAATACTGGGGCGGCTCTGTAGACGCCGTAAAATACATCGCAGCCGGTTATGCCTGGGGCGTAAGCGATGACTACAACCTGGATGAAAACGGCGACGTAAAACATATCGCAGAGACCGATCATGTATATGATGAGATCAACTTTGTCAGAAAACTTCTGGATGAAGATCTGATGAACCCGGAGTTCTTCACTATGGACTCTACCCGTGCAGAAGAGGTTTCCAAAAACCATAACTCAGCCATTATCGCTGATGTACACAACTACGAAGAGATCGTTTACTCCAGTGAAGACTGGATTCCGTTAGGACCCCTGAATGATATCTCCGGTGACAACAAGGAAGTTGTTCGTGGAAAGAGCGGCCGTGGCTGTATGGCAATTTCCGCAGACGCAGAGAATCCGGAAGAGATCTTCCAGTTCTTTGACTGGCTGTCCACCAAAGAAGGACAGATTATCGCACAGTACGGTGCAGAAGGCGTATCCTACACCATGGAAGACGGATATCCGAGACTGACAGACGAAGTTGCTGAGAAACTGAACGCAGGCGATACCGATTATCTGATCAACACCATCGGCGCTGGCTTCGGTGGATCTGGAAACTACTTCTTCGAGTTTGTTCTGACCAACAAAAACAACAAAGATAACTTTGGCGAGTCCCGTCCGGGCGCATCTTCCGGAAACTCTGCTTTCGCAAGAAGCGTACAGATCGCAAAAGATTATCCGGTAGAGAAAAAACTGGTTTCCGGTCTGAATGCAACCGCATATATGTCTGTGGATGAACTTGCAGATGTGAAGATGCAGATGGATCTGCTTGACTGGGATGAGACCTTTGTACAGGCTTGCTTCGCAAAATCTGATGATGAAGTAAAATCTATTGTAGAATCTTTCCGTAATCAGCTGGCAGCAGCAGGTATTGACCGCTTTGAAGCATATGTGAAGAGCGTTTATGAGGAAGATCCGAATGCAGTAAATTTCTACGACTAAGATAAAGATCCTGCCTGCCTCCGGTGGCAGGCAGGGGAAAGAAAAGCGGATAAGTTACACTTACAGAAAGGATTGGGTACGCAATGCATAAAAAGAAGATAAAAGTCAATCCGGTAGACCAGGTACTTCAGGTTCTGATTTATCTGATCATTATTGCACTCTGTCTGATCATTCTGCTCCCCTGTCTGAACGTGGTGGCGTTGGCATTTAACGATGGCGCTGATGCAGCAAGAGGTGGCGTATGGTTCTGGCCGAGAGAGTTCACACTGGATAACTTCAAGGAAGTATTCAAGGATGGCAGTATCACAAGTGCTTATGTGGTCACGATCGCAAGAACAGTAATTGGAACATTTTTAAGTCTGATGGTAACAACAATGGCAGGCTTCGCACTGAAACAGGAAGACCTGCCGGGAAGAAAAATCATCACCATGCTGATCACCTTTACCATGTTGTTCGGCGGCGGTATGATTCCTACCTATATTCAGTACAAAAACCTGCATCTTCTGAACTCTTTCTGGGTTTATGTGGTGCCGAGTCTGGTAAGCGTTACTTATCTTCTGATGGTACGGACCTTCTTTGAAGGAATCCCGGACAGCCTGGAAGAGTCAGCCAAACTGGATGGCTGCGGATTTTTTCAGATCTATCTCAAGATCATGCTTCCGCTCAGTAAACCGGTAATCGCAGTCGTTGGACTGTATACCGCAGTAAATCACTGGAACGACTGGTTCGCAGGCGCATTCTATGTCAACGATACCAATCTGTGGCCGGTACAGACCGTTCTGCAGCAGATGTTGACAAAAGCAATGAGTTCACAGCAGGAAGTAACTTCTATTGCACAGGCACTGGCACACAACACGGTGTCCGTAACCTCTGATTCTCTGAAGATGGCAGCAGTCGTTGTTACAACCGTTCCGATTCTCTGTGTGTACCCCTTCGTACAGAAATACTTCGCACAGGGCGCAATGATCGGCGCAGTAAAAGGTTAAGTAAAATATAAAAAGGTTCTTTGCTTCGTTCAGCATTTGTATAGAGATGAATCTATGGGCGATGCGGAGAACCTTTTTCTATTATAAAAAATGAGATTGAAAATTACCGGTTCTTATAGAGAACAGCTGTGATAGATAAAAAATGGGAAGGAGAAAGTATGAGTACAAAAAAGTGGGATGTTTATGTATACGGCGATGTCAATATTGATATTGTGATCCCGGGTGTGGAGAAATTTCCGGAACCGGGGCAGGAGGACGAAGTTTCGGTGATGGAGACTTTTGTTGGCGGCGGAGCCGCCTTATTTACCCTGGGCGTTGGTAAGCTGGGACTTCGTCCGGTCTTTCAGGGAGAAGTCGGAGATGACTGCTACGGTGAATTGATCCGGAGCAAGTTCCGGGAAAGTCATGTGGACGATTCCCTGCTGGCGGTGAGCAAAGAGTTAAAGACGGGAATTTCCCTGAGTTTTACGAACGAGAAAGACCGTTCGTTTTTAACCTACCGGGGAACCAATGAAAAGATCAGCATTTCCAACGTAGATTTAGAAAAAGTAAAGGAGGCCGCCCATATCCATGTGACCGGCTATATGGGCTCCATCAATCACAACGAATATCTGGAACTCTTGAAGAAGATCAGGACAGAGACCCAGGCCAGCGTATCCTTTGATGTCGGCTGGGACTCCACCGGAGAGTGGAAACCGGAGATCCGGGATCTCTTCCCCTACATTGACGTCCTGTTTATGAATGAGACAGAGGCAGAACATTACGGAAGAAAAGAAAGCGCGGAGGAAGCCGCCCGGGAATTTGCCCGGACAGCAGGCATGGCCGTCATCAAAATGGGAAAGAAAGGCTCCATCGCAGTGAAGGACGGAACGCTCTATCAGGCAGCACCCTACACCGTGGAGGCAGTAGACACGACAGGAGCCGGAGATTCCTTTAATGCCGGTTTCGTCTATGGTTTCCTGCGGGGCAAAACCATGGAAGAATGTCTGAAATGCGGAAACGGATGCGGAGCTCTCTCCGTAACCGCCCTGGGCGGCAATACCGGATTCCCGACAGAAGAAAAACTGGAAGCCTTTATCAGAAGCTACGAGGCATAAAAAGAGAGAGAATAAGGAGGAAAAAACCATGAAAATCGCAGTTATCGGAGGAGCAGGGGTACGCACCGTCATCTTTATCAACGGACTTTTAAAGAGATACAAAAAACTTCACATCGACGAGGTGGTACTGTACGATATCCAGGAAGAAAAACAGAGAATCATCGAAAAGTTATGCAAGCATGTCGTGGAGAGAAACCACGAAGAACTGAAAGTATGGGCGGTATCTGATCCGGTGGAAGCCATCACGGGTGCAGATTACATTGTAACCACGCTGCGTGTGGGCGGAGATCATTCCCGGGTGGTAGATGAGACGATCGCTCTGGATCTGGGTGTGATCGGACAGGAGACGACCGGCGTCGGTGGATTTTCCATGGCAGTCCGTACGATTCCGGTTCTGATCGAATACTGTGAACTGATCAAAAAATATGCGCCGGACGCATGGATCTTCAACTTCACCAACCCCTCCGGTCTGGTCACTCAGGCACTGCGGAGCGCCGGATACGATAAGATTATCGGAATCTGTGATGCACCGAGCAGCACCAAGTTCCGTATGGCCCGTGATCTGGGTGTGGAAGAAGACGATCTGTATGTGGAATTTTTCGGCTTAAATCATCTCTCCTGGATTCGCAGCGTGAAGAAAAAAGGCGAGGAAATCTTACCGGAGCTGTTGGCAGATGATGCTTTCCTGCAGGGGGTACAGGAATTTTCCATGTTTGATCCGGAACTGCTTCGTTCCATCGGCTTTCTGCCGAACGAATATCTCTACTACTATTATCACCGGGAAAAAGCCCTGGAAAACATCCAAAAATCAGGTGCAACCAGAGGAAAGACCATTGAGGACGTCAATATCCATATGATGGAGGAGCTAAAAACTATGGACATCGATGCGGATCCGGAGGGCGCACTGCAGATCTTCCTATATTATATGCAGGTTCGTGAGAACTCCTACATGAGCATCGAGTCCGGGCTGGCGAAACGGCCGCTGCTGGAGAAAGGTCAGCTGGAGGTACCGGATGGCATGGGATATGCAGGCGTTATGCTGGACTGCATCGAGGGCATGCAGAGTGAAAAAGGAAAATACCTGGTTCTGTCCGTGGAAAACAACGGAAGCATTCCGGGACTGGCAGATGAAGACGTGATTGAGACCACCTGCCTGGTATCGAAGGATGGCATCCAGCCGGTGAAAGTAAAAGAAGTACCGGAACACTGCTATCTCCTGATCCGTCTCATCAAGATGTACGAGAAACTGACCGTAGAGGCCGTGAAGAATCATTCCAAAGAAACCGCTGTGCAGGCGCTGATGCTGCATCCACTGGTAAATTCCTATTCTCTGGCCAAACAGCTGGTAAATAAATACGACGAAGTATACGGTGGAATCTTTCACTAAAACCGTGAGATAAAGGACAGGGAGGACAAAGAAATGCCATTTGATTTTCATAACCGTGACAGAATCGATCATCTCCTGGAAGAGATCGAAGAGCTGCGCTACAAAGACAGGAGGGATCTGTCCGGCTTCTGCTTCTGGGAGGACGACGGAACCATCGGCAACCGGGAGCCACAGGGGGAAGGCCTGCCGGTGGAACTGGGCTTTCGCTGGAAAGGCTGGGACCGCTACAACTGGCTGACCGTGACCGCAGAGATTCCGGATGCATGGAAGGGACAGGATATTCTGGCGCTCTTTGATTTCGGAGCCAGAGTGGGCAGCGGCAATAACGGCGACCCGGAAAGCCTCTTATATATCAACGGAAAGACCTATCAGGCTGTGGACGGCAATCACCATGAAGTATTTCTGGATGTGGAAAAAGAAGGCTATACCCAGGAGATGAAGTTCCGTCTCTGGTCCGGTTTGAGCGGCGGCGGAGTGCCGGTGGAGAACGTGATGGAGCTTCAGCAGGCCCAGCTTGCCATTCTGGACTATCCCTGCGACGATCTCTACTATCTGGCAAAAGCAGCCCTTGAGACCTACGATCTGCTTCCGGCGAATCATGAGTACAAAGAATGGCTTCTGAACTGTCTGGTGAGATGCTTTACGAAGGTTGATTTTACCGAACCGGGCAGTGAAGCCTTCTATGAGAGCGTGAAAGAGGCATGGAACTATCTGGATGGGCAGATGCAGGGTCAGGGAAAACCGGATATCAACGTCAGCCTGATCGGTCATACCCACATCGACGTGGCCTGGCTCTGGAGACTACGCCATACCAGAGAAAAAGCAGCCCGCTCCTTCTCCACAGTAAACCGTCTGATGGAGAAATATCCGGAATACCTGTTTTTGCAGACCCAGCCCCAGCTTTATGATTTTCTCAAAGAGGATTACCCCGATGTGTACGAGCATATCAAAGAGCGTGTAAAGGAAGGCAAATGGGAACCCGCAGGTGCGATGTGGGTAGAGTGCGACTGCAACATCGCTTCCGGCGAATCCATCATCCGCCAGATTCTGGTGGGAAAAAATTTCTTCCGGAAAGAATTTAACTATGAGAGCGAATATCTGTGGCTGCCGGACGTCTTCGGCTATTCCTGGGCTCTGCCCCAGATCCTGAAAAAATCAGGTGTCGATACTTTCATGACCACCAAGATCAGCTGGAACGACACGAACCGTCTGCCCTACGACACTTTCCGCTGGAGAGGCATGGACGGAACGGAAGTGACGGCTCATTTTGTGACCACGACCGATCCGGGAGAGGATTATTACACCTATAACGGCAATACCAGTCCCCAGGCGATTCGCGGCGTATGGGAGCAGTATAAGAACAAAGATACCAACAAAGATCTGCTGGTTTCCTTCGGCTTCGGTGACGGAGGCGGTGGCCCGACCAGAACACAGATCAAACAGGCCCAGATGGCAGACAGGATCCCGGGACTTCCCCATGTGAAGATGGAGAAACCGACGGACTATTTCCAGCGTCTGAACGAGACGATGAAGGAAAATCCGATGGACGGCTATATTCCGGTATGGGACGGAGAGTTATACCTGGAATTTCACCGCGGAACCTATACCTCCCAGGGATATAATAAGAAAATGAACCGCCGGATGGAATACCGGCTGCGCAACGTGGAGATGGAAGCCATGCTGGCCCAGGTAATCAAGGGCGTTCCCTACGATTATGAGCGCATCCTGAAAGCATGGAAGATCGTTCTCTGCCATCAGTTCCACGATATTCTGCCGGGTTCTTCGATTAAGGAAGTCTATGAGGACAGCCATGTGGAGTACGGCCGCGCTATCGCACTGCTGGAGGAAGTCTGTGAAGCGGTGGAAGCTGCCCTGTACGAGCCCAAAGAAGGCGTCTATACTGTATTTAATAATTCCAACTGGGCGAGAAGCGGGGAAGCCTGGATTCCGATGAGCGAGGACGAAGTAAGGACTTACGCAGGCGGACGCGTTCTGGACGCAGAGGGAGAAGAAGTCAAGTCGGTATGGGAAAAAGACGGTGTCCGAATCTGGACCAAAGAGATCCCCTCCTTTGCTTTTGCCTCCTTCCGTGTGGAAGCCGGAGCGCGGGAAACAGAGAAAGAGACCATCGAGACCTCTTCCATCGAGACCCCCTATTATCAGATTGCCTGGAATGAAGCCGGCCAGCTGACACGGATCTTTGATAAAAAGGCCGGAAGAGAAGTCTTTCCGGAAGGAAAATGTGCGAATGAATTGCAGGTATTTGAGGACAAACCGCGGTGCTTTGATGCCTGGGAGCTGGAGCCGACCATTGATCTCAAAAAAGAGATTGTAGAGGACTGCACCAGTGTGAAAGTCCGTCAGGATGCCATCGGCTGGCAGGTAGACTTTACCTGGAAGTATCACAAATCAGAGATCCGCCAGACCATGTGCCTCTATGAAGAAAATCCGCGGATTGACTTTAAGACCGAGGTGGACTGGCAGGAGCGCCAGAAGCTCTTAAAGACCAGTTTCCCGGTGGATGTGCGCGCGGTGGATGCCAGATTTGATATTCAGGATGGAAATATCCGCCGTCCGATCACGAGAAATACCAGCTGGGAGGCTGCCAAATTTGAAGTGGCTGCTCATAAGTGGGTGGATCTGTGGGAGACCGGATACGGTATGGCTGTGCTGAATGACTGCAAATACGGTCATGATATCAAAGAAGACACGATCCGCCTGACTCTGTTAAAATCCGCGGTGGAACCGGATTATACTGCAGATCTCGGAACTCATAGCTTTACCTATGCGATCCTGCCCCACAGCTGTGAATGGTACGAGGCAGGCATCGAGCAGAGCGCTTTCGCGTTAAACAATCCGCTGACTGCAGTGAAAGGCAAAGCCGCACTGGGACAGGAAAGCTGGCTCTCCTTCGATCAGGACAACCTGGTTGTGGATGCATGGAAGAGGGAGGAAAATGGCAGCCGTGTGATCCTGCGTTTTCACGAGTTCCAGGGCAGACGCGGGGAAGTTACCCTTCATACCCGTCTGGCTGTGAAACAGTGGTGTGAGTGTAACCTGATGGAAGAGCCGGAAGCATTCAAAACCGGTGAGATTCGTGTGACACTGAAACCGTATGAAATCAAGACATTAATGTTTGAAATATAGGATGTGGATAAGATGAAAATCAGATGGACGAAGCAGGCAGAAGGAGAAGAAACAGAAGTTTTCCTGGAGAAAGGAACGGCGATACCGGAAACTTTCCAGAAACTTGGAAAAAAACGGGGCGGCGACTGCCGGATTGCAGTAAAAAAAGAAGGCTTTTCCGAAGAGGAATGGACTAAGATGCTGTGCAATGGGGTGTGCAGCCTGTATGACGGGGCCTATCAGTTTTCCAAAAGCGGATTAAAGAGCCTGGGAAAACAGAGCGTATACGAAAACAGGGATTCCCTGAGCGATTACGGGGACAACTGCTATACGTTTGTACTGGAAGGTACAGAGCAGGAAATAGCAGCGCTGGAGCGCGGGGAAGCACTGGGACGCTGCAAGGGCTATGCCCGGACCCTTGGAAATCTGCCGAATAACTACTTACATACCGAAAATATGGCCTCTTATGCCGGGACGCTGGCGAAAGAGCTTAAAATCAGCTGTGAAATCTATGGAGACCAGAAGCTGGAAGAGCTTGGCTGCGGCGGTCTTCTGGCAGTCAATCAGGGAAGCAGGCGAGAGGCTGCCATGGTGGTTCTTCGCTATGAAGGCGCACCGGGAACTGACTGGACGGCACTGGTCGGCAAGGGACTGATGTTTGATGCAGGCGGCTATCATCTGAAGTCGATTGACGGTATGAAGGGAATGAAATATGATATGTGCGGGGCAGCAGAAATGCTGGAGATGATGGAATATCTTGTCACCCGGAAGGTCAGGAAAAATGTGATGGCCGTACTGATGCTCGCAGAAAATGTGATCAATTCGGATGCGGTAAAGATGGGGGATGTGATCACGACCCTGGCAGGAAAGACCGTGGAAGTCTACAACACCGATGCGGAAGGACGGCTGGTTTTATGTGACGGCATCACCTTTGCACAGCGGATGGGGGCTCGGACCGTCATCGACCTTGCCACGCTGACCTATTCGGCCCAGAGTGCTCTGGGAGATCAGGTGGTAGCCCTCTTCGGAAATGACCGGGAGGCGCTTCGCACCTGGAAAGAGACGGCGGAAGTGACCGGAGAACATTTCTGGCAGCTGCCGATGGGACCGATCTATCACAAAATGATCGAGTGGTCGATCTGCGCGGACTTTGCCAATTATGCGCCGGGAAGAGGGGCTGGAGCCAGCGTGGCGGCCTGCTTCCTGGAAAACTTTGTGGAAGAGGGAACCCGGTGGATTCACCTCGATATGGTGGGACCGTCGGTGGTACGAAAAGAGACCGATGAGATGGCAGAGGGGGCCAGCGGAGCCTGCATGAGCACCCTGGCGGCTTATCTCACAAGATAAAGAGACAGGAGAGAAGAGATGAATTTTACATTTGACGGCAATATCTCCAGAGAAGTTCTGGAAAATTACCTGTCCCGGAGCGTGACGGCAGCAGGTTTATATGAGAGTAAAACACTGGAAGATGATCTGCGGGCAATCCGGGAGATGGGCGTAAAATTTCTTGGAAGAGCATCGGGCATCTGGTACATGACGATGGATGATGAGGAGCATTTTCGCCTGTCGAAGGAACTGGCAGACAAGGTACACGCCCAGGACCCGGAAGTGATCCTGCAGTCCTGCGTCTTCGAGTGGATCACACGGCGGATGGAGACAGTGGAGATTCCGGCTTATGTATTTGAAGCCTTTGGGCTGAAGCCGGAACAGAGGTGTTTCCGTCTGGAAGATGCTCTGTTTACGGATGAATCCAGCGGCTTTACCAGCAGAAGAGACGATCCGGCAAAGGACGGCGGCATTCCGGATCTCTCCCGCCAGGAGGCAAGACTGTGGTTTTATTACCGTGCCACCCGGTATATTGACTGCGGATATGAGGCCCTGCATATGGGACAAGTGCATCTCTATACCGCAAACGATAAGGGAATGGCAAAGACCGCAGAACTGTTCGGCCTGATCCGCGAGTACGCAAGGCTTCATGGAAGACGCCATAAAATCCTTCTGGATGCCCACACCCATGGGGTAAATATCCGTGGAAAACTGCTGTTTGACTATCATGCGATGCCCTTTACCCGGATGCCGCTTCTGGAAGTGCCGGGAGAAGAACTCGTGCTGGTTCGCGAGGGTTACAGCGAAGGCGGAGAAAATCCAAACGGCTGGTTCGCGAAAGCCATGCCCTATCTCATGGAATACGACAACTGGGGTGGACTGGTCGTTGACGACCGGGAAAACATTCCGAGAGAGGAACTGGCCTGGAGAGACTGGTGGGGATATGACCAGATCGCCTGGTTTGCCAATCGGCCAGAGGCGAGCCGGAACCATTTTTTGGAGTACACCTACAAATGGACAGAGATCAACAATCCAAATGCCTACTTTGAACTGCCTTTCCGCCGGATGATCCATAATGCGGAAGTTCCCATGAAACGCGGAGACAACGGAGAGACGGATGCACAGGATTTTTACCAGATCAACACAAAAAGCCCAGCCTGCCCGATGGGCTTTGACCAGGAGGAGACCGCGAAACGCCTCTGGGCGACAGGTCACACTCTGCGGGAGCAGGCGGCAAATCCGGAGATGCTGATCCGCTATGGTGCAGAAAACGTTTACGACGAAGAAACCGGCATGAAGCTCCCGGAAAAGATCGTGGTCTATGGAAGCTTCCAGTCTCACGTCGGAGCCGTAAAAAATGATTCCAACAGCGAACTGACCAGAATGTACTACATCGGTGACAACACCTATACCCTTTCTGTGGTCATTCCCTTTGCGGGAACCTACGATTATTCCATATCAACCTATGGAACCTTATCCGCGACCTACCAGGCCGACGGATACCCGAGAAGCGGTTCCTCAAATAAGGCGCATTTTACCACCTGGAAGGATAATACGGTAGTCCGGTTCCGGTATCAGTTTATTACGAATAAAGTCACAGTGGAGATGTTTGAATAAAGAAAATGACGGACAAAATCCCTTATATTTCGTCATTTTATATACAACCTGACAATAAAATAACGAAAAAACTTCTTGAAAATAATCAATATCTCCAAAGAAAAGAAGGATATTCCAGAAAAACAGAAGGATTTTGTATGGTTTTTCCAGGGATGGAACTGCTATAATAACCCCAGAAACGAAAACCAAAACAAAAAACAGGAGGGTTTATAAGATGAAAAGAAAATTAATCAGTGCACTGCTTGCAACAGCAATGGTAGCATCCATGGTTGTAGTACCGGTAATGGCAGATGAAGAGACTGAGGCAGCTACCGAGGTTACCACGGAAGCTGCTACGGAAGCTGCTACAGAAGCTGCAGCTGAAGAAGAGACCGAGCCGGTGGCAAATCCGGATCTGGCTGACAAAAAAGTTGGTGTTTGCATTTATCAGTTCTCCGATAACTTCATGACCCTGTTCCGTACAGAGCTGGAAGATTACCTGGTAAAACTTGGATTCAGCAAAGATAACATCACCATTCAGGATGGCCAGAATGACCAGGCTACCCAGTCCAACCAGATCGACGCTTTCATCGCTGACGGCGTAGACGTTCTGATCATCAACCCCGTAAATACCTCTTCCGCTGAGACCATCACAGATAAAGTCGTAGGCGCAGGCATTCCGCTGGTATACATCAACCGTGAGCCGGGCGAAGACGAGGAAGCAAGATGGGACGAGAACGGCTGGGACGTTACCTATGTAGGCTGTGACGCTAGACAGTCCGGTACCTTCCAGGGCGAGATCATCTCTGATCTGGGTCTGGACGCTATCGACAAAAACGGAAACGGCAAAATCGACTACGTTATGATCGAGGGTGACCCGGAGAACGTAGATGCTAAATATCGTACCGAGTTCTCCATCAAAGCACTTGAGGATGCTGGTCTTGAAGTTGAGTGCCTGGATGATCAGGTAGGTAACTGGGATCAGGCTACCGCTCAGCAGCTGGTTGCTAACTCCTTAAGCCAGTATGGCGACGATGTAGAAGTTGTATTCTGCAACAACGACGCAATGGCACTTGGCGCTCTGCAGTCCATCGAGGCAGCTGGCCGTACCGTTGGCGAGGATATCTACCTGGTAGGCGTTGACGCTCTGACCGAGGCTCTGGACAATGTAGCATCCGGAAAAATGACCGGTACCGTATTCAACGATCATTTCTCTCAGTCTCATGCAGCAGCTATCGCAGCAGCTAACTATCTGACCGGAACCGAGAATGAGCACTACATCGGCTGTGACTATGTAAAAGTTACCGCTGACAACGTAGCTGACATTCAGGAAAAACTGAAATAATCAGAAAACAGCATAAAAGCCGAAGAGGTGCGGGTGATGGAAAAAGCACCCACACCTCTTTCTATGAAAAAGATGCGTGCAGGGAACGCTGCAAAATACAATAAGCGAAGGCTTTGTATTTTGCAGTGCTCCCTGTTAAAAAAAGAAGGAGGGAGAATATGGCAGAATTTAAGCTGGAGATGAAGGGAATCTGTAAATCCTTCCCAGGCGTAAAGGCGTTGGACAACGTACAGCTGTCGCTCCGCCCGGGAACCGTGCATGCACTGATGGGTGAGAACGGCGCAGGAAAATCCACTTTGATGAAATGCCTCTTCGGTATCTACAAGATGGATGCCGGTGAAATTTATCTCGATGGACAGAAGGTTTCCATCAATAACCCGGACGAGGCCATGAAATATGGTATCGCGATGGTACATCAGGAGCTTCAGCCGATTCCGGCAAGAAGTGTGGCTGAGAATCTTTATGAAGGCCGTTTCCCGTTGAAAAGCTTCGGTCCGATTAAAGTGGTAGATCATAAAAAAATGTATGAGGACACCGCTTACTGGCTGAAAGAAGTAAAAATGGACTTTGATCCCAAGGCAATGCTGGGAGATCTTTCCATTGGTCAGATGCAGTCTGTAGAAATTGCAAAGGCAGTTTCCCATCAGGCAAAAGTCGTGATTTTCGATGAGCCGACCTCATCTCTTTCCGATAATGAGGTAGAAGCTCTTTTCCGTATCATGAACGACCTTCGTGACAAGGGCGTTGCCATGGTATACATATCCCACAAGATGGACGAGATCAAACGAATCGCAGATGACATTACGATCATGCGTGACGGTACTTATGTAGGTACCTGGTCTGCGGACGAGCTTTCCACTGACGATATCATCGCCAAGATGGTAGGCCGTACCCTGACAAACGTTTACCCCGAGAGAAAGAATACACCGGGAGAAGTCATCATGGAAGTCAAACATATGACCTCCATTTCCGACAAATCCTTCCAGGATGTTTCCTTTAACCTGAGAAAAGGTGAGATCCTTGGTTTCGGCGGTCTGGTCGGCGCCCAGAGAACAGAGGTACTGGAAGGTGTCTTCGGTATCCGTGCTTTAAAGAGCGGTGAAGTTTACGTCAAAGGAAAGAAAGTAACGATCAAACACCCGGCAGATGCCATGAAAGCCGGTATCGGCCTGATCACAGAGGACCGTCGTGGAAATGGTATCTTCGGCTGTCTTTCCATCAAAGACAACGTAGGTGTTTCTACCTATAATAAATATTTGAAAGCAGGCATTGTTCTGGATCACAAGAAGATCGGCGAGATCGTGGACAGCAGTATCAAGAAGCTTCGGATCAAGACTCCGAACATGAAGGAGCACATCGCCAACCTGTCAGGAGGAAACCAGCAGAAGGTTATCATCGCCAGATGGCTGGCGAACGATCCGGATATTCTGATCATGGATGAGCCGACTCGTGGTATCGACGTAGGAGCCAAGCATGAGATCTACGAGATCATGAACGATCTGGCTGCTCAGGGAAAATCCATTATCATGGTTTCCTCTGAGATGGCTGAGCTTTTAGGAATGTCCGACCGTGTCTATGTTATGTGCGACGGCAAGATGCGGGGAGAGATCAAAGACAAGAAGGACATGACGCAGGCCAAGGTAATGAGCTATGCGACACAGTTCTGATGATGGGAGGAGCCAATAATGGATAAGAAAAAACTGAGTTTTAAAGACATTATGATCAACTACGGTGTAATCATCATCGTAGTGCTGCTGGTAATCTATACCGGTATTACTTCAAAGAATTTCCTGAGTGTCAACAACCTGACAAACATCCTCATGAATATGAGTTCCCGTCTGGTCATTGCCCTTGGTATTGCGGGCTGTATCATCACCGCAGGCTGTGACCTGTCAGCCGGACGTATGATCGGTCTTGGCGGCTGTATCGCAGGTACCCTGCTTCAGAAGATGGATTATTCCCAGAAGTTTTTCCCGAACATGAAGCCCATGAATATTTTCCTGGCTCTTCTGATCGTTATGCTGGTATGTGCACTGTTTGGTGCTGTAACCGGTTTCTTCATCGCTTACCTGAATGTACCGCCCTTCATTTCCACCATGGCAATGATGGAGATCGTTTACGGTATCAACATGATCTACACCAATGCAACTCCGCTGGGAGGTTATGTATCCTCTTATACCGGTATTGCTTCCGGCAGATTCCTTGGAATCAGCTACCTGATCTGGATCGCACTCCTTGTGGCAGTGATCACCTGGTTTATCTTTAACATGACCCGTCACGGCAAATATATGTATGCAATCGGTGGTAACCCACAGGCAGCAGAGGTTGCCGGTGTACCGGTAAAGAAAACTCTGATCATCATCTACGCAAAAGCAGCTGCTATGTATGGTCTGGCAGGTTTCATGCTGGGCGCAAAAGCAGGCGGTGCTTCCGTACAGCTTGGTTATGGTTATGAGATGGAGGCCATCGCGGCTTGTACCATCGGCGGTGTATCCGTTTCCGGAGGCCGTGGTAAAGTTTCTTCTGCTATCATCGGTGTAGCGGTATTCGAGATCCTGAAAGCGGCTCTGCAGTTCCTGGGAGTAAACTCCAACGCACAGTGGATCGCTCTTGGTATCATTATCTTCGTTGCAATTTCTCTGGATATCAGAAAATATGTAGCAAGAAAATAAAACTTATACTATAATGAAAAGGCCGTCGCAAGACCTGAAGCGGCGGCCTTTTTTCATAAGAAAACATTTGGGAGGAAATGAATTTATGACAGGTGAAAGCTATTTATCAACAGCCCTGATCCCGCTTCTGATGACGGTGGTGCTGGCTTACTACAGCTTCCGTCTCCTGGTTCTGCAGGATGTGGATTCCATCTATGGAAAAAATAAAAAGAAACCGAAGGACAAAGAAGGCTTTGCGAAGGCAGCCGGAAAGCTTATGGTCTTTCTGACGATCGCGTCCCTTGGCATGGCTGTGATCATGTACTGGAGCGTGGATTTTGCCCTCATCGAGATAGGCGTGTGTTTTGTGATCTTCGGGGTCCTCTGGAAAAAAATGAATGAAAAATACGGTGAATAAAGGGGAGATTGCAGTATGAGTCTCTATTCAGTGATGCTGGTGGATGACGAGGAGGAAGTCATCCAGATCATTATGAAAAAACTGGACTGGGCAAGTATGGGCTTCCAGATCGTGGGTTATGCCCACAACGGGGCCGAGGCCCTGGAGCTGGCGGAAGAGTGCCAGCCCGATGTGGTGATGACCGATATCAAAATGCCCTATATGGACGGACTGGAGCTGAGCCGGAGGCTGAAGGAGCGCTATCCTTCGATCCGGATCATCATCTTTTCCGGATTTGACGAATTTGAATATGCAAAAGAGGCAATTCGCATTGAGGTGGAGGAGTACATCTTAAAACCCATTGACGCCGGAGAGCTTCAGGAGCTTTTTGGCAGGATCAAAAAATCCCTTGATAAGGAAATCGACGAGAAGCGGAACATTGACAAGCTCCAGGAATACTATATGGAAAGCCTGCCACTTCTCCAGGAGAACTTTTTTACCTCGCTTTTTGAGGGCCGGGTGCCTGCAGAGGAGATCGACAAATATCTGGTGAACTATCAGATCCATCTTTGTGGACCCCTCTATCTGGTGACGATTCTCCACTTAAGTTCCTCGGATGTGAAGGCCTACAGCAATCCGTTTCTGATGACGGTCTCGGTGAAAAAGCTGGCGGAAGAGCAGCTGGTGCCGAAATACGGTTCCAGGACGTTGATTTATCTCGGGGATATCATCGTGATTTCTCAGCTGGAGACGGCGGACCAGGTGGCTGGCTATACGGATATGATGGATGAGTTCTGCCGTCAGGCCAAACGTGTCTGCGGCATCCGGGTGACGGCTGGCGTGGGCCAGCTCTGTTCCTCGGTGGAGGAGCTGAAGCTTTCCTATCAGGGAGCCAGGAACGCCGTTTCTTACCGGGCTCTCTACGGAAACAACCGGGCCATCAACATCGCGGAGATCGAGCCAAAGGAAAAGTCCGAGGAGACCTGGGAGGAGGAAGCCCTTCACCGGATCATGAAGCAGATCCGCCTGGGGGACAAGAGTGCGCTGGAGGGCGAGGTCAAGGACTGCCTGAAGAAATTTACGGAGAATGGCAGCTCTCTGCAGAAGTATCGCCTCTTTGTTATGGAACTCATCGCGGAGATCATGCGCTTCGGAAACAAAAACCAGCTGGATATGGAAGAGCTTTTCCGGAAGGAAAGCGATATATATCAGATGGTTTTCCAGCCGGAATCCTTCGAGGAGCTCTGCGAATGGCTCATCGGCGTGGGTGAGAAGGTTCAGGAGATGCTGAGCAGCGAGCGCCAGAACAATACGAAATCCTTTGTGACCAGGGCTGTCGAGTATGTCCGGGAAAATTATGCGGACCAGAGCATTTCCATCGAGACAGTCTGCCGGACCCTGGGCGTCAGCGCCGCTTATTTTTCCACGGTCTTCAAAAAGGAGACGGGAAAGACCTTCATCGGCTATCTCACGGATTACCGCATGGAGGCGGCGGAGGAACTGCTTCTGACGACGGACGACAAAACCTACATGATTGCGGAAAAAGTCGGCTATGGCGATCCCAACTATTTCAGCTATGCTTTCAAGAAAAAATACGGGATGTCGCCGTCCAAGTATCGAGTGGAGAAAATGAAAGTCAGTGGATAAGACGAAGAAATTTTTGGAAAAGCTTGGAAAGCGCTTTGTGAAGCATGCGGACCCCAAGAGCATTCAGGTGACGATCTCCGTATCTTTTACGATCACGGCGGTCTGCATCATGTGTTTCCTGGGCATTCTGCTCTATCAGCAGTTTGCAAGAAAGACGGAGCTGCTCTATGTGGAAAACACCGAGCAGCTTTTAAACCAGACGGCCATCAGCCTGGAGGATTACCTGAGGAGCATGCGCCGGATCTCCGATGCCATGTACTACAGTGTCATCAAGGACAAGGACCTGGCCACCGAGGGGCTGGATGAGGAGATGGATCTTCTCTACGAGGCCAACAAGGACAATCTGGTGAGCATTGCCTGCTATGCGAGGGACGGCGGCCTCGTGGCGGCGGCTCCCATCGCTAACGTGAAAGCAGGAATTTCTGTCACGGACCAGGAGTGGTTTCAGGACGCAGTGGATCAGCTGGAAAACTTTCACTTTTCCACACCCCATGTGCAGAACCTTTTTGACGACCCCTCCTACCGTTATCACTGGGTCGTTTCCCTGAGTCGTACCGTGGAACTCACCAACAACGGCGGCACGATGCAGGGTGTCCTCCTGGTAGATATGAACTACAGCAGTATCAAGCAGCTGCTGGAAAAGGTCAACCAGGACATTTCCAAGGAGTATGTCTACCTCATGGACCGCAACGGGGAGATCATTTACCATCCCAAGCAGAACCTCATCCGCACTGGTCTTCTGGGGGAAGACAACCAGGACGTTTCCGGCTATGAGGACGGTACCACCCGGGAACATTTCGAGAAGGAGAACCGGATGGTGACTGTGAAAACGATTAGCTATACGGGCTGGAAGCTGGTGGGTGTGGTTCCGATGGAGACGTTTTCTATGGGCCTTGAGGAGACGCGGTATCTTGTGATCCTGCTGGTGGCCCTGGCCCTTTTGGCGACGATGATCCTGAATCAGCTGGTTTCCGCCCGGATAGCGAAGCCCTTAAAGAAACTCAACGATTCCGTGAAAGAGTGGGAGGCAGGCAATCTGGAACCCGATATCTATGTGGGCGGTTCCCTGGAGGTGGCCCATCTGGGTAAGACCCTTCAGTCCACCGTAGCCCAGATCCGGCAGCTTATGAAGGATATTGTTACGGAGCAGGAGGAAAAGCGGAAGAGCGAACTGGATGCCCTCCAGTCCCAGATCAATCCACATTTCCTCTATAATACGCTGGATTCCATCGTCTGGATGATCACCGGGGAACGCTATAGGGAAGCAGTTTTCATGATCACCCAGCTGGGCAGCCTTTTCCGGGTGAGCCTAAGCCGCGGAAAGACGATCATAAGCATTGAGGATGAGATCCGTCACGCCCAGAACTACATGAGCATCCAGAAGATCCGCTATAAAAACGCCTTTCAGGTGGAATTTCAGGTGGAGCCCGAGGTGCAGCAGTGCTGTACGGTGAAGCTGGTGCTTCAGCCCCTCCTGGAAAATGCCATCTATTACGGCATGGAATACATGGACGGAGAGGGCGAGATCCTCGTAAAAGGCTATGAAAAAGACGGAGATATCTATCTGGAAGTCCAGGACAACGGTCTTGGCATGCCCGAGGAAGAGGCGGCGAAGCTTCTGACGGAAAGTTCCCGGGAACGAAAGAGAGGTTCCGGCGTGGGCCTCATCAACGTGGACAGCCGGATTCGCCTGCGTTTCGGCAAGGAGTACGGGCTTCTGATCGAGAGCCATCCCGACGAGGGCATGAAGGTGACGATCCATATCCCGGCCATCCCCTACACGGAAGAAAATCAGCAGCTTCTGGAAGAGGGAAAATACAAAGCGAAGGAGGAGAAGTCATGAATAAAAACCGTTTTTATGTCGGACTTCTGGTGGCTGCCATTCTGGCGGTGCTCGTCTATGCCTCCTACGGAATGGTCAACGCGGGAAAAAAGGAAACCTACCATTCGGTGGCTGTCATCGTGGACGACAGTAGCAGCGACCGCTGGACGGCTTTCAAGGAAGGGCTGGAGCAGGGGGCGGACGAGGAAAATTTCCATATCAACGTGGTGTCCACCAGCTCCTTTGTGAACCTTCATGAGGAATGCTCCATCATTTCCAGAGAACTCGAAAACGGGGCGGACGGCGTCATCGTTCAGCTCTGCGGGGACGATGCGGACGGTCTTTTTTCCGGGATTGTCTCCGGGGTTCCCACGGTACTCGCTGAGAATGAGGGAGAATCTGAATCGCTTTTTACCACAGTCATGGCAGATCCTTATGAGATTGGCAGAACCATCGGTGAAAATCTTCTGGCGGGGGCGGGAGATTCTCTTTCCGGTTTCACGGTGGGCATTCTTTCGGGAAACCAGAAGATGAAGTCCCAGCGTCTTCGGCTGGAAGGCTTTCAGAAGGCAGTGGAACGCTCAGGGGCAGAGATCCTCTGGACTCTCTCCGATGAGGAAGTTGGAGACCAGAGCGCCCTGGAACGCTACTGGAAGGAAAAACCTGCCTCCGTGCTGGTGGCACTTGACAACGATGAGACGGAACTGGCCGGGGACTTTATCCTGGGGCTTTCCGGGGAAAAACCGAAGCTTTACGGGGAAGGCTGTTCCGAGAAGACCGTCTATTACCTGGACAAGGGCGTGATCGCCTCCCTGGTGGTTCCCAATGAATTTTTCATGGGTTATCAGTGTGTGAAGGAGCTGGCGGAAAAGATCAATTATCACCAGGATAACGGGGTAACGGAAGATACCGTGGATTTTCTCTCCGTGACCCGTGAAAATCTCTATGACCGGGATACGGAGAATATTCTGTTTCCGAATATCAGCTGAGGAGAAAAAAATGAAAAAACGAATGTTAGCGGTGCTTCTGGCGAGTGTGACGGCCTGCTCCTTAGGAGGCTGCACCGGGAAGAAAAAGGATACGGTGCGGACCGTGAAGATCGGGCTGACCCTTTACGATCAGTATGATACTTTCATCTCAGAGCTCGTGAGCTGGTTCAACGCCAGCGCCTCAGCTCTGGAGGAGGAGACGGGAACGGCCATCAATGTGGAGGTGGTGGATGCGGCGGGAAGCCAGACCACCCAGAATGAGCAGGTGAAATCCCTGATTGAGAAGGGCTGCGATGTAATCTGTGTGAACCTGGTGGACCGCACGGAGCCGACCACGATCACCGATATGGCGGAGAAAAACGATGTGCCCATCATCTTTTTCAACCGGGAGCTGGTGGCGGAGGATCTTGAGCGCTGGGAAAAGCTCTACTATGTGGGCGCCGATGCCTTCGGTTCCGGCATCATTGAGGGGGAGCTGGCGGCGGAGACCTTTCAGAGCGATCCGAAATATGACAAGAACGGCGACGGCATCTGTCAGTATGTGGTGTTGGAAGGGGAGGCCGGCCATCAGGACGCGATTGTGCGTACAGAATATTCCGTCAACACCCTGGTGGAAAAGGGCGTGAAGGCCGAAAAACTGGGCTACGCGATCGCCAACTGGAAGCGGGCTCAGGCCCAAACAAAAATGACCACCCTCCTGGAACAGTACGGGGAGCGCATCGAACTCATTCTGGCCAACAATGACGATATGGCGCTGGGGGCCATCGATGCCCTGAAAGTTTCGGAACTGCCAAAAGACGAGTGGCCCATCATCGTAGGGATCGACGGAACCGACGTGGGCCTCGGAGCCATCAAAAACGGCGAGATGGCAGGAACAGCCTATAACGACAAGGAGGGGCAGGCGGAAGCCATGCTGAAGCTTGCCTTCGTTCTCTCAGAAAAAGACCCCGACAGCGGCCTCACTCTGGAGGACATTCCGCTTCAGGATGAAAAATACGTCCGCATGCCTTATTATCGGGTCACGCTCGATAATGTGGAAGAATATGTGGAGTGGTCCAAAAAGAAGCCCGACGGCGTCGGTACAACAGAAAATACAGAAATCACAGAATAAAAAAGCACCCGGTCATAATGACCGGGTGTAATTGTTTCATCTGAAAGATCAGCCAAAGTAATCGATCTGCATGGCTTTTTTCACAGCCGTCATGGTCTCGGCGGCTCTCTTTTCGGCAACGGCGCTTCCGGCTTTCAGGATATCGTAGACATCCGGAATCCTTGCTTCCCACTCTTTTCTGCGCTCGCGGATCGGAGTCAGTTCTGCCTGCATGACGTTGTTAAGGAATTTCTTTACCTTCACATCGCCCAGGCCGCCGCGGCGGTAGTGGTCTTCCAGCTCTTCCAGGTTCTTGTAATCCGGCAGGAACTCCTCGAAGTGCTCCGGACGGGAGAAGGCTTCCAGATAAATGAATACCGGGTTGCCGTCCACTTTTCCGGGATCCTCGACGCGAAGATGGTTCGGGTCGGTGAACATGGACATGATTTTCTTTTTCACCACATCGGCTTCATCGGAGAGGTAGATGCAGTTTCCCAGGGATTTGCTCATCTTTGCCTTACCGTCGATACCAGGGAGACGCAGGCACGCCTTGTTGGAGGGAAGGACGATCTGGGGATCGGTCAGGGTCTCGCCGTATACGGTGTTGAACTTGTGAACGATCTCTTTACACTGCTCCAGCATGGGCATCTGGTCCTCGCCTACGGGTACATGGGTAGCGCCGAAAGCGGTGATATCAGCAGCCTGGCTGATGGGGTAGCAGAAGAAGCCGACGGGAATGCTGGCTTCGAAATTACGCTGTACGATCTCCGCCTTTACCGTGGGGTTTCTCTGTACGCGTGAAACGGTCACGAGGTTCATGTAATAGAAGGTGAGCTCGGTAAGCTCGGGAACCATGGATTGGATAAAGATCGTGGATTTATCGGGATCAATACCGCAGGCCAGGTAATCGAGAGCCACCTGGATAATATTCTGGCGGACTTTCTCGGGGTGCTCCGCATTGTCGGTGAGCGCCTGGGCATCTGCGATCATAATGTAGATCTCATCGTACTGGCCGGAGTTCTGAAGCTTCACACGCTCGGAAAGAGAGCCCACATAATGGCCCACATGAAGGCGTCCGGTGGGGCGGTCTCCGGTTAAGATTACTTTTTTCATAAAGCTGTTCCTCTCTTCTTGTCAAAGTGCCGGAAAAGTTCCGGATGTTCTGGGAAAATTATATCTCAAATCAGATGGTCAGTCAACCTGCCTGTAAAAAAAGGAGGGCCGAAGGTCTGCTGGAACCTTCGGCTCGAAATATGAAAAAGAGAATCTATATGGAAAAGCTTTTGTTTGCTTTTCTTGATTCTTATTCTATCGTCTCCCTGTGTCCGCTTTGTGGCGAAAATTTGAAAATTCTGTGAAAAACTTTACTTCCATGAAGTGAAGCCCAGATACTTCAGGCTCAGGCCGAGACGCTTGTGGAGAAGCAGATTCCAGCCTGTAAAACCGGTTCTTGCGGCATCCTGGGCGATGGAAACGGCATCTGCCCTGTCGATGTTGGCCCTCTCGGTCACGGTGAAAGAGATGGTTCCGTTCCGGGTGACGGAGGAGGCGAGGAAGCTTGCGCGGGCCTGGGCGGCGATGGGAGTCGTGCTGCTTTCCTCGTAGATCATGTTAAATTCCGCCGAAATCCGGCTGCTTTTCGGCGTGTTGACATACATATCCAGGGTCGCCAGGGCGCCGTCATCGGAGAAAACCGTGATGAAACGGAGCTGTTTTTTCGAACGGTCATAGACGATGGAGTAAATGTTCTGTTCTTTGCTGTCTTTCAGCTGGATATAGGGATCGCCGTCGGCGTTTGTGGCGCCGTTGGTTTTGATGTAGTTTATGACCTTCTGGTAATTTATCTTGACAACAGTCTGGGAAGGCGTGTAGGAGGCCTTTTTGACCGTGATGGTGCAGGTATAGGTGACACCGCCGGAAACGGCCGAGATTTTTGCGGTACCGGCTTTTCTGGCAGCGACATAGCCGCTGGAGGAAACGGAAGCGACACTGGAATTGCTGCTTTTCCAGACGATGCTCTGTTTGGTGTTTTTCAGTGTCAGCTGGATGTAGGTTCCGGTCTCCAGAGTCAGCGTGGAGGCGGATAGTTTCGGGGCTTCCACAACGACCGCACATTTATAGGTTTTTCCCTTGTAATAGGCCTTGATGAAGGCGCTTCCTGCTTTGATGCCTTTTACTACGCCTTTGGAGGTGACGGTGGCCACCGCCTTATTGGAGGAGGTCCACTTGACGGTGCCGGAGGCGTTCTTTAGCCGCAGGATCCGCGTTTTGCCTCTGGTCAGGCGGAAAGCGGAACGGGAGAGGGCCGGGGTGGCGGCTTCTGCGGTAAGGCTCACCGCTTCTTTCAAAGGAAGGGCCGGGTTTTCCAGAAGGAGAGCGGAGAAAAGGGCGGTGAAAATCAGTTTTTTCCATGTTTTTTTCATAAAGGTGACCTCCTTTTTAGAAAATCTTCGTGGTCCAGCGGCTCATATCCCAGACTTCGTTTACCACGTCCTGATAAAATTCCGGCTCGTGGCAGATCAGCAGGATGCTGCCCTTGTATTCCTTGAGGGCGCTCTTGAGGGCATCCTTGGCATCCACGTCGAGGTGGTTGGTGGGCTCGTCCAGGAGCAGTACGTTGGTGTCCCGGTTGATGAGTTTGCAGAGACGGACCTTGGCCTGCTCGCCTCCGCTTAAGACGCGAACCTGGCTCTCGATGTGTTTCGTGGTGAGACCGCATTTTGCCAGGGCGGAGCGGATTTCATACTGGGTGTAGGAGGGGAAATCCTGCCAGAGTTCTTCAATACAGGTCGTGCGGTTGTCGCCCCTGACCTCCTGCTCGAAATAGCCGATCTGGAGATTTTCGCCCAGCTCGCAGCTGCCGGAGAGGGAAGGAATCAGGCCCAGAATACTCTTTAAGAGAGTGGTTTTTCCGATACCGTTGGTTCCGGTGATGGCAATCTTCTGGCCGCGCTCCATGGAAAGGTTCAACGGTTTGGAGAGAGGCTCGTCATAACCGGTGACAAGATCGTGGGTTTCGAAAAGCATCCTGCCTGGCGTACGGCCGTAGCGGAAATGAAACTCGGGCTTTGGCTTCTCGGCGGCCAGCTCGATGACGTCCATTTTGTCAAGCTTTTTCTGGCGGGACATGGCCATGTTTCGGGTGGAGACCCGGGCCTTATTGCGGGCCACGAAATCCTTGAGCTCGCTGATTTCCTGTTGCTGACGGCGGTAGGCAGCCTCCAGCTGGGATTTTTTTACGGCGTAGACCTCCTGGAAGTGGTCGTAATCGCCGACATAGCGGTTCAGCTCCTGATTTTCCATGTGATAGATGATGTTGACCACTTCATTTAAGAAAGGAATATCGTGGGAAATCAGGATAAAAGCGTTTTCGTAGTCCAGAAGATAGCGTTTCAGCCAGGCGATGTGCTCCTCGTCGAGGTAGTTGGTGGGCTCATCGAGCAGGAGTATATCCGGTTTTTCCAGCAGAAGCTTGGCGAGCAGGACTTTGGTACGCTGGCCGCCGCTTAAATCGGTCACATCCCGGTCAAGACCAAGATCCAGAAGGCCTAAGGCCCGGGCCACTTCCTCCACTTTCGCGTCGATGGTGTAGAAATCGTGGAGCGTCAGCTCATCCTGGATCGTTCCCAGTTCTTCCATAAGGACTTCCATCTCGTTCTCGTCGGCCTCGCCCAGGTGGTCGCAGATCTCATTCATCCGCTCTTCCTTTTTTAAAAGGGGATCGAAGGCGGATTTGAGGACATCCTGAATGGTCATGCCTTTTTCCAGGACCGCATGCTGGTCGAGATAGCCGGCGCGGACGTTTTTTGCCCACTCGACTTTTCCCTCGTCGGGCATGAGCTTGCCGGTGACAATGTTCATAAAGGTAGACTTTCCTTCGCCGTTAGCGCCCACAAGGCCGATGTGCTCGCCTTTCAGGAGGCGGAAGGATACGTCATTAAAAATGGCCCGGTCGCCGAAGCCATGGGTCAGATGTTCCACATTTAAAATACTCATAAGTTCTCCTTTTTCTGGTAGTTCTCGAACTATTATATATGGAAAACATTGCGCCGTAAAGCATTGAATTTGTGCAAAAAAAGCAAAAAGAAGAGCTGATTGTCCTATAGCTTTTCTAAAAGAATACGTTTATACTAAAGTTACAAAATACAGAATTGATGTAAGGAGGAAATTTATGAACTTTGTACTGACAAAAGAGCAGGAGACACTGGAAAAAGGTCTTACGATCCTGCTGGAAGAGCACGGACATGCATACGGTGAGGGCGAAATTTCCATCACACCGGTATTTACAGACGAGAATAAATTAAAAGTTGAGAAAAAAGGACAGGATGTGACCATCTCCTGCAAAGAGAAGGCTCATTTCTTCCGCGGCATCGGCCATCTCTTCAGTCATCTTGAGGATGCCGATTTCGTGAAAGAGGAGACCGTTTATGTGGACTGCCTGGGCGCTATGCCGGACTGCTCCAGAAACGGTGTTCCGACACCGGATATGCTGAAACGCATGATCCGCACCATGGCTCTCCTGGGTATGAACGAGATCTTCCTTTACACCGAGGATACCTACGAGCTTCCGGAATATCCGTATTTCGGCGCTTTCCGCGGAAGATTTTCCAAAGAGGAGCTGAAAGAGTGCGATGCTTACGGCGAGCTCTTCGGCATTTGCCTGGTTCCCTGCATCCAGACTCTGGCACATCTGAGCACCTTCCTTCGCTGGCCGATCAGCAACGGTCTGCAGGACAACAGAGACAACCTGCTTCCCGAGGAAGAGAAGACCTATGCCCTCATCGAGAGCATGCTGAAAAACTTCTCCGAGTGTGTCCGCACAAAGAAAGTACATCTTGGCATGGACGAGGCTCACGGCCTGGGTCTTGGCGAGTATCTGAAAAAACACGGCTTTACCAACCGTCTTTCCATCATGAAACGTCACCTGGAAAAAGTAGAGGAGCTTTGCAGAAAATACGGTCTGGAGCCCATGATGTGGAGCGATATGTTCTTCAACCTGGCATCCAAGGACGGCTCCTACTACAGCGTTCCGGAAGATTACGAATGGGAAGAAAAGGATAAACCCGGCGATAACCTGACCATGGTTTACTGGGATTACTACAACCATGATCCGAAGGCCTATGAGAGAATGCTGAGCCTTCATAAAAAGCTCTCCAATAAAGTATATTTCGCAGGCGGCGGCTGGACCTGGAACGGCCTGGTTCCCGATTACGGAAAAGCTTTCGATAGCACCAGGATAGGTATGCGCGTCATGAAACAGCAGAAGGTCCGCAATGCGTTTATGACTCTCTGGATGGATGACGGTACCGAGACTCCTTTCGCAGCAGGTCTGCTTCCGCTGATCCTTTTCGCTGAGGAAGGTTTCACCGAGGAGCCGGAGGACGCTGCTATCGACGAGAAACTTCACCTGTTCCAAGAAGCTTCCATGGAAGAGTGGATGCTCCTCACCAAACTGGACTGCCTGCCGGGCTGCGATCCGCTGAATATTGCGGCAGTTAACCCGTCCAAGCACCTGTTCTATCAGGATCCGCTGCTGGGTCTTTTCGACCGTCAGTATCAGGGATATGACCTCTATGGCCATTACGGCAAACTGGCAAAAGAGCTTCGGGCTGTGGAAGAGCGCGTGACCGTTTCCAAAAACCTCTTTGCCTGCTACCGTTCTCTGGCAGAGTTTCTGGCAGTGAAGGCTGGTATCGGTCTGGACATCCGCAGAGCTTATCTCGAGGGAGACAGAGACTGGCTCACCAGCATCGCTGAGGAGCAGATTCCTGTATGCCTGGAGGATCTGGAACAGTACCACGATTTCCGTGAGAAGATCTGGTTCCATGAGTGCAAACCCAATGGTTATGAGACCATCGACATCCGTCTGGGCGGCCTCCATGCGAGACTGGTAAGCGCTCAGAAGCGGATTCTGGCATATCTTGCCGATGAGATCACAGAGATCCCCGAGCTTCTGGAAGAGCGCCTTCCCTACAAGCCCAGCGCACCGGAAGGACTGCAGCAGCCCTTCAATATGAACAACTGGTGCAACATCGTTACCGCTGGAAACATGGGTACCGGTACCGTTTGATAAAAAATCGCCTGACTTTATGGCTTGAATCCCCACTTGACAGGTAGAAAAAGAAACAGGTATGATAAGTGGAGAAGACAGTAGTTAACCGATTGAAAAGATAAAGGCAGGCGCAAATACATGGAATACGAAAGCATCATACTGAAAGACGAGATCACAGTCAGAAAAATTTATACGATCCACTATTTTGAATACATGAAAAACTTTGAGTTTTCGGGAGAAACCCATGATTTCTGGGAGCTCCAGTGCGTGGACAAGGGCGAAATCAAGGTTCTGGACCATATCCTGAAGGCGGGCCAGGTGATTTTCCACAAGCCCAATGAGTTCCACAATCTGGCGGCAACGGGAGTCAGCGCCCCCAACGTGGTGGTGGTTTCCTTTGCCTGCACTTCCCAGGCCATGAAGTTTTTCGAGGGCCGTATTCTGGAAGTCAGCGAGTACGAGCGAGGCCTCTTAGGACAGATGATCTCCGAGGCGAGACGCTGCATCGAGTCCCCGCTGGATGATCCCTATCTCAAGAAAATGGAGAAAAAGAAGGATGCACCCTTTGGCTCAGAGCAGCTGATCCGGCTTGATTTGGAACTTCTGCTTCTCAGTATGATCCGGAGAAATCTTCCCAACCCGGTGAAACCGGCGGAGGAGATCTGGGCTCCGGGCGGAGGCGGCTCCGCTGCTTATATTCAGATCATGGACTATCTGAAAGCACATATCTGCGGTTATGTGACCATCGAGGATATCTGCCGGGAAAACCTCATCGGCCGTTCCCAGCTGCAGAAGATCTTCCGGGAGCAGCATAACTGCGGAGTAATCGACTTTTTTACCAAGATGAAAGTGGAATATGCCAAGGAGCTGATTCGGGAGAAAAATCAGAACTTCACCCAGATCTCAGAGTATCTCGGTTATTCCTCCATCCATTATTTTTCCCGTCAGTTCAAGAAGATCACGGGAATGACACCCTCTGAGTATACGGCCTCCATCATGGCCCGCTCGGAGTCGAAAAAAAAGACAGAAAGAAGAGTATAAAGATGAGTAAGAAACCTGTACTGGTAATCATGGCAGCTGGAATGGGAAGCCGTTACGGCGGCCTTAAACAGATCGATCCGGTAGACAAAGAAGGTCATATCATCATGGACTTTTCCATTTATGACGCAAAACAGGCCGGATTTGAGAAAGTAATCTTTATCATCAAAAAAGCAAACGAGAAAGATTTCAAAGAGTCCATCGGCGACCGTATGGCAAAGATCATGGACGTGGACTATGCGTTCCAGGAGCTCACTGATCTGCCCGAGGGCTTTTCTGTTCCCGAAGGCCGTGTGAAACCCTTCGGAACTGCTCATGCAATCTTAAGCTGCAGAGACAAGATCGACGGACCCTTCGCCGTGATCAACGCCGACGATTATTACGGACCTCATGCCTTCAAGGAGATTTATAATTATCTCTCCACCCATGAGGACGACGATAAATACCGTTACACGATGGTAGGTTATATCCTGGAGAACACCCTGACCGAGAATGGCCATGTGGCAAGAGGCGTCTGCACGACCGATGGGAATCATCAGCTGGTAGGCATCTGCGAGCGCACCCATATCGAGAAGAGAGGCGATGTGACCGCATATACCGAGGACGACGGCGCTACCTGGACCACAATCCCGGCAGGCAGTATTGTTTCCATGAATATGTGGGGTTTCACCAGCAGCATTCTGAAAGAGATCGGCAGTCGTTTCCCGAAATTCCTGGAGGAGAACCTTCCGAAGAATCCGATGAAATGTGAGTTCTTTCTTCCGAGCGTGGTAGGAGAGCTTCTGGCAGAGGATAAGGCTACCGTAGAGGTGCTGAAATCTGAGGATAAATGGTACGGCGTTACCTATAAAGAGGACAAACCGGTGGTTGTAGCAGCCATTCAGAAATTAAAAGACGAGGGAAGATATCCTCAGAAACTTTGGGAGGAGTAATAAAGTGAACAAGGAACAGATCACAGCAGAAGTTCTGACAGCCTTTCAGCTGCCGGAAGCAGGACTGAAGGAACTGGCTCCGTACGGAAGCGGTCATATCAATGATACCTTCCGTGTGACCTACGAGACAGAGAAGGGACAGCGCCGTTATATTCTTCAGAGAATGAACAAGAATATTTTTGAGAAACCGGTAGAGCTCATGGAAAATATCGTCCATGTAACCGAGTGGATCAAAAAGAAAGCAATCGAGAACGGCGGCGATCCGGAGAGAGAGACTCTGACTGTCGTATCTGCAAAGGACGGAAAGCCCTACCATGTGGACGGTGAGGGCCAGTACTGGAGAGTGTACCTTTTCGTAGAGGGAACCACAAGCTACGATAAGGTGGAGAAGCCCTCCGACTTCTATGAGAGTGCCGTTTCCTTCGGTCACTTTCAGCGCCAGCTAGCAGATTTCCCGGCAAAATCGCTTCATGAGACGATTCCGGATTTCCACAATACTGCAAAGCGTTTTGAGACCTTTCAGAAGGCTGTGGCAGCCGACGTCTGTGGAAGAGCCGCTTTTGTAAAAGAGGAGATCCAGTTTGTTCTGGATCATGAGGCCTTTGCTCACACCCTCTGTGATCTGGAAGCAGCAGGAAAGATTCCGACCAGAGTCACCCACAATGACACCAAGCTCAACAATATTCTCATCGACAACGCCACCGGAAAAGGCATCTGCGTCATCGACCTGGATACCGTTATGCCGGGCCTGGCTGTGAACGATTTCGGTGATTCCATCCGTTTCGGCGCCAGCACAGGAGCCGAGGACGAGCAGGACCTCTCCAGGATCTGGTGTGACCTGGAGCTCTACGAGCTGTATGTAAAAGGCTTTATCGAGGGCTGTGGCGGAGCGCTTACCGATATCGAGCTGGACAACCTGCCCACCGGAGCCATGATGATGACCTTCGAGTGCGGCATGCGTTTCCTCACTGACTATCTGGAAGGCGACCACTACTTCAAGACCGCCCGCGAGAACCACAACCTCGAACGTGCCCGCACCCAGTTCAAGCTGGTGAAGGATATGGAAGAGAAACTGCCGAAGATGAAAGAGATTGTAAATAAATATCGCTAATTTTGAAAAATGAAATCTGAGGACGGAACGGGCAGCCGTCGCCCATTGTTAGGAGATGCGGGAATGTCACCCCACCAGTTTCATTTTCCAATACCAAAAGCGCCGCAGAACGGACACGAAAATCCATTCTGCGGCGTTTTTTATGTTGGAGGCAGAGATGAAAAAGTGCTCCTGACGAGAGAAAATGGTATAATGTAAAATAAAAAACTGCAATAAATATGTAATATTGTATTTTTGGTATATAAAACAAGTAAAAGAAGAAGGCGAAAAGGATGATTGATAGGTTCTGCCCATACTTTTTGTGAAAAAAAGGATAGAGGGCGATATAAAGCTGCAGGCTCATGAAAAGCGCAAAACAACGGAAAAAACAGCCTGCTCAAAAGTATGGCTACAAAAATAAATTTTATTTTTCATAAAAAAGGATTCCTCGCAAGGCAAAAGGCTAATAAACCTCGTTCTTACAGGAATCCTTTCAATTACTACTGGAGATGCCGAAATGTGGTATTAACCGACAGCCCCGCTTTCTATTTCATTCAATGATTATTTTCCTGATTCTTCTTATAAATCAGATTCAGTCCCCGGAGCAGGAGATTATCATCGAGGATGATGGTCTTCTTGCAGAGGGGAACGATGAGACTCGCGAGACCGCCGGTGGCGAGGACTGTGGCCGGTTCGCCAAGTTCTTCTTCCATGCGGTCCACGATGCCGTCGAGCATGGCGGCGTTTCCGTAAAGGAGACCGCTCTTCATGCAGTCGGTGGTGTTGGTTCCGATGATCTTCTTCGGTGCATCCAGGCTGATGCGACTTAACTGGGAGGCGTGGCTGGCCAGGCCGTCCAGGGAGACGCGGATGCCGGGGATGATCATGCCGCCGATGTAATTTTTCTTGCGGTCCACAACGGATGCCGTCGTGGCGGTGCCGAAATCGAAGATGATCAGCGGAACAGGATATTCATGGATGGCTGCTACAGCGCCGACGATGAGGTCGGAACCGGTAACTGCCGGGTTATCCGTCAGGATGTTTAAGCCGGTGCGGATGCCCGGGCCCACCACCATGGCCTGATGGTGCGTGATCTTGAACAGTGCTTCCTTGATGGTGTTGGTTACAGGAGGCACAACGGAAGAAATAATGGAGCCTGTCAGATCTTTGGTGTGGATGTGATAAAGCTCCAGAACAGTCTTGAAGCCGATGGCGTATTCCAGAACGGTTTCGTTGGAATCCGTGGACATTCTCTCGGTAAAAAGAATCTTGTCATCCTTGATACAGCCGATGACGATGTTTGTGTTTCCGATATCAATCGCTAAAATCATAGGGCTCCTCTATCTTTATTCTAACGCTTTTTTGTTCTGCGGCGCGGGAATCAGTCTTGCCTTGGAAAGAGCGGCTCCGATGGCTCCGGTGAGGATCGTGGAGGAGATCATTTCACATACGGCATTAATTCCAACAAAGGTGCAGATGAAGACAATCACATTTTTTCCGCCCATCAGTCCCTGAACATAATCTGTGTTGCCAAAAAGTACAACCAGAGCAGTCATAAAGAACACGGTGTTCAGAAACGCGGAACAAAAACCGGTGACGAGGCAGGCTGCATAGACATTGCCACTTTTTCTCACTGCACGGAAAATGTATCCCAGAAGCAGACCGTCCAGAAAACGGGGAACGAAGCGCTGGATGAAGGCGAAAAACGGATTGATCTCAAAAAGGACCGCCCCCATGGCACTGGTTCCGCCCACACCGATACATTGCAGAAAACTGGTGAGGCCGAAAACGGCGCCCGCCGCAGCTCCGCCTGCAGGACCAAGCGTGATGGCACAGATCGCTACCGGGATGACATTGAAGGTGATCGCCAGGGGACCGATGTTCAGATATCCCAGAGGCGTGTACGCCATCAGAAGCAGCACTGCAGTCATAAGACCGAGGATTGTCAGTTGCGTTGTTTTTGTCTGTGTTTTCATATTCAATTTTCTCCTTGTTATTATTCCCTTATGGGATACAATACAATTACCGGGAAAGTATAGCACAGGAAAAAGAGCTTCGCAAGAAGGAAAATAGAAAGCACTTTGAAAAAAACATGTCATATTTCCCGTATTATGTTATACTGAAAGTAAAGCGACTTTTTTATATAGAAGGAGAACAGAAAAATATGCTGAAAGGAAAAACCGTTGTCCTGGGAGTGACGGGAAGCATCGCGGCCTATAAAGCGGCAAACCTGGCCAGTATGCTGGTGAAGCTTCACGCCGACGTTCATGTAATCATGACGAAAAACGCCACGAATTTCATTCATCCCATCACTTTCGAGACCCTGACCAACCATAAATGTCTGGTGGACACCTTTGACCGGAATTTTCAGTACAGCGTGGAGCATGTAGCTCTGGCGAAAAAGGCCGATGTCATGATGATCGCTCCGGCGACAGCCAACGTCATCGGAAAGCTGGCCGGCGGCATCGCCGACGACATGCTGACTACGACGGCTCTCGCCTGCACCTGCCCCAAGCTCATTGCTCCGGCCATGAACACCCGGATGTTTGAAAATTCCATCGTTCAGGACAACCTGAAAAAACTCACCCTCAACGATTATCAGGTGATCCAGCCCGCCGTGGGCTTCCTGGCCTGCCGCGACGAGGGAGCCGGAAAGCTTCCGAAAGAGGAAGAGCTTCTGGAGTACATTTTAAAAGAGATCGCCTGTGAAAAAGACATGAAAGGCCTCAGAGTTCTGGTGACGGCCGGGCCGACGATGGAGGCCATGGACCCGGTTCGCTACATCACGAATCATTCCACTGGAAAAATGGGCTACGCCATAGCCAGAAACTGTATGCTCCGCGGTGCGGACGTGACGCTTGTGACCGGACAGACCAGCATTGAGAAGCCCCGCTTTGTCAACATCGTGCCGATTGAGAGTGCGAGAGAGATGTTCGAGGAAGTGACGGGCCGCGCGCCTGAGCAGGATATTATCATCAAGGCAGCTGCCGTGGCCGATTACCGTCCCCAGACCGTCAGCGTCGAGAAGGTGAAAAAAAGCGGCGACCACATGACGCTGGAGCTGGAAAAGACCGACGATATCCTGAAATACTTAGGCGAGCACAAAAAAGAGGGTCAGTTCCTCTGTGGCTTTTCCATGGAGACCGAACATATGCTGGAGAATTCCAGGGCGAAGCTCAAAAAGAAAAATCTTGACATGATCGTGGCCAACAACCTCAAACAGGCCGGTGCCGGTTTCGGTACGGACACCAATGTGATCACAATGATCACGCCGGAGGAGGAGATTTCTCTGGACCTCATGTCCAAGGAAGAGGCCGCCGGAAAGATTCTGGATGAGATCTTAAAACTTCGGGGGTGAGAGCATGAAAGAATACGAAGCAATCCTGGAGATCATCAACCAGTGTCCGCTCAACAGGGACAGAGATACCTTTTTTGAGGAGATCAAGACCGACGATCTGGACGAGTTTGTGAAGAAAAAATTCGCCGGACAGGAAATTACCTATGACAAAACCGTGGCAAAGGATGGTTCGGTGATCTTCGACCTGATGGTCAGCGGGATTCATCAGCGTTATACTTTTACCGAGATATGAGGTGATAGAATATGAAGAAAAAGAACATCATACTGGGCGTTCTGGCAGCGGGGACGGCGGCAGCTTTCACCGGTGCGGGAGCCGTTTTCCACAACATCATCGTGCGGAAAAAGCAGGAGCCGACGGATATCATTGTGGCCCCGGATGCGGTGAACGGAGCGGAGAGAAAACAGCTCTGGACGGAGAGCAACTGCTGGTTAAATGAGCGGGGAAGCGAGAAAGTTTCGATTCAGTCCTTTGATGGCCTGATCCTGAGAGGTGAGTTTTTCGAAGGCGAGGGCGAGCCGGATTCCACGGTGCTTCTGGTCCACGGCTACCGCTGCAACCGCCGGAGAGAATATGCAGCCATTGCGCGTTTCTATCTGGAAGCCGGTTACAACGTGCTTCTGGTGGACAACCGGGCCCACGGGGAAAGCGACGGCCGTTACATCGGCTTCGGCATCCTGGACCGGGAAGACTGCTACCGCTGGGTGCGCTTTCTGGATGACCGTTTCGACGGAAAACAGAACATTTTCCTCCATGGAATCTCCATGGGAGCAGCCACAGTGCTCATGGCGTCGGACCTCTGCCTTCCCATGTCCGTACGGGGCATCGTGGAGGACTGTGGCTTCACTTCTCCTGAGGAGGAGTTTCAGCATGTGCTGAAGCAGAGCGGAAAAGGCTATTTAAGCAGGCCGCTGATCTGGCTGACGAACCTCTTCTGCAAGGCTTTGGCAGGCTATGGTTTTTCCGACTTTTCTTCCGACGACTGTATCGCCGAGAGCCGGCTTCCGGTGCTGGTGATTCACGGGGAGAAGGATAATTTCGTGCCCACGGGCATGGGCAAAAAGATTTATCAGGCCGCAGCCGGTGAGAAGGAGATCTGGATCGCCAAAGGCGCAGGCCATGCGGAGAGTTACTATCTCCACAGGGAGGAATACGAGCATAAAGTGCTGGGATTTTTCCACAGATGCATAGAAGCAGATGCTTATGCAGAAGATTAGATTATTAAATTGCCACAGGAGGATATAAAAATGGCAGAAAAAAGCTGCAGCAATCAGGGCTGCACAAAGGAGAGCTGCGAGGGATGTCCCTCCAAGAAGACCAGCTTTCTGGTAGACCAGAATATTTATTCCAATGTAAGACACGTCATCGGCGTGGTCAGCGGAAAAGGCGGCGTCGGTAAATCCATGGTGACCGCCACCCTGGCAAACCGCATGGCAGAGAAAGGCTTCCGGGTAGGTATCCTGGATGCGGATATCACAGGCCCGTCCATCCCGAAAATGTACGGCCTTCACGGACCGGCCGTGGCTGACGATAACGGCATCATTCCCGTTGTCACCGAGAACGGCATCAAAGTCATGTCCTTAAACCTTCTGGTTCCCAACGAGGAGGACCCGGTGATCTGGAGAGGACCGGTCATCGCCAACATGGTAAAACAGTTCTGGAGCGATGTGATCTGGGGCGAACTGGACTTCCTGTTCGTGGATATGCCGCCAGGAACCGGTGATGTACCTCTGACGGTTTTCCAGTCCCTTCCGGTGGAAGGCATCGTTATCGTTTCTTCCCCCCAGGATCTGGTACGCATGATCGTGACCAAGGCCTTCAACATGGCAAAAGCCATGAAGATTCCGGTGCTCGGCATCGTGGAGAACTACAGCTACCTTGTCTGTCCGGATTGCGGAAAGAAGATCTCTGTCTTCGGCGAGAGCCATATCGACGAGATTGCCGCTTCCCTTGAGACCGAGGTTCTCGGAAAAATGCCCATCGACCCGTCTCTTGCTTCCCTGGCAGACGGCGGAAAATTCTCCGGGCAGAAAGATACGCACCTGGATGCGGCTGTGGAAAAGCTCTACAAGCTCTACCGTGAGAATCCCAAAGACGACGAAGAATAAGAAAAAGAAAAAAGCGTTTCGGCGAAAAACCGGGACGCTTTTTCTCTTTCCGGCGGAAAACTATTCGGAAAACACGCTGCCTTCCGCCTGGTCCAGGGCCTTTTCGATGGCGTTTAAGAGGATGCCGGCGGTGTATTTTCCCGTGGCCTCCCAGGTGATATCCTTCGTGGACTGTTTTTCCAGAATCTGGGCTTCCAGCTCTTCCACAGCCGGGCGGATCAGCGGGTACATGGTGGAGGTGGTTTCGCTGAGATTGTTAAGATCGATGGCTTTGATCCGGTCCGGATCGACGGTCACGGTCACATCCACCACCGTGTCACCGAGGGTCACAGGAGAGGAGTAGACGCCGGCCGTGTAGCGCTCGGTGGAGATGGACGTCCGCTTCTCCGGCGCCTTTTCTGTGCGGAACATCAGCACCAGAAGGACGATCAGGACCACCGCCAGAAACAGAAAAATTCCCGTATAGACCAGTTCCCGCATTTTCAGTACCAGGATTTTCGGCTTGGACTGCAAGGTGAAACCTCCTTATTTGAAAGAAATTTTTTCCTCAGTGCATTGTATTTTTCCAGACACGCTTTTAGACCAGCATAAATTTTTTCAAAAAAGGAAATACTGCCTCTCAGAACAGACTTCCCGGGAAAAGGGAAGAGAAAAGAGGCGACCATGAGACGGGAAATTGCAGAAAGCCTGGAGAAAAACAGGCATGAGATGGAAGAACGGCTCCAGCTGACGAAAAATTTTGACCTGGTGGAGCGGAAACTGAAGGTGGGAGACCGGGATGCCTGCCTTTATTTTGTGGACGGCTTTGTGAAGGATGAGGTGCTGGAAAAGCTCATGGAGTTTTTTCAGAGCTTAAAGCCGGAACTTCTGCTGGAAAATGGCAAGGCTTTCAGCGGGATTTTTGTCCCCTATGTGGAGGTGGACATTTTAAACTCCTTTGAGGAGCTGACGACTCAGCTGCTTTCCGGCGTGGCCTGTCTTCTCATCGACGGGATTCCGTGCTGCGTGGCGGTGGACTGCCGGACCTATCCCATGCGGAGCGTGGAGGAGCCGGAAAAAGACAAGGTTCTCCGGGGGTCCAGGGATGGTTTTGTGGAGACGCTGGTCTTTAATACGGCCCTGATCCGCCGGAGAATCCGTACGCCGAAGCTCTCAATGGAGATTCTGACTACCGGAAAGCTCTCGAAGACCGACATTGTCCTCTGTTACCTCGACGACCGGGTGGACCGGGAGCTCTTAAGCCTGGTGAAAAACCGGATTCAGCAGCTGAAGGTGGAGGCCCTCACGATGAATCAGGAGAGCCTGGCGGAGTGCCTTTTCCGGGGGCGCTGGTTCAATCCTTTTCCGAAATTTAAGTATACGGAGCGGCCTGACGCGGCGGCAGCGGGGATTCTGGAAGGAAAACTCGTGATTCTTGTGGATAATTCCCCTTCGGCTATGATCCTTCCGGCCTCGGTTTTCGACATTATGGAGGAGGCGGATGATTTCTATTTTCCGGCGGTGACGGGAACTTACTTAAGGCTCACGCGGTTTTTCATCGGGCTGATGACGATTTTCCTGACGCCGGTCTGGCTGCTTCTCATGCAAAATCCGGAGTGGATTCCAAAAGACTTTCAGTTTATCCGGGTATCTGAGGAGATCAACATTCCGATCTTTTTCCAACTACTGATTCTGGAACTGGCCATCGATGGCCTCAAGCTGGCGGCCATCAACACGCCCTCGAATCTCACGACACCTTTGAGTGTTATCGCCGCCATCGTGGTGGGAGAATTTGCCGTGAAATCCGGCTGGTTCAACTCGGAAACGATGCTCTATATGGCTTTTGTGGCGATGGCAAACTATATGCAGGCGGACTATGAACTGGGCTATGCCCTGAAATTTATGCGACTGCTCCTTCTCGTACTGACGGCCATCCTGAATCAGTGGGGCCTGCTCTTAGGCTTCGTTCTGGTCTGCGTTTTCCTTGCGACAAACCGGACGATTTCCGGCGAGAGCTACCTTGCGCCGCTGCTTCCCTTCAATGGGAAACAGTTCACCAGGCGGTTTTTCCGAAAGAGGCTCACACACTTTTACGACTGAGCGCATAAAAATGAGTTCCCCGGCCAATACTTTCAGTGGACGAAAAAATAAGAGAAAGAAGGAGACAGTATATGAAACAACTGAAAAAAAGAATCCTGACGGCACTTCTGGTGGTATCGGCGGCCGCTCTTGTGGGCTGCGGCAATAACAACACCACAGCCACCGAGAAAAGCACCACCCGCACCACCGAGACTGAGACGAAGAAGACCACAGAGAAAGAGACCGCCGCCACCGAAAAGACCACGAAGGCCATGAGTGACACGGAAGACACCAGAACCACCGAAAAAGGCAAAACTGGCACCACCACGGAGACCGGCGTTGTGGATGAGCTGGGAGATGACATCCTGAACGGAGCGGAAGATGTCGGAGATGGTATCATAGACGGAGCCGAGGATCTGGGAAATGATCTTATGGAGCCGGGCAACGGAGCCGGAACTGGCGGCGGAACCGCAGGAAACGGCGCGGGAACGACGGGTACCGGAATGGCAGGAGACTGATCAGCGCGGGAAAAGAGCTTTCGGGAAAGAGACGAAAGCTCTTTTCAATCTCAGAAAATCGCGCTATACTGTCGAAAAAAGCACAGGAGTGAACACAAATGAGATTTCGGCCATGCATTGACATACATAACGGAAAAGTAAAACAGATCGTGGGCGGCTCCCTGAAGGATCAGGGAGACCAGGCGGCGGAGAATTTTGTGGCGGAGCAGGACGCGGCCTGGTATGCGTCTCTTTATAAGGAAAAGAAACTCTCCGGTGGCCATGTGATTCTTTTAAATCCGGCCTCCTCCCCTTATTACGAGACAACCAAGGCCCAGGCCATGAAAGCCCTCGCTGCCTGGCCCGGCGGTCTTCAGATCGGCGGCGGTATCCACAATGAAAACGCGGAAGAGTTTTTAAGAGCAGGGGCTTCCCAAGTCATTGTCACGAGCTTTGTCTTCAAGGACGGTCAGTTCAAAGAGGAGAATCTGAACCGGCTGCTTCATGCCGTGGGAAAAGAACAGCTGGTGCTGGACTTAAGCTGTCGGAAAAAAGACGACGCCTACTATATCGTCACTGACCGCTGGCAGAAATTTACGGACGTGCGTCTGACCCCGGCGATTCTGGACGAACTTTCCGGAAGCTGCGCGGAGTTTCTGATCCATGCCGTGGATGTAGAGGGAAAAGCCTCCGGCATTGAAAAAGAGCTGGCAGAAATACTGGGCAGCTGGGGGAAAATCCCCGTCACTTACGCCGGCGGTGTGGGAAGCTTTGACGACCTCAGAGACTTGAAAAAGCTTGGCCAAAACCATCTGGATGTGACCATCGGCAGTGCCCTGGATCTCTTCGGAGGCCAGATGAAGTTTGAGGAAGTGCTGGCTTACTGCAAGTGAATTGTTGTTACAAAGATGCAAAAACTTTATAAAAAATAGAAAATTTTTGTATAGTTTCTTGTAATGTGCGCCTCTGTATGGTATAATGGACTTATACAACCGGAAAGCAGAAAATAATTCTTTCAGAATTCCCGGATGTGAATTTATTGACAAAGGAGTTGAGCTTATGCGTTTTACAATCAGTGGTAAGAACATCGAGGTAACAGACGGCCTTCGCAGTGCCGTGACAGACAAGCTTGGAAAATTGGAAAGATACTTCACTCCTGAGACTGAGATCATTGTAACCATGAGTGTAGAGAAGGAAAGGCAGAAGATCGAGGTGACGATCCCGGTGAAAGGCAACATCATCCGTTCCGAACAGGTCAGCAACGATATGTATGTATCCATCGACCTGGTGGAGGAAGTCATTGAGCGTCAGCTTCGCAAATATAAGAACAAGATTGTAGAGAAACATCAGGACGGCGGAAACTTCCGTCAGGAGTTTATCGAGAAAGAAGTTGAGGATGAGGAAGAGATCAAGATCATCCGTACCAAACACTTCGGAATCAAACCCATGTATCCGGAAGATGCCTGCGTACAGATGGAGCTTCTGGGACACAACTTCTTCGTATTCCGCAATGCAGAGAACGACGAGGTCTGCGTGGTTTATAAGAGAAAAGGCAATACCTACGGACTGATCGAGCCGGAGTGCTGATCAGCAAAGCAGCATAAGAGATGAATGGCCCGCCGGGAAATTTCCCCGGCGGGTTTTGTTATAATTGACTAATATGGGATAACAGGAATAAAATAGAACAAAAAGAAGAAAATAATGGAAAAGACAGTACGATAGATAAGACTAACTGAATTTTCAGACAATTTGTAACTGTTCAGAGCCAAGCAGATTTTCATGCAAAAGTGTGAATCATGCT
>ERZ824488.386-NODE-386-length-59680-cov-110.071614_pt1 | contig 59680 bp, 55 predicted proteins | sample MGYA00519936_ERZ824488 | MGnify/ENA primary metagenome ERZ824488 (study PRJEB31778, sample SAMEA3449153) | human gut metagenome | biome: human gut; feature: human-associated habitat; material: faeces | place: United Kingdom | collected 2010/2012 ... | reverse complement strand
GAGTGTCGCGCGGCACCCTTGGGCGGCGGAAAGGGGCGGAAGTGTCACCGGAGAGTGTCGCGCGGCACCCTTGGGCGGCGGAAAGGAGCGGAAGTGTCGCCGGGGAGTGTCGCGCGGCACCCTTGGGCGGCGGAAAGGGGCGGAAGTGTCACCGGAGAGTGTCGCGTGGCACCCTTGGGCAACGGAAAGGGGCGGAAGTGTCGCCGGAGAGTGTCGCGCGGCACCCTTGGGCGGCGGAAAGGGTCGGAAGTGTCACCGGAGAGTGTCGCGCGGCACCCTTGGGCAACGGAAAGGGACGAAAGTGTCACCGGAGAGTGTCGCGCGGCACCCTTGGGCAACGGAAAGGGGCGGAAGTGTCGCCGGGGAGTGTCGCTGGGGAGTGTCGCGCGGTCACTGAGCTTGCCGAAGTGGCCATATTTGCAGGGATGGTGGCCGTGATTCTTCGTCAGATGATGGCGAATCTGCCAAATTGTCATATTCGAGGGAATGGCATAACATTCGATAATACTCCTTGCGTCCGGCTTCGGGAACGATGAAGGCGAAAGAAAAACGCTGCACTTCGGATCTGGCTGGGCAAAAGAAAGAATGATGCCCAGATCCGGTGAACGGGGTCGGGCGAGAAACAAAAAGAATAACAAAAAAGAATAATAGGAGATTAAGAATATGGGAAAAATTATTGGTATCGACCTTGGAACCACGAATTCGTGCGTTGCGGTCATGGAAGGCAATCAGCCAACCGTCATAATCAACAACGAGGGTGAAAGAACCACCCCTTCAGTAGTCGCCTTTACCGATGGCGGTGAAAGAAAGATCGGTAACCCTGCAAAGCGTCAGGCCATCACGAACCCGCAGAACACAGTCTTCTCCATCAAGAGATTCATGGGTGAGACTTACGAACAGGTTCAGAAGGAGATCGCCAGAGTGCCTTACAAGGTTGTCAGAGGTGAGAACAACACTCCGCGTGTTGACATCAACGGCAAGCTCTATTCACCTCAGGAGATTTCAGCGATGATTCTCCAGAAGATGAAGAAGACCGCCGAGGACTACCTCCGTCAGGAAGTCACCGAGGCTGTCATCACAGTTCCGGCCTACTTCTCAGACTCACAGCGTCAGGCCACAAAGGAGGCCGGCAAGATCGCCGGACTCGATGTCAAGAGAATCATCAACGAGCCTACGGCCGCAGCCCTGGCTTACGGTCTTGACAAGAAGAACAAGGACATGAAGGTCGCTGTGTATGACCTTGGTGGCGGTACATTCGATATTTCCATCCTTGAGCTTGGTGGCGGAGTCTTCGAGGTTAAGTCAACCAACGGTGACACTCACCTTGGAGGTGACGACTTCGATCAGGAGATCATCAACTGGCTCGCCCAGGAATTTGCCAACGAGAACGGCGGAATCGACCTGAAGAAAGATCCTATGGCCCTTCAGAGATTGAAGGAAGCCGCCGAGAAGGCCAAGATCGAGCTGTCCAACCAGACATCGACCGAGATCAACCTGCCTTACATCATGCCGGTTGACGGAATTCCTAAGCACCTTGTAAAGACTCTTACCAGAGCCAAGTTCGAGCAGCTTTGCGACAACCTCTTCCAGAGGTCTATCGAGCCTTGCCGCCAGGCACTCAAGGACGCCGGTCTGAACGCTTCCGATATTGATGAGGTTCTTCTCGTGGGTGGTTCAACACGTATCCCTAAGGTACAGGAACTTGTCAAGGAGTTCTTCGGCAAGGAGCCTAACAGGAGTGTCAACCCAGACGAGGTTGTGGCCATCGGCGCGTCAATCCAGGGCGGTGTGCTCGCAGGTGATGTGAAGGATGTGCTTCTGCTTGATGTCACTCCGCTGTCACTCGGTATCGAGACCCTCGGTGGTGTGATGACAAAGCTCATCGAGTCCAACACGACCATCCCTACCCACAAGTCTCAGGTGTTCTCCACCGCGGCTGACAACCAGCCTTCTGTAGAGATCCACGTGCTTCAGGGTGAGCGTCCTATGGCGAAGGACAACAAGGAGATCGGTCTCTTCCATCTGGACGGAATAGCTCCGGCTCCGAGGGGAATACCTCAGATCGAGGTTACCTTCGACATCGATGCCAACGGTATCCTGAACGTGTCCGCCAAGGACAAGGCTACCGGCAAGGAACAGAACATCAGAATCGAGGCTTCATCAGGTCTGTCTGACGACGAGATACAGAGGATGCGTGACGAGGCGAAGGCCAACGAGGCCGCCGACAAGGAGGCCAAGGAGAAGGTTGACAAGATCAACAACGCCGACGCTCTCTGTTTCCAGTCCGACAAGAACCTGAAGGACTACGGCGACAAGATTCCTGCTGACAAGAAGTCAGCCATCGAGTCAGCCCTCGGCTCCCTCAAGGAGGCTGTCAAGAATCAGAACATCTCTGACATCGACCGCTATACCGAGGAACTCACGAAGGCTTGGAACGCCGCCTCAGAGGACATGAACCGCGCCGCCCAGGCCGGTGCCCAGCAGGGTCCTCAGAACCCTTACGGCCCGCAGGCCGGTCCACAGGGTCCACAGAACGGCCCGGACGATCAAGGTCCTGACGAGCAGTAAAGACGATTGGATAATCAGATGATAAAGATGATAATCAGATAATAAGAGAGAGAGGATGTGATTTCACACCCTCTTTTTTTTGTCCTCGTCCGTCAGGATGCTCACGAGTCACTTCGTGGCAGTCGGCTGGATTCCGTCGTACTGTTCGCAGACGGTGTGGTAGCTTTCAAGGTTGCCGATGTCGTAGCGGTGTCCGGGCATCTCCATTGCGTGGACAGGGGGCAGGGTGGAGAGCCATGCTATGTAGCTGCCGGGAGCGTCGGTGCCGCAGCCGGCGGTGATGCCGGCGGAGATCAGGCTTGCGTCCTTGCGGGTGTAGTAGTAGAACGGGGGACAGCACCAGTGGGAGCGAGGCTCTGACGGCTTCTCCTCCATGCCAAGCACGAGGTCTTCGGAGCTGACCTCCACGACACCGCATTTGCGAAGGCGCTGCTCCGATGGCTCGAAGAAGCGCATGATGCAGGACGTACCCTTTGCGCGGGCATATTCAATGAACCTTACGAGGCTGAAATCCAGCACATTGTCTCCGGCTATGACCAGCATGTCGTCGTCGATGCCGAGGGAATCGATCGCGAATTGGATGTCGCGCACCGCACCCAGGCGCGTCTCGTTCGTCACCGTGCCGTCGTCCACGACAGTGATCTTGTCATCCGGTCGTCCGGCGGCCCAGTCGAGGAAATGCGCGGCGAACTTGTGGTTTGTGATGACTACATATTCATCAATCGCCCCGGAGGTTTTGATGTCGTCGATCAGCCAGTCAAGGATGGCTTTGTCCTTGATTTTCAGTAAGGGTTTTGGAAAATTTTTCGTCAGAGGGTAAAGCCGCGTCGCATAACCGGCGGCAAGGATCAGGCATTTCATGACTTGGCTTCTAAATTTTCACGCCGTCCGCGCTGTGGCAGATGCAGGCCGAGTAATGCCACCGCAGATCCGGGAACTCGGCAAGATACTCAGTCTCGACTTTTTTGAATATTTCCTCCTTGAACGACGGGTCGATCAAGGCCATGCAGCAGCCCTTGAATCCGGCTCCGCTGAAGCGGCCTCCGTAGATGCCGTCGGTTCTGGTCATGATCTCGTAGATTTTTTTCAGCTCTGGAGAGCCGGTCTCCCATTTCTCGATGGATGAGCCTTCTCCATCTCGACAGCGCCGGCGATCATCTCGCGCACATCGAATCCCGCCAGCACGATCGGCAGAAGTCCGACCGGAGTGAGGACGGAGAACCGGCCTCCCACGTTGTCCGGAACGACAAATGTCTTGTAGCCTTCCTGTGTGGAGAGGGTCTTGAGGGCGCCCTTGTGAGCATCGGTGATGGCGACAATCCTTTCGGAAGCGTCTTTGTAGGTCTTCTCGATGTGTTCCTTGACGATCCTGAACGCGACCGCCGGCTCGGTTGTGGTGCCGGACTTGGAGATCACCACGGAGGCGACATTCCTCTCGGCCACAAGATCCATCAGCTCCGCGAGGTACTCTTCGGAAAGATTGTTACCTGCGAAGACAACCTCCGGAGCCTCTTTCGCCTCGCCAAGCTGCTTGGCGAAATTGTGGGAGAGTGCCTCGATGGCGCAGCGGGCTCCGAGATAGGATCCACCGATGCCGATAACGACCACCAGGTTGACACCTTTTGCCTTCCAGCAGTCACGTACCGCCTCGCAATCGGCGATCAGTGACTCCGGCGTCTGCGATGGCAGATGCTTCCATCCGAGGAAGTCGTTGCCCGCACCGCTCTCGCTTTCAAGTACATCGAAGGCCTCAAGAGCCTTGCCGACGTATTTCTTGTAATCTTCATCTTTGACAAAGGAGGCGCATCCTCCCAAATTGACTTTAACCATTTTCTTCCAAATTATTAAGGTTAACTAACTATGTATTCGTCTATGTATTCGTTAAACAAATCTGTTCAACCTGTTCATTCTGTTCATTCTGTTCATTCTGTTCATTCTGTTCAACCTGTTCAATCTCTCCAGCCTGTCCAAATCTTTTTGGTAGATAATCCTTAGCCGTCAATAATATGCCACCGGCACACTCTTTCTTACCCAAGGCATCTACCAACAAAAAAACATTTTGCAAAAAATAACCATTTTCGCAATAACAACTCCCACTTATCACGGATAATTTTAACGAATATGTTCGCCAAGGAATATTCATTCATGGGTACCGCCGCCAGTAACCACGACAGCACGCCAGTAAAGTAGGTCAGAAGTCGAATATGTACTAAGTGCCAAGCCCTTCGTGAGCAAAATAGCCGCTTTGGCTCACGAGCGTGACTCGCAGGTGGCCTTCGTGCGCAAAACAGGCGCTTTGGCTCACGAGCGTGACCCGCAGGTGGCCTTCGTGAGCAAAACAGGCGTTCCTGCTCACAAGCGAGACCCGCGGACGGCCTTCGTGAGCAAAACGGGCGTTCCTGCTCACAAGCGTGACCCGCAGACGGCCTTCGTGAGCGAAACGGGCGTTCCTGCTCACGAGCGTGACCCGCAGGCGGCCTTTGTGAGCAAAACAGGCGTTCCTGCTCACAAGCGTGACCCGCAGACGGCATTCAGACTCCTCATTGTGCGCATGGTTTTGAAAATAGCAGCGGCGGCCAAACTTTTGGCCGCCGCTGCCTATGGTATGGTCACCGGGTTGGGGCTAAAATACATGCTCCTTGTCCGGTGTCAAAGGAACACTATTTTTTGAAGTAATTGAAGTTGTTGTTGATGATGGCCTGAGGCAGGAGATCGCCATAGACCTCGTAGCGTCCGGACTTAAAGTTGCCTACCCAGTCCATCATGATCATTCCTGTTGCGGTGCAAATGTTTAAAAAAGTGCACGCCAAATTCCCAATCAAAATAAAGCCAAATATCCAAATATAAATACGCCATTTTTCCAAATAAATATTCAAAATGAATTGAATTACAAAGGAATGTACTATCTTTGCACCAAAATATAATTCTATGGAATATAAGAATCGAATAGCAGATCAACTGCTACGTGATAAATTAGAGGCAATGGGTGCTGTCTTGATAGAAGGTCCCAAGGCTTGTGGCAAAACAACTACAGCAGAGCAACAGGCTAAAAGCATTATTTATATGGATGACCCTACCAAACAGCAGCAATACAAACAGATGGCGCAAACAAATATTAGCTTTTTGCTTGAGGGGGAAACTCCTCGTTTGATTGATGAATGGCAGGAAGTTCCCCAATTTTGGGATGCCATCCGATTTGAGGTAGACCATAGAGGCGAAGATGGACAATTTATGCTTACAGGTTCTGCGGTGCCTGCTGAAGCTAAAGATATTCATCATACAGGTACTGGAAGATACGGATGGCTTACCATGCGCCCTATGAGTTTGTGGGAATCCGGCGACTCTACTGGTGAGATAAGCCTATCGGATTTGTTTCTTACACCTGATAAAATAGGAGCTTTGAATAAACTTACATTGCCGATGCTTGCTTTTGTTGTTTGCCGTGGAGGGTGGCCTAAGGCTTTGCAAAAGAAAACAGAAAAGGCAGCACTATTGCAGGCGACAGAATATTATAAAGCGATAACAAATAGCGATATATCACGAGTTGACAACGTAAAACGAGATGCCGAACGGGCAAAGAGAATTATGCGTTCTTATGCCAGACATCAAGGCTCTCAAGCAAGTATCGCGACAATCCTTGCCGATATATCAGCAAATGAACCGGAGGATGTAAGTGATGAAACAATAGATTCATACCTTACTGCCTTGCGGAAAATATTCATAATAGAGGATATGCCGGCGTGGAATCCCAACTTAAGAAGTAAAACCGCTGTTCGCACATCAGACACAAGGTACTATGTCGACCCGTCAGTTGGTGTGGCAGCTCTTGGACTAGGTCCTAATGATTTAATTAATGACCTGAATACATTTGGGTTGTTTTTTGAGGCAATGTGCATTCGAGATCTTAGGGTTTATGCCGATGCCTTGGATGGCTCTGTATATCATTATAGAGACAAGAATGGTTTGGAATGTGATGCTGTGGTACATTTGCGTAATGGCTCATATGGTCTTATTGAAATAAAGTTAGGTGGAGAAAAGTTGATTGAGGACGGTGCAAAAACCTTAATGGCACTTTCAAATATCATAGACACCTCCCGAATGAAAGCCCCTGCTTTTTGTATGGTGCTGACAGGTGTTGGTGACTTTGCCTATAAACGAACAGATGGAGTGTATGTTGTGCCGATTGGATGTTTGAGATCATAAGTTTTGACATTCAGAATAATAATAGTTAATGTAAGCAATGATGCATGGATAAAATCTGTAACTTCGATATTGTAATCAATACATGTCTTGCTGAGATCAATCCGACCTCGCTAATGCCGGATTTCGATAAGAACGGTTTTTTGTTATCGGTCATCAACGGATTTGCTTACACTCGCGGGCGGCCTTCGTGAGCGAAACGGGCGTTCCTGTTCACGAGCGTGACTCGCAGGCGCCCTTCGTGAGCGAAACGGGCGTTCCTGCTCACAAGCGTGACTCGCAGACGGCCTTCGTGAGCGAAACAGGCGTTCTGGCTCACGAGCGTGACTCGCAGGTGGCCTTCGTGAGCAAGCTGACAGTCGTACTTTATCGAAAGCTCACACTCAGAGTTTACTGTTCCCTATAGTGGAGAAATGACTCTTCACAAAAGCGGTGAGAGGCCTGAGCAAGACCTCTCACCGGAACACAAAATTAGCAAAATTGCCGGTAATAATTAAAGGGTAAGATCAGAGATTCATCGGTGTGGTGTGATCAGTCGTAAGCATTCGGTAAACCCCGTCTTTTCCGCATAACTCCACCGGAGTATCTTTGCGGTTCATAAATAAGGAACCGTATGCACATTGTTATTTCATATACTCGTAGATGAAAATAGGAAAAGAATTTAATACAGCAACACTTCTATTGGGTTTGACATGGAGCAAGAGTTGCCTTTCGAATATTGATAGCTGATTGACAACAGACTTCTCCTTGGGCATCGCATTTACTCCTGCTATAAGCAAGTTAGCTTTACTGACATTCATCTGCTTAAGAAATTGCCAGTTGTCTTTCACCTTCATATACTTTTCCTTGGTCGGCGTTTCGCCATCCTTGAGCAAGATGTGGTCGAGACTGTCATAAGCCGAAAAATTACGAGCCAGACGTTTGAAATCCTTACACTCTTCTCTGCTTACTACATAGTTGGCATAATCGTTGTCGGGAAGTTCCTTGGTATAGCGGATGGACTCAATCATCGGGTAGTTGATGTAGAGCTTTCCGTTCTCGGTTTCGTCTGCAAACAATGCCAGCATCTCTTCTACTCTTTGATTGATTTCTTCAAGCGAAAGGTGAGAGTGTTGGAAGTCATAGTCAAAGAATAGGAATATTTCCGAAATGTCTGAACTTCTGATACCGTTCAAGATGGAGTCACCTCTTGCTGCCAAGCGTTCTCGCATGACAGAAACAATATCTCCACCGTCTTCATATTCCTTCAGCTCATTGTAAAGGTCATATATGTTATTCCCGAAAGAACAAATGATATTGTCATTTACCTTCGGGAAATAGAGTCTTTCCAATGTTCTATACAGGCGAGGCTCACGCTCGTCGCCTTCAAATACAAACAGAATCATAGGCCAAAAGTTCCGCCTCTATATAGTTTCTCCAAGTTATGGGCAAAACGAAGTTCCTTGTCCGTCAAGTCACAAATAGCCTTTATTTCGTTGTTCCTGAGGATAAAGAAACAATCAGGACGAAGCAAGTCATTGGAAAGAAGGAATGTGTCGTGGGTGGTTACGAACACCTGGTTGTTGCCTTCAAACAATCGCTTGCAAATCTTATATGATAGTTCGTGGTGGTAGAAAGCATCAAACTCGTCGATGAAGACGAACGAAGCGTTGTCCATCTCTTTCAGCCAATAATACTGCAACTCCAGATTCCTTGTGCCTGTGGATGCAACCCATTGGAACGGAATTCTCACACCGTTCATTATGCAGAAGAGAATGTTGTCGCCCTTCGTGTTAGGTGCAAACTCATACTCCTGACCACTTACTTCTTTCAAATAAGCTGCAAAGTCGTCAGCAAGGTTGTTCTTTATGATATACTCTTCCACGTTGCTGCCACCTTCCTTCAAGCCAATGAATTCACGGTAGTCGAGACTTCTGAAGAATAGCATATTCTCTACGAAATCGCGAAGTTGTAGCAGGGCATGGTCTTTGGGAAGTGGCACAGAACTCAATAGATAGTTTACTATAGAAATGTTGTTGGCACTATCTTTAAGATTCTGAATGGCAACGGCGGTCAAGCCAAATTCTTCGGAAATAGCCAATTCGTCTTTGTCTTTAACAAGAATCTCTTTTTTGTCTACAATTAGCTTTTCGCTGATGATATCGCCTTTCAGTTCCGATGCTATTTTACTGTAACTGTATACTACCACATGACCGTCGAAAGAAAATGTGTAATCGAAATCAACCGGCTCGTTGTGGCATGACGCACATGCATAATTCAGATAGTAATCAGGCTTCTTCCACTTGTGAGAAAGATGGTTGGCAATGTCGAATATTGCCAATCCGAAGTTCGACTTACCGGCTCCATTCGGTCCGTAGATAATACCGTTCTTTACAATGCCATTACGTACTGCATCGTTATTGAACGTATAATTGCTCGGATGAGACAAGTCCCACTCTATACGATTCTTGAACCCTCTATAGTTCTTAACTGCAAATCTCGTTAACATGACAATATTGATTAGTGATATTTTGACTACAAAGGTACAAAAAAACAACGTATCCGTAAATAAATTACGGCATATACTGGATCAGGGATTATAGGTATATTAAATTGAATAACTCAGAGTTTACTGTTCCCTATAGTGGAGAAATGACTCTTCACAAAAGCGGTGAGAGGCCTGAGCAAGACCTCTCACCGGGACACAAAATCAGCAAAATTGCCGTTAATAATCAATGGGTAAGATCAGAGATTCATCGGTGTGGTGTGATCAGTTCCACTTACCACTTACTAAGGTTGGTGATGGTGTTGTTGAGGTTCTCAAGACGCTTGTTGTAGCAGTACTTGAGGTTGTCCATCACTTTGTCGAACTCCATATTCTCGTCACCGCACAGCCAATGCTCATCCAGATAATTACCGACCTTCCAAATCTTTCGGTTATACTCATCAGAAAGCCTGTTTGCGGCGCGCCTCTCCTCCACGACTCTGTTGGCGACATCAATCAAGTCTGGGTAGACATCCGCCCAGCGAGCCTTGACCCTATTGATGTAGTTCTGATCCTTCATCAACAGAGGCCACCACATATAGTACCTCCTTGGGGTCTCATTTGAAGTTTAAATGCAGCGGCCACCTCGGGATCTCTGTATTGTTTTACATTCTGTAGTGTCTCCTGAAATCCCTTAATGGAATCCTCATCGTGTGTGGTAGCAAAGATCTGTACATCGTTCTTGATGGCAGCTCGGATCACAACATCCCACATAGGCTTCATAACAGAATAATGAAATCCGTTGCTGAGTTCGTCAATCAACACCACGCCACCCTTGCACTGATAGATACTGGTAAGGAAGGAAACGATCTTTCTGATGCCATCGCCCATCAAATTAATAGGGAGGCGTTGTGGCAAACCAGTGTCAACGAACATAATATTATCCATAAAGACAGGTCTCTTTGCGCCAGGCTCCAAAACACGCAAGGCTTCTACAAGGAAGTCTTCATCTTTATTCATAATAATATTATGGAGTCCCTCTACGGAAGCATTGGAGTCATAACGTGGACTGAGGTAAACGCACTTTAGTTTTTCCAAGTATCTGTTATCAATGTGCGCTGTCTGTTTTAATTGATTAGAGCCACCCACATCATATAATACCTCTGAAGAATATTCTCCTTCCTTGGTATAGTACTTCATTCGTAGGCCGTAATGAAAGGGTAGTTCTGTAGTTACGCTGTTTGAATCAGTGACTGCCTCCCGAAAACTTGTGATTGCAAGATGGCGTTCCTGAGTGCCCGCTGTGGCAATCTGAATTTCACGCGATGGATCCATATTATAGAAAAAGTAATGGATGTCATTTTCTTCCAAACGCTTATAGGCTCTCATCGCGTTGATTGAGGCAGGCAAAAGCGGATTAGATTGGCCACATACAAGAAAGATTGATTCAAGCAATGATGATTTGCCACAGTTGTTCTTTCCAAAGAAAAGATTAACCCGTGACAATCCGTCAATCTTGCCGTGATGAATTCCGCGGAAATTATTGATTTCTATACTATCTATCATAATACGATCTCTATCTATGTTTATTGCAAAAGTACAACTTTTCATCCAATATAATGAACGGAAGTCGAGAGAATGGGATATATTGTATTGTGATATCTCCGTTGCAAATGACTGATTATAGAACTTTTCTATGGATTGCATCATCCAGAAAGTCTTTACTTTCCCGAACAAGTTCTTGTTTTCTGCAATCTACCTGTTTGTAGTTGATTGGCTGAAGCAGTTGACATTCTTTTTGCTTAAACTCGTTGAAGTCAAATACTAAGCGGTCAGTAAGCCCGAAGGTTCCAAGCGAGGAAGTGAACCTTTCGAGTCCTCGGTCTTTGTTGGCGATGGCGATGAAGGGTTTGTGGTTGAGGATGGAGAAGACACAACCGTGAAAGGAGTCGGTGACGATGAAATCAGCAGCGGCGAATTCCGACAGCCATTCTTCTATGGAAGGGAAAATGGCGGAATTGTCATCATACTTGGTGGCCATGACTCGTATCTTGCTTTGTTTTAGTTGCGTAGCGTTGGCAACGGCTTGAAGGACAGCGTCTTTCTCCTCGGTCTCATCCAGGATGTAACTAACCAGTCCTCCTTTGGGGCATTGGCTCAACGGGAATGTGTATTGCTTGGCTGTCAGCAGAAGTGTGGGGTCAAGCACAAGTTTCGACTCGTGGCCAAAAATGTTCTTCATTATCTCAACACCAGACTGTTCGCGGACGGAAATCGCGGAAAAACGACCTGACAAGCCGATGCAATTCGCAAGATGCTCATCGGAGATTGGAGAGTCGGCGGTTCCAAATGAAGCAGCATACGTGATTTTCAACGTGTTATTATCTTCTGGAAGAAAGCCGAGAAAAAAATCCTCGATGCACGGGCTGTAGATCTCTCGCCACACCTGGTCGCTGCCAACTACTATGCAGTCAAAGGTGTTAGATGTGAAATAGCCTCTTAGCTCCTCTGAACTTCGTAGCGGCTTTGTTGAATGAATATATTCATTAATGAAACGCTTCATCTCGCTGTTCCGTTTCATTGCCGAGTCTGACAGTTTCCGAATACTGTAATTTTCCGCCCAAGGGTTGCATAGAGCGATGTCTCGCCGCCCCATCAAGCACTTCCTGACCATGCACTTTGCCAAACTTGCAAACCTCATTGCCAATAGTTTCATGCCGGGTCTTGCCCACCTTCGGTTGATGACTGTCACTTGATGCCCCATCCCTTCCAGCACCGTCTGCAGAGCATAGCACTGAAGGATGCCACCGTAGTTGTTGTGTAGGGGCTGGGTAAGAATAGCTATTTTCATCTTACAAATGTCCGGATAATCTTTCTGAAGGCTCTGTAAGGAATAGAGGAGTCCGTGCAGATTTTCAGGGCGGCCTTAAAGCCAATGCGCTTCCATAGGGCAAAAAAAACTCGTCGCAGGGATGGAACGCTGACTGATGTTCTGATGCTTGGGTTATGCTCCATGGCATCTTCAAGTAGCATTTCGGATAAGGTTCCCCTGAGCGTCTTGAGCAGATTATCTGCATGGGGGGCATTAGTGATGACTATGCTAATGCCTTTGTCGTCATCCAGTTCGGGTCTGATTTGGTCAATGCCCCAAAAGTCGCCCAAGGTGATGTCGCTGGTGGATCTCCCTTCGCGAAAGCGGCAACCGTAACAAGAAGGACGGAGGAATAAATTGCCGAGGAAGCCTTGCATATAGCCATTGTCGTGATAGACACCACTCGACTCTTTGTCCTCAGATTTGACAGTTACGCTATAATGCTTCCAACCAGTCCTTTTGTCGCGGAAGTTGACCTTGTTTATTGGCTGAACAGCTGATCTAAGATATTCTCTGAATATTCCAGGGCTTGGAACTCCGTGGCAGACGCAGTCTACCGTCAGGAGATTGCCATATTCCTTTCTTAAAAAGCTCTTAAGGCCGGCGATCTGGCATGGAGTCCCCGAGTATAGAACCTTCCGTCCGGCCTTCAGGAAACGTTCAGCCTCGGCATAGGTTGTTCCGGTACGGCTCTGGACGTATTTCGAGCCTCTGAATCTTGCGATTCCGTCAACTGTCTCCGCAAAGCAGTGAGTGACCTCCCAATCTTCATTGAACGCAGCGCCGAACACCACTCCGCCCTGTCTGATAATGTTTTCGGCGATAAGCGAGAAGATGCCTCCACTACTGCTTTGCATCCTTATGCCCTCATCAGGGTTGGTTGCTGCATAGACACCTACAGGCTCTTGTGGCTCATGCCCATGGAGCATAGGACAGACATTGTCGCATTGCCCGCATTCGACGCACAAAGACTTGTTGACTGACGGATAGAGGAAACCTTCGTTGTCTTCCTCAAGCCTTATACATTGCTTCGGACACGTCTGGACGCAGGCCGAGCAGCCACAGCAGTCTATTTTGTCCTTGATGCTTATCATTTTTTGAAGCGGCTTATGATCCCTGCGACTCTGCTTCCGATTACCTCACGTTCGTGCCGCGTCAGCCCGATGTAATAGGCGAATGCGGCCACTGTGGCGGCACTTAGGCAGCAGACCAATGCTGCAAATGGTACTGAATTTGGCAGAAAAGCCTTGAACATCAGCGATATGGCTATTGCCGGCAAAGCGGTCACGGCGCATCGTGCAATTACGTTTCTGGCGTAGTCGGAAACTTTGATCTTGATCATCGGTCTGACGATGAATAGTCGTGCGATGAAAGCGACAATGCATACGCAGAGGTGTACGATGAAAACGGAATACGGGTTCCCTCCCAATTTCAGAACCACGTAGGAGATCGGTACTATCGCGAGCAAAATACCCCCGACAACAGATTGATAGACTTTGACATTGCCTGTCGCTGCGGCGGAAATCATCAAAGGGTTGGCGACAGCGTCGATGATCGCGACGCACAGCATGAGCCTTAGGAATATTGAGGAATATTCAGGAACGGTCTTTAGCCAGACGTTCAGAATCACGTCAGCTTCGAGCATGACCGGCAGAGACAGGCAAAGCAGAAGCAGGAATGTAAATTTGGAACTTCTGAATATGAGGGTGTGCATATTCCTTAAGTCATTCTGTGAGTATGTTTTTGTGATTTGCGGGTTGATCGCTGTCTGGAAGCCTCCGGCAAACTGCATTATCGCTCCTTGAACCTGGACTGCCACACCTCTTGCTGCGTTGACAACCGGGCCGAAGAACATGTTAAGGAGAATGTTGAGTCCTTGTGTGAAAAGGATATATGCCACGTTGCCACACATGTTCCACCCTGCGAATGATCCCATCTCCTTAAGTAGGCTTGTGTCCCAGAGCCTCTTGAAGCGGGTCTCCTCAAAATGCCGTTTACAGTAGATCGCATAGATAGATGTCATCACGATCTGGACAAGCAGCATGAGGATTGAATAGACGATCAGTTTGTCGAGATTTACGGCGTAGATGGTGTATGCCACTCCGAGTTTGAGCATAACGTCCAGAATCGAAATGTAGGCGAACGCATCCATCCTTTCGTGTGCCACAATTGCCGCGTTGAACGGATAGTTCAGGATTGACACGACAGTGGATAGTATCGCGAATTGGTAGCAGTACATGGCCGCAGTCTCGCGTCCTGACGGGATGACGATCTTGTTTTTCAGAAACCACAGGCCGATCGTCTCCGCGAGCAGAACTACGGTCGCGGCTATGATGATGTGGATGTACACGCTGGTCATGAATGTCAGTCTTAGGCGGCCTATCTCGCCGCGTCCCAGCTCGTATGTCAGGTAACGCTGCGTCGAGGTCGTCATTGCCGCGTTCAGGAAGCCGAACATGGCCACGACTCCTCCAACCACGTTGCTGATTCCGTAGTCGACAACTCCGAGGCTCGCCAGAATCACTCGGCTGGTGAACAGTCCTACAGCCATCAGGAACAGCATCCTGACGTAGAGCAGGGCGGTGTTCTTTGCGATGCGTTTGTTGTTTATTGTGTTTTCCGAGTCGCTTGACATATGGTGTCGCTTAGGTGCGGTGGGCGGGAACTATTTCCCGGACCAGGGCCAGAGGGACTTGCGGCGGGTGGGGGAGGGCGATCGCGCACCAACCGTGGGCGTTCCATCCGTCTTTAAGATTGTCTTTCTTCGTGTTGCTCTCAATCAGTTCCAGCTTCTCGTCGTAAATCTTGTTTTGGAGCTCGATGATCTCGCTCAGATCCTGATGCAGCTGCGCGTTCGTGACTTCGCATGGATTCTCCACAGCCGGCCGACCTTGACCCGCCCGCTCTTCTTGAGCGTGGAGCGGAGCGCCGCCAAACACAACCGCTATCAATATGATTATGAATCTTGTGGTTTTCATCTTTCTTAATCCTTTTTAAATCATATTCATTTGACATTAACCTTCCAATAGCCTCCGTTGTCAGGGCCGATGCGAGAGATAAGTCCGGCGGATTTTAGTTTCAGAATTTCACGTTGGATGGTTCTTGGGTTAACGGATAAAGCGTTCGAGATTATTGCCGAAGATATTGAACGGTCTTCTTTGATGAGGTTGAGGATTCTTTGCTGCCGTTCAGAAAGTTCCGGAGTTTTATCTACGACATTATCTACGACATTATCTACGACATTATCTACGACATTATCTACGACAATGGGCGGCTTTGTCATTTCATCAGGTCTTTTTATTGTGACGACAAATTCCTCTGTCGCCAGATTGTTTTCAATAGTTATGTCCTTGAAATCCTTGAACGCCCTGACGATTCCGCTGCCAATGCCTACGTATGGGAGAAGGTAAACCGCGTTGTCAAACAGCAATTGATTGCGTGGCTTGGAAATCCCGTTTAACAGAGTGTCTTCGGTCACGTCCATAGGCAGATTACCTGGGCTACGAATCTCGACCCTGTTGTCAAAAATCAGTAGCCTTATTTGTGCGGTCTGGTAAAAGTCTCGATGTATCAAGGCGTTGACGATAAACTCGACGAATACTTGCGGTGGAATCTCCAGTGCCGGGAGACTGTTGAACTCATCCTCTACCTGACGGCTTTTCAGGTTCCGGTTGACGAATGCCATAGCGGCCTTGAACTGTGTAAGAAGATTTCCTTCCATATCGGTGCCGACGAGGCGATCCCTGAACCTGTCTCCGCTCAAGTCGTTGCCTACAAAAGAGATGCATCTGATTGTAAAGACTGGGTAGAACTTCAGAATATTCTTTCCAAGAAGCAGGAGGCCGGCCAATGTCAGCCTGCCTTCTTTGTCCATCAGGGAGGTGTTTTGCAGTAGCTGTTTCGGAGTGATTCCGGGTGCGATCTTGCCGACAAGGTTCTCGACTGAAAAATCGTCCAACCTTGACAGTTGAAAGTCGTCAGCGAGAATATTCCTATATTTTTCTATCAGAAAGTGCTTCAGGGTAGGTAGGGATATGTCCTCAAAGGATGATTCCGGAACGCTGTCCCTGTCTGCGAATAGCCTGCCACAGCTCTGCATCAAGATCCTTAACCGCTCATTGGAGAACACTTTCCTCTTGTCGGAGCCATTCTTTATCCAGACTATTCCTTTATTGTCTTTGTACGGTTTGTCAAGTCCTTGCGCCACGCGTGCGGCAACAACAGCCTTTCCATCCAATACTACGGTCTCGATCATAATTGTTATCGAGGGGCTGACATTGTCTGACGCGGCATTTGACAATAGGTTCGATGTCTTTTGGATCTCCTCGTAGGACAAGCCTGTGACTTCTCCCGTCTTATCATTTACCCCGACAACCAGAAGCCCTCCTTGCGAGTTGCTGAAAGCGACGAACTCGCACCCGATCTTATAGGAATCGTCCACGCGTTCTTTGAATTGGACGGTGGTGGATTCTCCCATCATAATGATCGCTTTAAGTTTCTTGGCATCCATAAAATGTCTGGACTATAAGGAATATTCGGAGGAGGAGGGTTATATTCAATGGCGTGATGCAGCGGAGAGCGCGTCTATCTTACTGATTATGCGCGCCTCGGCATATTTAATGTCGCTGGAGTCGTCGATCTCGTACCAGAGGAGGCCGGCGGCCATTATGACGGCGGAGGTGATAGGTGTTGTCGCTTTCATTGTGTGAATATGTCCGCTGAGGATTTATTTCTTCAGGCGGCTCCAGAAGGATTTTTTCTGGGATGAAGCCTGCCGGTCGTCAGACTGGCTGAGGTAGTATTCGCGGAAGGTTATTCCTTCGGTGATCACGTGGTAGATCACGCCCCAGTCGGGAAGTCCTCCCAGGTTGCGGTCGTCGATGAAGAGGTCGGCTTTCAGTTTGCGCGGGGAGGTCGGGGTGTCCTCACCTTCGTAGAAGTCCTCGGGGTGATTGCTGTTCACGGCATAGAACTCCAGGCCGCGGCCGCGGCACCAATCCACGGCGTCCTTCAGCAGCTGGCCTTCCCTTACCGACCAAAGTATCAGGGTGTGATTGTCGGCCTGAAGGCGTTTCAGCGTTTCCACGGCGAAAGGTATCTCTTTGCCTATCTTGGGGTACTTGTGCTCGACGATGGTCCCGTCAAAGTCAACCGCTATGATCATCTTTTGAAAGTGCTATGTTGTGTCTTGGGAAATTCTTGGGGCTTGGCACCTGCTGCAATAGGTTAGGTGTCAATTAGTTAGATCGGTGAACGACTCGAAGACGATTACTGGTGAATGCGCTTTATTCATTGAACGGTCGAACATGCTCAGTAACATTGCATCAAATATATGAAATTCTATCCTAAAAGGCAAGTCGATCGGTCGGAAAAATTGAAATGTTCCTGAATCCCGGGCCGGTTTCCAGGGCATGTCCGGGCAACCGGAAGGCTTCCTATTCAATCGGAGCGACAAGGTCGGGATGGACGGAGACCAATGCGACGGAGACCACGCCCTTTATCTCGACGACGACTTTCCTGGAGCGGGATCCCTTGACCTTGACAAACACACCTTCGCATCCTTCGAATATTCCTCCAGTTATCCGGACCTTCTGCACTTTTGTGAAATTGATCTCGGCGGGACCGAAAAAACGCAGGGACTCGTCATAGGATCCCGCCACCGCGATGAATGTCCTCATCTGCTTCTCGGGGACAGTGATCTTCTTGCCGAGTCTTTGATCCATCATGTATTGCAGCATGGGAATGCGGGTGGGCTGCTTAAGCTCTTGGATTCCGGATGCGGTGGCGCGTATGAATATGATGTTGTGGATCACAGGTACGAGGCGCTTTTTTCCGGTTCTGGCGGATTTCTCGTACTTCATCGGAATGAAGTTTTCCACGCCTTTCTCGTCCAGAAGCCTTTTGGCCTCCAGCTCACGGTGGTAGGTGACCCGCATCGCGAACCACATCAGTTCCTCAGCCTCGCCTGGTCTGCCCATTTGCTTTCATGTTAACCACTATGAGAGCATCATGGCGGCGCGGATGCCTTCCGCAAGAGCTGGGCTTGTCACGTGTCCAACGATGGCAAGGGCAAAATCGATGGCGCATCCCGGCCCGCGTCCTGTGATCAGGTTGCCGGAAGTCACCGCCGGTGTCTTGACGTACTCGCCGCCTTTAGCGATAGGCTCCTCCTCGAATCCGTCGTAGCAAGTGAACCGTTGTCCCTCAAGGGTCGGGAGCTGCGAGACCACCAGCCCGGGAGCCGCGCAGATCGCCGCGACGGTGCCTCCTTCGGCGTAGTGGCTTTTCATCAGTTCCATGAGATCGTGGTTGTCGGCAAGGTGCCTGGCTCCTGGCAATCCGCCCGGGAAAACCATAACATCTTTCCGGTCGGTTCCCTCTGTCTTGACTTCGGACCTGAATCCGTCCCAGTCAAGGTCGGCGGTGACGGGAACCCCGTGAGCGCCTTTTACTTCCTTGTCTGTGTTGATGGAAACTGTCCGGGCGTTGATCCCTCCTCTTCTAAGGATGTCCACGGTGGCGAGGGCCTCGATCTCCTCGAACCCTTCCGCGAGGAATATGAATACTCCTTTCATGGCATTATATTGTTAATGATACTGTTTCCTCCATTGAAGACAAAACAACCGGTCACTTCGGCTGGCTCAGCGACCTTGTCAGGCCCCGCGTCCTAAGTGACCAGTTGTGATGTTGAGATATCAGGACTCGAACCTGAACTGGCAGAACCAAAATCTGTAGTGCTACCATTACACCATACCTCAGTTCCGTCCGCAAATTTATCTATTTTCCGGCAAATCTGCAAACATTATCTTTTCTCCCGGAAGAAATCAATCATCAGGGCAGAGCATTCGTCAGCCAATACTCCTGACCTTACCTGGGTCTTGGGATGAAGCAAGGAAGGTGTGGACATTGAATAGCCTCTCTTGGGGTCCGGCGCTCCGAAGACGATGCGTCCGATCTGAGCCCAGTTCAAAGCCCCGGCGCACATAGGACAAGGCTCCACTGTCACGTACAGCGTGCTGTCGCCAAGATATTTTCCTCCGACCGCTTCGGTGGCGGCGGTAACGGCGATCATCTCTGCGTGTGCGGTAGGGTCGTGCAGCATTTCCGTCATGTTGTGTCCGCGGCCTATGATCCGTCCCTTGCAGACGATCACCGCCCTGATAGTGTGAAGGTTACAGCCAAAGGCAAGGGTGTCCGCCGCGAGACGGAATCTGAAGGAAGCCGACGGCAAACATCTGGTCTGACGGACAGAAATCCGATAAAAGGCCTAAGGGTGAGGATAAGATTGCAAAAGAAATCGAAGTCCGATAACTATCCGAAATCGCCCAAGGTAAATCGGGCAGACATAAGATGGAAAGAGTATGTCCATAACTGGCGAGGTCTCGCAGGCGAGCGAAAGCGAGCAGTCACAACGAACTGCGAGAAGTCAGCAGAGGCCATAGTACCTGCCTAATATCGACACGCGGGGAAGGGCCGAACTTTATCTGAAGTAAGTCTAATGAAGAAACTCTATGGAGGAAAGAAAGCGGAAAACGAAAGTAGGAAGAAAACTACTTCGTTTTCCTCCTACTCGATTGTTGGAATGTCGCTTCGACAGGCTCAGCGGCACGAAACCTACTTCCCCATCTTGGACAACAACTTCTTAGGGTAGTTGGTGCAGATGGCTTTCATCTTAGACGCATAGGCGATGTAGTAATCCATCGTGACATCGTCATCGGCGTTGAACACGCTCACGTCCACACCGGCCTTGTTGAACTCCTCGATCGTGAGGTTTCCTCCACCCTGCTTCATGAACTCGGTGGAAAGGTTCGCCCATTTGTAGCCCCTCTGGGTGTACTCTGAGGCGGACTTGTTGGCCATCCAGCCGATGTTCGAGCCAACCGCGGTGGCGTATGAATATGACGATGCCATCACGGTTGCGTTGGACGTGCAGATGAACTCAACGAAATTCTGTGCTTTCTTCTTCTTGATGATCTCGCAAGCCTTGCGGCAGGCGTTGATCGGATACGCCGACATTCCGCTGATGTTCTTGATGTCCAGCCAGAGCCTTGTGCAGCTTCCTGCCTTCATGACTTCGTCCAGAAACATCTCCAGATCAGGAACCGTCTCTCCGTTCGCCAGTTTTCCGGCCGCCCTGATCTGTTCCAAGGTGGCTTCCCATGGATGCAGTCCGTTGATCCTGTAGTCGCCGTCAGCATGGGCGACGACTACTTTGTCATCTTTTGTCCAGTAGATGTCACACTCTGAAGCGTAACATTTAAGGCTCATCGCATATTGCAACGAGGCGATGGAATTGTCGGGAAACGCTATGCCGGCTTCCGATGCTCCACCCCTGTGGGCTACGACGATATTGCCGCAGTCAGCAGGCTTGTCAGCGACCTCACCGGGCGTCTCACCCGGATCGTCAGGCCACACAGGCCCTGGATCCGGTTCGTCCTTGCTACATGATGACAGGCACAGGAGACTTGCCGCCAGAAATGACCAAATCAGTTTTATTGATTTAATTCTCATATTCTTGATCTTTGATTATTTGTAGTTCTTGACACAGCGGAACGGCATGATGGCCTGGCCGTTGTCGATGTTTGTCATCTCGGCATAGGTCACAGTGTTGTCCAGGATCACATTGATTCTGTAAAGAGCCTTGTCCGAGAAGAACAGAGGTACCCACACTTGTGCCCTGACACCGTAGCACTGGTAGCCCTGGGTCATGTAGCGCCAACCGAGCGGGAAGTACTCGAATCCGAACTCGTCGGCTCCGTCTGACACCGCCGCTGACCACCAGGTCTTGTTCCTGAGCCATGCGGCGAGGTTACCGATGCCTCTTGGTGAGACCGGATTGTTGTTGACGGCTGTGCCCGAGGCTGTTGTGAACTGTTTGTAGGTGATCTGATCCTCCCTCAGAGGATAAGAGTGTCCGGCTGACGCCTTGCTTGCGGCGTATGCCAGGTCAAGCCAGTCGGAGGCGTTGGCGATGTGCCAACCGTAAGGACATATTCCTTGAATCTGCATCTTGAGGGTCGGGTGGTTCTTCTCGTCGGTGGTGTTGTCGCCGCTGAATGTGTCCGCCGACTTGTTGTTGAGGTACTCGATCGTGTAGTTGTCTCCTACCGCGTCGGTGATCTCGCTGCCGGCGGTCCATCCCTTAGGCACCACCTCTTTACGGGCGAAGCCGATGCCGTTGGTCGGGACGCCTGTCACGATTTCGGAGAACGCATAGATTCGGCCGCGCTCATCGCTTCCTTCGAGTTGTCCTCCTATCTCGGTGCATTCGTAGGCCATGTTCAGTTTCGGATCATCCCAGGATGAAGGGAATGCGCTCGCACCGTAACCACCCGTGCCTTTCGCTCCGGCACCTGTAGCGGACGGAATCATAGGAGAGCCGAGTCTCGGCTTGATGTCGCCACCGTTCCAACGCATGTTCTCGACCATCCAGACCTTCATGGAACCGTCTCTGGCAATGAAGGCCTTTGTCTTGTACTTGGACACTTCGGAGTCCGGCATGCTGTTCAGCGTTGATATTCTGCTCCAATTCCATGTCTTCTCGTTGAAGTTCACCACCAGGGAGCGCAGACCGTCCACATCGATTTCCGGGCCCTCCGGCATAGCGGACGCGGCGGATTCGATCGTGGTGACAGAACCATCCTTCGCAAGCGCGTAGCAAGGGTATGACAGCACACGTGAATCCTGATTGAACATCACGGTGTTGGCCCCGGCCTTTGCGTTCATGAAGTAGGCTTTGACGCTGTAGATGTCCTCGCTTTCCTTTGTCATCTGCAAGGCCTTGTCGATCTCAAGGCCGGCGGCCGATGAACCGTACATGAAGTAATATATGTCTGCCGCGAGCTGTGTCACAGGCACATCCACGGATGCCATGCTGGTCTCTGCCGAACCTACGGTGATGTGGAGCACGGCCTTGCGGACATTGACATGGTCGTTCCATCCGGAAGCGATCAATTTGACGGAGCCAGCTTCGGTGGCCTCGCAGGACAGCCAGTCCTTGCTCTCACCTTCGTAGTCCACGGTGAATGAATATGCGTCCCCCATGTTGGTCGTGTAGCTGATTGTCTGCTCACCTCCTTCGGCGAAGAACTCAACATCTTTCGTGTCAGTGGACACGGCGGCGTCAGCCTTCTCGCCTTTCTGGGTGAACTCGAAAGCGCGCTCGGTTCCGTCGGCTGCCTTGATTGTCAACGAGAATGACCTCTTATATTCAGGATTGGCCTTCATCTTGACCATCAATCCTTTCCCTGTGTAGGTCCTGGAATCACCTTCGTAAGTTCCGATGAAGTCCTCGGAGACATCCGTGACACTCACCTCGGCGCATTGCTTCGGATCATCAAGGGAATAGTCCCAACCGATGCCGTTGATCTTGTCGCCTTGCACGATTGTGACGATGGCGCGGTAAGCGTCCTCGCCGTCCTCGGTGTTACCGCTGGCGGTGAACACAGGAATATCCTTGGACAGCGCGATTCTTGTGGCGGAATCTATCTCGGACGGGTCTGTCTTTTCCGCGCAACCTGACAACGCGAGCATTGAAAGAGCGGCGGCGTACATGAATATATTCTTGAATCTCATGATAATAGTCATTTAAGTAAGATCATTAGTCCCATCCTTCCGTCTGGGTCAGTTTATGGTTCTTGTTCCTTGCGGACTTGGAGATAGGCCAGAGCAGGATGTTCGGATTCTTCTGCTTCTTGGCGAGCAGCTCCGGGTTGTAGTCCCAGATCTTGTCCAGACGGATGAGCGGCCACCAGATGACGCCTTCGGCAGGGAACTCGAGGAAATATTCATTGACAAGTGCCTCCAGGACGGCGTCCCTTGTGGCGGTCTTGTAGAAGTCCTCGATTCCGTAGGCCCTTTTAGCGATGATGTTCAGAGAGGCCAGAGCTCCGGCATAGTCCTTCTTGTAGTACTTCAGTTCCGCGTCCATCATCACAGCGTAGGCGTAGCGGTAGTAAAGAAGGTCGCAGTCGTTGATCACGGGCTGCTTTGACATGTCTCCGAGGAACTTGTTCGGCCAGGTAAGGGTCTGTCCTGAGGCACCGTAGGCCCCTTCGCCGAGGTTGCATTCCACTCTGGAGTCGTTGTGGTCGGCCTTGCTCTTGTTCAGCACATCGATGAACTCCTGCGAGTAGCACCACCACTGTGTTGAGCTCACCGGTACCGGTTTGTTCCTGTACTGCGCGGCTATGAGGTTAGTCGGGTGGTAGAAATAGCTGTAGTAACCGCCGGTGATCTTCTCCTTCTGGTCGTTCAGGAGGGCGAAGACAACCTCAGAGTTGCATTTGTGATCGCGGCTGAACACCTCTGAATATTTTGGAAGAAGCTTCCCTGAGGAGATACCGATCGCTGACAGAGCCTCCGCGGCAAGGTTCAGGTACGAATCCCCACCGTCCTGTGTCGTGTACATCCAAAGCCCGTACTCGGCTTTAAGCATGTTCACAGCGTCGGCTGTAGCGAAGTATTTGTCTCCTCCGAGGTAGGCGGAGTTGGCCACCGCTGTCTCGATGTCCCTGCCGATCTGGGCATAGACATCAGCCTTAGGGGCGCGCTCCGGGTAGGTCTCCGGCTGGTTCACGGACTCGATAGGCACGAGGTTCAGCGGAACGTCTCCCCACAGTCTGGCTGCCCAGAAGTAGCAATATGCCCTTGCGAACGCAGCCTGGCCGATCGCGAATCCTTTCTCGGATTCGGTCATGTCAACCTTGTCGGCGTACTTGAGCACGGCATTGGCCTGGTCGATGGTGGTGTAAAGTCCTGACCAGGCGGTCGATCTCGTGGAGGCGTTCATCGTGCTGGTGCGCACGGAGATCATGTCGTTGTCCTGAACCCTGGATTCAAGGCTTGGACCCCACATATAGTTGCCGACACGTGCCTCGCCCCAGTAGAAGACGTTGATGTAGCCGTCAACGAAATTGGAACGCATGCGCTCGTAGATCCCGTAGGTGGACTGGATGACATCTGTTGATGTCGTCCACATGTTGCTGGCGGACAGCTTGTTGTCCTGCATCACATCAAGATCCCCGTTGCAGGACATCATCGATGTGGCGGCCGAGATCATCAGAATATATTTCAGAATGCTCTTGTGTTTCATAATTAGAAGGTAATCTTGACATTGAACAATATCTTTCTCGCCGCCGGAGCGATGCTTGAGTTGGCGGACGCACCGGTGGACACAGATGAGTACATCGAGTCTCCCGATCCGGTTCCCATGCCGGTCTCAGGGCTGATCGAGCCGGAGACACCTGTCCAGTAGTAAAGCGTGTTGCCGGTGATCCCGACAGTCAACTTCTTGATCCACATATTCTTGACCCATCTCTCCGGGAAGTCGTAGTAGAGGGAGACATCGCGCAGACACAGGTAGTCGGCTTTCTCGACGTTGAAGTCGGAGGCACGGGAGAAGTTCCTGTTGCCATAGTCAGGGTCGTTCGGGAAGAATCTCGCGTACTTGGCGTTGTCGTCTCCTGGGTAGCGCCAGCAATCATAGACCATCTTGTCCAGATTGGAGTTGCAGTTGCCCAAAGTGCTCTGGAAGAAACGTGATTTCATGTAGTTGTAGATCGAATGACCGAGGGCGTAGTCAAGGTAGAACGAGAATGACAGGTTCTTGTACTTGAATGTGTTCATGATTCCGCCGATTGAGTGAGGCATCACGTTTCCGAGGCAGTACATGTCCTCCTGGTCGATCTGCTCCCTGCCGTCGGCCGTCTTCTTGGAGCCAGGACGGTTGCACCACTCGTAGTCACCGGCGTCCTTGCGTCCCTGGATGGACAGGCCGTCGGACCTGCGGTAGCCGTGCGACTGGCTGTCGTACAATGCGGCCGCGGCCTCGGCGTCATTCTGGAGAATATGTGAGATCTTATAGCCCCAGATGCGTCCGAGAGGCTCTCCGACAGCCGTGCCGCCGAAGCGCTCGCCGCTCTCTGACATGGTATAGCCACCGATTCTCCAGGCGTCCTTGCCGTTGAGGTCGGTGTACTTGTACTCGTCCGGAAGCGACAGCACCTTGTTCTTGTTGAATGAATATGTAAGGCCGGTGCTCCAAGTGAAATTCTTGGTCTGGATGTTGACAGAGTTCAGTTCGATCTCGAATCCGTAGAACCTTGCGCTTCCGACGTTCGCCTTCACGGAGCCGAGGGATCCTGTGTCTGGAAGGGTGATGCTGAAGAGCATGTCGTCCGTCCTCTTGTTGTAGTAGTCCATCACGAGACGGAGACGGTCGTTGAAGAATCCGAGGTCAAGACCAAGGTCCAACTGGGTTGTGGTCTCCCATTTCATGTCTTTGTTCTGCATCGTGGAAGGCAGAAGGGTTGACTGCCCGCCATACAGAGACGAAGAGAACGCTCCGTAGGTGTCGTAGAGCCCGATTCCGTTGTTACCGGTCTGGCCGTAGGACGCGCGGAACTTGAATGTGTTCATCACGCTTTTGTCCACATCCCAGTACGGCTCCTCGGAGATGATCCATGCCAGCGATCCGGCCGGGAAGAATCCCCATCTGTTGCCCTCGGCGAACTTGGAGGAACCATCAGCCCTGACCGTGGCCGAGAGAATGTACCTGTTGTCGTAGTTGTAGTTGACACGTCCGAAGTACGAGATGAGCACTTGCTTGGTGTCCTGGTTGGAGGCCGTGAAGTTGACTCCGGAATCCAGGATCGGAACCTTGTCGGAGACTGAGCCGGTGGCGTTGGCGGTAAGATACCAGTACCTCCATGACATATAGTCGTAGCCGGCGGTGGCGCTGATGTTATGCTTGCCGAACTCCTTGTCGTAGCTCAGGTAGGCGGTGAAGGAATCCTTCAGCGTCTCTGTCCTGGTCTCTGTTGTGGAACGGTCCGTGGAGATGTAGTTCATCGTGTTGCCGACCTGGCCGTAGGCGTAGTAGCTTCCACGGTAATTGTCGTCGAACACGGCGTACTGGGCTGTGGCCTTGAGGCCGTCGAAAATGCTCCACACGAGCTTGAAGTTGCCACCGAAGCGGTTCTGGGCCATCTCCCTGTCGTAGAAAGCATCGTAGAATGACGCTGACTGCTGGTTCTTGTTGCTTCCGCCTGTCACCCATCTTCCGTCCTCGTAGAACTCCTTGTTCACAGGGCTCATCATGAGGCCTCGTCCGATGGCGTTGAAATAGTTGCCGGTCAGCGGGTTCTTCACTGACCTTGAGAAGTCGAAAGTCGTTGACGCCTCCAGGTTCCTGGTGATGTTGAAGGACGTGTTGCCGTGCATAGTGAACAACTTGTAGCCGCTCATGGCCACCATGCCGTCATCCTGAAGGTAACTTACCGAGGCGGCGTACTTCATGTTTTGTGAACCGCCGTTCACTCCGACATATTCCTTGTGCCATAGCGCATTGGTGAACCACTGGCTCTGCCAGTCGGTGTCGGTGAAGGTCAGCACCTTCTTCGGATTGATCGGGTCGTACATCCACTGCCAGCCGGACTGCAGCTCCTCGCCTTTCTCCATGTATCTGGTTGTGTAGATGTCCGTGCTCTTGTTGCCTGTTCCCGCGGCGTTGGCTCCGTCCAGAATCAACTGGCCGTTAGGGCCTTGCGCGATCGCGGGACGGACAAATGACAGGAACTCCTTGGCGTTCATCAGATCCCATCCGCGGGAAGGGGAGGACCAGCCGACCTGCGCGTCGAAAGTGATCCGTGGCTTCTCCCATGAATTGCCTTTCCTGGTCGTCACGAGAATCACACCATTGGAGGCGCGGGCTCCGTAGATGCCGGCCGAGGCTGCGTCCTTCAAGACCTCGATGGACTCTATGTCGTTAGGGTTGAGGTCGTCCATGTCCCTGGTCACGCCGTCCACGATGACGATAGGGTCGTTGCTCAAGGTGATCGAGGAACCTCCACGGATCAGAAAGCGTGGCGCATTACCTGAGACCGTGTTGTTCGTGGCCACCCTGAGGCCGGTCACCTTTCCTTTGAGAGCGTCGCCGACGGAGGAGACAGGTGCGGCGTAGATGCTGTTGCCGTCCACCTTGGAGATGGCTGTGGTCAAGGTTTTTCTGGATTGGGTACCGTAGCCGACGACCACGACGTCATCCAGCACGTTGGCGTCCTCGGAGATCATCACATCGATCACCCCGCGTCCGTTGACCTTCTCATCGTGATTCTTGAAACCGATGAATGAATATTCCAGGACATCGTCGGCGTTGACTTCGATGGAGTACTTTCCGTCAAGGTTGGTGTTCGTGCCGATCGTCGTGCCTTTGACGAGGACACCGGCTCCGGCCAACGGCTCTCCCGAAGAGTCCTTCACCGTTCCTGTCACCTTGATGACATTTCCCTGTTTGGCCGCCGGCTGCTCGTAGGTCAGCACGACCGTGCTGTTTGTCATCTTGTAGCGGAATCCGGACACCTGATGTCCGAAAACGTCATCCAGGATGGACGCCAGAGACTCGTTCCTGGCGTTGATGCTGATGTCTCCCATCTCTTTCCGAGCCAAGGCTGACTCGTAGGAGAACAGGATTCCAGTCTTCTTCGTGAACTCTTCGGTGAAGGACTTCACAGTGGCGGACTTTACCGTCAGACTGAAACTGTAGGTCTTCCCGGTGTTTGTCTGGGCCGCCGAACCCGGCGCGAGGCCGAAGAACGTGGCCAGAACCACCGCAAGGACACCCAGTCTTAAATAGATTGATTGTCTCATGTTTTTGAGTAGTTATTATGTTTGGTACTTAGTCTTTATCCAAAGTCTTTCCGATGACCTTCAGGCGCACTCCTGTCAGTTCCTCGACCGCCTCCATGAGTTCGCCGGCGTCATCGGTGCGTTTGTAGTTGAGGTTGTATTTCTTCGTGGTGTCCACCGGTGACAAGGCCTGGACCTTGATTCCGTACATCCGCTCGATGTGCGAGATGATGCCGTCGATCGACACTTGCTGGAGCGTCACCTTGTTGTAATGCTGCACGATGTAAGGTTCGGCCGCCATAGGGGTGACCTCGATGTCTCCGGTCTTGGCGTCGAACTCGGCCATCTGATCCGGGGACAGCCTCACAAGTCCTACACCTTCAGGACTTTGCAGCCTGACGGATCCCCTTTCAAGGAGTACCGACACTTTGCCGGCCTCGCTGTCCGACTTGACGCAGAACGCGGTTCCAAGCACCTTCACTTCAATTCCCCGCGCCTTTACGACAAAAGGATGGAGCGTGTCCCTGTGGACATCGAAATAGGCCTCGCCGGTCAGTTTCACGATCCGTTCGGACCGGTCCTTGGTGGAGCCGTACAGGATCGACGAGTTCCTGCTCAGCCAGACCTTCGTGCTGTCATCCAGCATCATGGCCGACACGTCGTCGGAGATATTCGTGAATGCGGAATATTCCCGAAAGTAATCCGCGTCCGTCCGAAAGTGGCGGTAGGTGCCGGCTCCGATGACGAGCGCGGCGGCCACGGAAGCGGCTGCGAGCCAGGTCGCCTTGCGCCTCCGGCCTCTCACTGATTGAACGGTGAATATCCCTCCGCTCTCCTCCGCGTCTATCCTTGCGTTGAGGCGGGACAGCATCTTGTCTGTGGCGTCGTCCCCGCCCAAGGCCGACGAGGCGTTGCGCATCGCTGACAAAGCGGCGAAATCCTCCCGGTTGGACTGACTTGCCTCCAGCCACTCGACGAGGGCGGATTTCTCGTCGTCGGTCGCGGTTCCGCTGAGATAGCGGTGCACGAGCCTGAGTATCTCTTCTGGAATTTCCATTTTCTGATCGTATTAGAAGCTGTTTTGAATTGTTTGTTTGAAGGTTTGAGAGTGAAAAACTTCAGTTTCGACCGCTTCTTCCAAGGAAGATAGCGGTGCTATCTGACTGAAGAAGCGGGAAGAAAATGAAGATTTTTCACCTCAAAGAACATTTCAAACAATTCAAAACAGCTTCTTAATTATGTCTGTCAATTATTATACACACTTTATGAAGAAATCACCTAATTAAAACGTGATTATTTTCCGCAAAGGCATTTTTTGTCCTTGTCGAGACTTATGATTCGATTTTATTGACTATTTTTGCGCTCACCAAGGCTTTTTATGAACCGTACAGAATTAATAACCGGAATACAGAATGGCGACAGAGAGGCTTTCAACGACTTCTGCAAGGAAGAATTGCCTGTGCTGATGTCGTATGCCAGGATCTTCCTGCCGGAGGAGTGGGCGGATGACGCTGTGCAGGATGTGCTGTTCTCGTTCTGGAAAAACCGTGAGAGACTGTCGGAAGGAACTTCGGCGAGGGGGTATCTTATGAAATCTGTCTATAACAGGGCGATGAACTATCTTAGGAAAGAGAATCTGTCGCGCCAGTACAAGGAATGGAATGATGCCCGGATCGCGGTTCTCTGCCTTGAGGGTGGTGATCCCGAGCGCAATCCAGTCATAAGGAACCTGTTCGACAAGGACTTGAGGAAGAATCTCGAGGATGCCATCACCAGCCTGCCGCCCAAGTGCCGCGAGGTCTTCATGATGAGCTACATCGAAGACCTTCCGAACAAGGACATCAGCGCGAGGCTCGGGATCTCCCTCAGCACCGTTGAGAACCACATATATTCCGCGTTGAAGCAGCTTAGGGTGGCGTTGGCCAAGGACAAAGCCTTCCTGCTGTTCACCCTTCTGCCTTATCTGGGCGACCTTTTGGACGGAATGCCGGACTGAAATCAAATCATCAAATTTTTATGAATATGAAAGGATATATTCTTTTGGCGTCATTGCTGCTTCCTGCGGCGCTGATGGCGCAGCCGGCGACCTCCGGACAGTACACTTACACCGGAGCGCCCGTTAACCTTACCGAGCACACGTTCAAGTGCGACCATCTGCTCAAGCTTCAGGGCACCGACAAGGAGGCTTACCAGGGGATGGACATCTGGGGAGACTACATCTTCAGCTGCCAGAACTCCGGTTGGCTGACCGTCTATAAGATTGACGGAGAGAAGATCACCAGAGAGTGCAAGCCGTTCAAGCTTGCCAGCTACGACAAGGTGAACCATGCCAATGTGGCCACTTTCGGCCGCACGTTCTATGACAAGGATGACCGTTTCCCGCTTCTGTACGTCAGCCAGTGCAACAGGAATCCGATCAACGGACGCAAGGACGTGCTTTACGTCGAGCGTGTAGCCAATGATCTCAAGTCATCCGAACTGGTCCAGACGATCTACTTCAAGGACACCGACCATCTTTTTGGCTACGCCCTTCAGTGGGTCATCGATCCGGACAACAATTACCTTTACGGTTACGGCAACACAGTTGACAACACCAACGCCCTGAACCGTCACCGCATCGTGAAGTTCCGCATCCCGAAACTGAACGAGTCCACGGACGGCCTCGTGACCCTGACAAAGGATGATTTGTTGGAGAATTATCTGATCGAGGACACCTACCAGACTCATTTCAATCCGATCGGCCAGGGCCTTTTCATCAAGAACGGCCAGCTTTTCATGCCTACCGGTTTCGGCAAGGAGAAGCAGCCTTCGATCCTCTACGTCTGGAATCTGAACACCCGCACCATGCAGAATGTCATCGATTTGACGAAAGCCACCTTCGGTGAGCTCGAGGACTGCGCCTACTACAAGGGCGACCTCTACATCCAGGCCCAGGGCGATCTGTTCAGGCTCACTTTCTGATTCCCTACGCTTCGGGTGCTGTAGAAGCGCGAATCACAATGAATCCCGCTCGTGGAAGGACATCTGCCTCTCTGCAAGCGGGATTCTTGAATATACTCGCTCGTGGCGTCTGTCAACGTTTCCCTTTGAAGAAGTCGGTCATCAGGGCGGAGCACTCCTCGGCGAGGACTCCGGCCTGAACCTGTGTCTTGGGGTGGAGCAGGGAAGGGGAGTACAATGAATATCCCCGCTTGGGATCGAGTGCTCCATAGACTATGCGGCCGATCTGTGCCCAGTTCAGCGCGCTGGAGCACATGTTGCACGGCTCCACGGTGACGTACAGTGTGCAGTCATTCAGATATTTACCGCCGACGGCTTCTGTGGCGGCGGTGATGGCGATCATCTCGGCGTGCGCCGTGGGGTCATGGAGCCTTTCGGTCATGTTGTGGCCCCGGGCTATGATCCTGCCACGGCATACTATCACCGCCCCGATGGGGATCTCGTCCTCCTCAAAGGCCAGCTGAGCTTCCTTGAGGGCTTCCGTCATGTATTTCTCGTCGATGTCCATAATGAATAAGCTCAACAAAAAAGACAGGCCTGATAGACCTGTCTCTAAACGTCGTCAGACTGACTTGACTACCACCTGTCCTCAGATGATACTGTCAGCTTCTTGCGTCCGTGGCGGCGACGGGAAGCGAGTACGCGGCGACCGTTGGCGGTGGCCATTCTCTCACGGAATCCGTGCTTGTTCACGCGCTTGCGTCTGGATGGTTGAAATGTCCTTTTCATATCTACTAATTTTTTATATATTCCAAAACGGACTGCAAATTTAATCCTTTTGCCCGTAATTTCAAAATATTTTTGTATCTTGGATTCAGAAGCTGTTTTTCAATGGAAAAATTAATTGTCAGCAACGACACTTTCTTCGAGGAGGTCATCGCCTTGCTGCGGGAAGGAAAGAAGGTCACGGTCCCCGCGAAAGGGGAGAGCATGCTTCCGTTCATAGTCGGCGGTCATTTCCTCGTCAGTGGCCTCTGGATTCCCCATCCTCAGATTCTCGCGTACCGTACCGCTGAACAAGGTGTTCCCCTGCGGCACGTAGGACAGGTTGCGGCGCGTGGCCTGTGACGCCGGAACCTGCCTGCTCAGCTCGACCGTAGGGCTCTGAATCTGAGCCACAAGCTGAAGAAACGCGGTCACATAGCCTGCCGCGAACCCGGTCTGTACCGCGGCAGCCGACTCTTAGGTGTGTGAATATCCTCGCACCTGGAATGCCAACTCGCTGTCTGTCAGATGGATGATGTTTCAGGTGCGCATGGTTTATCGCACCTGGAAGTCCGGAACACCAACAGAACGCTTTGTACTGAGGCATAAGCCTGAAATTATTTCACATAAGAAACTCCGACATATCCTTGCCGGCGAGGAGGCCGTCACGGATCTCGGTGGAGGAGATGTCCACTATGGGAGCGTCTATGACCTCTATGTTGTAGGAGCGGAGGAGGGTTTCCTCAAGGCTTCTCATTCCGTCTGGGACAATCTCTTCGGAATCAAGGACATAGGGTGCGGGGAAATTCTTGCACTCCTCGATCAGCTGACGCTTGATTCTGTCCACGTCGTAGCCTTTGCGCGGATAGACAGTCACACCATATTCAGAAAGAATTCTCGGAAAATCTCTCCAGCGGCGGATGCTCTGAAGGTTGTCGGCGCCGATGACAAGCGTGAAGTCGTTGTCCGGCTCCCGCTGCTTGAGCGCGTCAAGAGTCCTGATCGTGTAGTGCGGCGGATCCATCCTGAGCTCGATATCGTCCACCCAGACGTGCAGCTCAGGGTGACGCTTGACGGCGGCCACGGCAGCCTCGTAGCGGCTCTCGCCGGATTCGGCGCTGATTGAATCCTTCAGAGGGTTCTTCGGGGACACAACGAGATACACCCAGTCATATTCCTTCTCCCTGGTAAGGTACTCCATTATGGCCTGATGACCGATGTGCAGGGGATTGAAAGACCCCGAGTAGACGGCTATCTTCACGGATTCCTTAGATGAATGTTGAGTAGTTCAGCTTTCCATCGTCAAGAAAGTCCTCGACAACCTTTTCCACCTCGGCGAACGCGGTCTTTAGGTCATCGTTGACAAGCACATAGTCGAATTTCGGAGCGTAGGTCATCTCCTCGGCCGCCTTGGCGACACGCTCCTCGATGGCCTCCGGGGAGTCGGTTCCTCTTTTGACGAGCCTTTCCCTCAGAGCCTCCACGGACGGAGCCTGGACGAATATGGACAGAGCCTTGTCTCCGAAATATTTCTTGAGATTGACTCCTCCCTTCACATCGACATCGAATATGATGACGTGGCCGGCCGCCCATATTCTTTCGACCTCAGACTTGAGAGTCCCGTAGAAATGATCCTCGTAAACTTCCTCATATTCAACGAAAGAGTCCTTGGCGATCAGCTCGCGGAACTTCTCCGGGGTGACGAAGTGATATTCCTTGCCGTCCCGCTCGGCGCCGCGCGGAGCCCTTGAGGTGGCGGAAATCGAGAACTCCATCTGATCCTTGTATATTCCAAGAATGTGGTTGACTATCGTGCTTTTGCCGGACCCCGACGGGGCGGAGAAGATCAATACTCTGTTGCTCATTTGATTTATGAATATTTTCGTGTGTCTGCAAAGGTATCATTTTTTGCGGAAAGTTCAGAATCTTCTGTGAAAATGTGAGGAAATATGCCCGTAATTCTCTCAGCCAACGGCCGTACCGGGTGGTTAAACGTTTTAGTGAAATAATTGATTATTAAAAAATTATGTTTATATTAACCCCCGCTTTGGTAAGTGGCGAACAATAAGTTGCTACCGGGCAAGATGTTGTTTGTATTTCTTGAACAACTTTTTAAGTAAAGATTTATATACGATTGACAGGTATGTATAGTAGATGTTTGACCACTGTCCTTTCGGCTTTGCTGGCGTTTTCCGCTTGGGAGATGCCGACGCTTTGCGGTGGCGGAGACGCTCTCGCGCGGACGCAGGACCCGCAGAGGAGACTTGTGAAAGGAACCGTCACCTCGAATGACGGCGAGCCTCTGGCCGGGGCTTTTGTCTATGTGAAGAACTCAAAACTGGGTGTGAACACCGATCTTGACGGGCATTACGAGATAGCGGCCCCGGTGGAAGGAAAAAGCTATGTGCTTGTCTTCCAGTTTCTTGGTATGACCACCAAAGAGTTTATGGTCTCCGGGCCGAAGACCTTGAATGTCAGCCTTATGGACGATTCAAGCCTTGAGGAGGCCGTCATCGTCGGAGCCTATGGTGTCAAGCAGAAAAAGGAGGATATGATCGGCAGCGCCTTTCAGGTCAACGCCGACGCTCTCAAGGACAAGCCTAAGGCCAGGATTGACAATATCCTGAACGGACTTGTGCCGGGACTCCTTGTGGAGAACAATACCGATGCGGCCGGTTCGACAAGAGGCCGTCTTAATGTAAGGGTCCGCGGCAACGCCTCCCTGTCGGCTTCCAACGAGCCGCTGTGGATAATTGACGGCGTGCCTACCTACACGGGTGGAAGAAACAACCTGATGCCTGGAATGTCCACCTCTGTCTCACCTCTTTCATTGATCGATCCCAACGACATCGAGAGCATAACCGTCCTCAAGGACGCGGACCAGACCACGATCTACGGAGCCAACGGCGCGAACGGAGTCATCCTCGTCACGACCAAGAGGGGAGTGGCCGGGAATATGCCGCTGAAGGTCTCGGCTACAGTCAATTTTGGAGTGGCCGCTCCTGACAAAAGCACGATGGTCAAGGTGATGAACGCCTCGCAGTACCTTGAGGTGGCGAAGGAAGCGTGGGTCAACGGCGGCAACAAGATGCCCGACTTCCCTTACCAGGACAACGACTACAACTCCTACAGCACCACCTCGACCGATTGGTTCAATGAATATATAGGGTTGGGTTCGACGCTTTATGCCTCTCTGTCCCTCTCGACCGGTACCAAGAAGGCCAAGACCTACGTCTCAGGATCATATTACCGCAACGAGAACACTGTCAAGGCCGATGAGTCCCAAAGGTTCTATCTCAGGATGAATCAGGACTATGACCTTACCGAGCGTCTGAAAATGGGCGTTTCGCTTATGGCGACCTACAACAACGATGATCTTTTCCCTCTCAGCTATGAGTATCTGGAAAACCTTCCGATCTTCTCTCCGTACCTGGAGGACGGCAAGACCTGCAGGCTTTACAACAAGATCTGGAGCGACACGGGCAAGGATTTCATAATGAAGAAGTTCCTCGGCAACAAGCTGCCGAACAGGGAGTACAACGACAACATCCAGAACTCCCTGAAGACCATCGGCAACTTCAAGCTGGACTGGACCATCATCGACGGCCTCAAGTTATCAAGCGTGTTCGGGGTCGAGTACCAGCACCATCACGGAAGTCTGTACTATTCCCGTCAGACATTGGCCGGGATGCTGGACGGCAAGCCTGTCGGAGAGTCCCGCAGGGAGGACGCCACCTATTTCAACTGGACAAACACCAACAAACTGGACTTCTCCAAGAAGTTCGGAAGGCACTCCGTAGGCGTTTACGCGGGTCTTGAACTTCATCATTCCGGCTACAACACCGCCTACGCCTCCGGTTCGGGCTTTATGAACGACCACATCAAGGAGATCAGTTATGCCGAGAAGGACACTCGTACCGGCGGCAGCTCGGCCTCGGTCTCAAGGACGATGTCCTATTTCGCGAGGGGAACATATTCCTACGACTCACGGTATTATATTTCCGCCAACTTCCGCCGTGACGGCAACTCGTCTTTCGGCAAGTACAAGAGATGGGCTCGGTTCTGGTCGGTAGGCGCTTCCTGGAACATCCACAAGGAGGCGTTCTACGATGTGGACTGGCTGAAGGTGATGAAACTCAAGGCTACCTATGGCACGTCCGGGAACTCCAGGATCGACACCTCGGTCGCCGCGGGGGCATATTCCTACGATGATTCCTATTCTTACATCGGTGTGACCGGGGCCACGCTTTCCACCGTGCCGAATCCGGGTCTTTCCTGGGAGACGACCAGAATGATCAATCTCGGTCTGGACGCCCAGATCGGCAGGGTACTGGATGTCGAGGTCGAGTACTACAACAATGTCACGAAGGATCTCCTCAGCAGGATCTATGTCTCCAGGACAATCTCGGATGACAGGATCTACGCTAACGTTGGGCGGATCAGGAACTCCGGATTCGAGATCAACCTTACCAGCCACAACATCGCCCGCAAGGATTTCGAGTGGAACACGACGCTCAACTTCTCGCACAACTCCAACAAGATCCTTGAATTGTACAACGGCATCCAGACCGGGTTCACCAACAGTGTCTGGAAGGAAGGCTATGACTCAAACACTTGGTACCTTGTGCGTTGGGCTGGTGTCGATCCTGCGGACGGAATGCCGATGTGGTACGACAAGGATGGGAATCTGACAAAGACATATTCCACAGACGACCGTGTGGCGGACAAGAGCGCGACACCGATCGGTTTCGGAGGGTTGATCAATAGTCTCACGTACGGGAACTGGTCGCTTTCGTTCCAGATCAACTATGTGATCGGAGGGTATTCACTTCCGACGTATGCCTCAAGGTTCATCAAGGATGGCTACGACATCACCTCCGGCAACCAGGCTGTCGAGGTCTATTACTACCGTTGGACGACTCCAGGCGAGGCTTCCCGGTACCCGATCGCGTCGCAGAAGACAACCAGTTCGGCAAGGTACTCGACAAGGTTCCTCTACAGCAAGACGAACTTCAACCTGAGCAATCTCACCTTGTCCTACAGGTTGCCCAAGCCGGTGATCTCCAAACTGAAAGTGGAGGGGGCGACCGCCACGCTGATCTGCGACAACCTCTATCTTTTCACTCCGGGCCAGAGCCGGAAGTACAACTCGTACAAGACCCTCAGCAACGGCTACCCTGTGACCAGGACCATCACCCTTGGCCTTAACGTTTCATTCTGATGACAGCACTATGATGAAGACAATATATTCAAAGATAATGACTTTGGCCGCCGTGGCCACGCTTTCGGCCTCCTGCGGCTTCCTTGAGGTGGAGCAGGTGGGCAAGAGCGACATTGACACCTATTTCTCGGAAGTCTCGGCTCTCCAGCCGGCTCTGAACGGATGTTACCATCTGTTATATTCATTCTACGACAGGGAGATGCTGGCCTATCCGGAGGTCACCGGCGACCTTGTGGATCTTTCCTCCAACAACGCGACCTGGACGAACCAGTACAATTTCATCTCCACCTATCTTGAGGAGACGACGGCTGTGGGTTACATCTGGAAACTGGGATATTCAGTCATCCAGAACGTTAACTACATCATCACCTACGCTCCGGACCTGAGGAAAAAGAACCCTGACAGCGCATCCGTGATCGACAACATCCTGGCCCAGGCCTATTTCCTGCGCGCCCTGACGCACCTGGACATCTGCCTCGCCTATGCCCAGAACTACACGTACACATCTGATGCGTCGCACCTCGGTGTCCCGGTGATGACCAGCATTCCGGTCGTGACCGACAAGATGAGGCGAAGCACGGTGCGGGAGGTATATTCCCAGATCATAGCCGATCTGGAAAAGGCTCTCTCGACATTCACGGCGGACTATTCTTTCAATGAATATTTTGCCTCTCCGGCCGCCTGCAAGGCTCTTCTGGCCCGCGTCTATCTCTATATGAATGAATATTCCAGGGCCGCCTCCCTGTCCTCCGAAGTGATGAAGGAGTTCCCTCTGACAGCGCGCGAGAAGTACAGGAATATGTTCGTGAACGTGGCGACGCGGGGAGGGGAGTCCATTCTCCGGCTCAATGGGTACGATCAGTCGGATTTCATCAGCGACCTTTACTATTACGAGAGTCCGTCCGCAAGGCCTTCCGCCAAGTTGAAGGAACTCTTCACCGATGAGCGTGACGTTCGTCTTACGCTGTTCCGCCACACCGCGAACAGCGGTCAGACCGGCCAGGCGGTGGACTATGATAACGTCTGTATGAAGTTTTATTGCACCGACGAGACGACCAACAAACTGGACAGGCACTTCGATCCGTTCATCCTGAGGTCGTCGGAGATGTACTTGATCAACGCCGAGGCGAATTACGAACTTGGCAACACATCTGTGGCTGCCGATGACGTCAAGGCCTTGGAGGCCAGGGCTTTGGGCGTGGATGCCTCTGAGGTTGTGATTGACTTGGCCTCTTTGGAACTGACCATCCAGAATGAGAGGATGAAGGAACTTTGCTTCGAGGGGCACCGCCTTTTCGACATCACCCGCCGTCACGAGAATCTCAGCCGCTCCCGCAACTCGACCTCATCCGTCTTGTTCCTGAAATATCCTGACTACCGTTTTGTCCTCCCGATTCCGTACCTGGAGCTTGAGTCCAATCCGGAGATGGAACAGAATCCTTCATCTAATTGATGGTTAATATATTGACAATGAATATGAAAAAGAATATATTGCTGATGGCTTTGTCAGCCGTTCTGGCTGTTTCCTGCACGAAGGAACTGCCGCTTTATGACACTCCGTTCTTCAGCATCGCCACCCAGGACGGCGCTTCGACCGCCGTTGTCGGCTCGGATGTCGAGAATGTCAACACCTATTATGTCACGATGAGTTCCGTCTCCCGTGGCGATAACGCTGTCGTTGATTTCACGGTCACTCCTGGTGCAGGGCTTAAGGAAGGCGTTGACTATGAGATCGTCACCCAAGGCTCGTCGCTGACATTCCTGCCGGGAATCTACAGGATGCCGATCCGTGTCCGTTGGAAGGAGCATTCGCTGGACGATTCCGCCGACAACACCCTGACCATCGCCCTGACCGGAGGGACGGACGGTTTCTGTCTCGGAATGCCTGGACCAGATGCCAAGTTCAGCAGACTGGTCATCACAAAGAAGAATCTTTACAATTAATTATTAATGGTTTTATCGTTATGAAAACTGCTAAATTTCTGTGCGCCGCGGCTATTGCCGCTTTGACAGCGCTTGTCTCCTGCAAAAAGGAGAATGAGGATCCCGTTATCGTGCCTGATCCTGAACTGACATCCTTCAAGTTTGAACTCGCCAACAATCCGGAGGCGATCAGCTCTGACATCGAGGGTGTGATCTCCGGTGACGCCGTCACGGTGTCTATGATGAAGGCCGCTGACAAGTCCAGACTTGTCGCCACATTCACGGCAATGAGGGCGATGTTGTCAAGGTCGGTGATGTCGTGCAGGTCAGCGGAAAGACCGTCAATGACTTCACCAATCCTGTGGATTACATCGTCACTAACAGCGACGGCAGCAAGAGTGCTCTCTACTCCGTTTCCATCACGAGCGTGAACGGAAAGTTGGAGCCGCTTGTGACATATTCATCACTGCCTGTCTCTGATGCTGTTTTGCGTGTCAATCCTGACAACAAGGCTCCGTATCTTGCTTTCAAGGAGGCCTCGGTGTCTGATGCTGAGTCTGCAAGCGCGGACAAACTTACAGTCGTTAATTTTGTTGATGGTGCTTGGAAGGTTGTAGGAAGCGCTGGGTTCAGCAACAAAGTGGCAAAGGATTATTTTGACTTTGACATTGATTCCAAAGGTGGCCTTTATGTGGCCTATGCCGATAACGAGGCTAGCCCTAAGAGCGCCAAGGTGATGGGTTACTCTGGCGGATCCTGGTCTTTGGTCGGCTCCGGTGCCGCCAACAATTTTATGGCTCAGAATCTGAGTCTTGCGGCCCTGTCTGACAATAATCTTGTTCTTCTCCAGAAGTGCAACTCCAAGTCCGATCCATTCAAGAGAAATGATCTTGTCGTGTCATTGTACAATGGCTCTTGGAACAGCAATACTGTTTTGGACATCACATCGATGGCGGCGGTTAAGACTTGCAAGGCTGGTGGTGCGGCTTATGCTTTAGTGATACGTAGAGGCTCACCGTGTCCTTTTGACGTTCTTAAATACGAAAATGGAACGTGGACTGCGTTGAGGACGAATTTCCTTAGAGACGGTGCCTCAAATACCGGTAACTTTGTCTATGACATCACAGCTTGTGAGGATGGGACCGTGCTTGCCTTGACGGCTGATGATGCCTTGAATAATGGTGAGTATCGGTTCATTGTGGAGAAATACTCATCGGTCACCGGAACTTGGTCAGTTGTAGGCGGTGACTATTATCCGTATGTTCACAGCAACAAAAATGATGAAGCGAGAATAGCTGTGGCTCCGGATGGAACCCCTTATTTGCTTTATTATGACTGCACCAACAAGACTCTCAGACTGACCTGGTTCGATTCCGACACCAAGCAGTGGGCGGAGCCTGTTGTGGTGGCTACCGAGGCTCTTTCTTCCCCTTGCATCGCTTTCGCCGCTTCCGGTGTAGGCTACATCGCTTTCACTGACGCCAACAATGCTGAGAAAGTATTCATTTACAGATAGTCTATGTACTTTCTTGATGGTGGCGCTGTTCCTCGGGGCGGCGCCATCTTCATATTCACGTCCCTTGAGGGTCGCCTTTGTGGGGGATCCGCAGGCTGACGGGATGCGGCAGCTTGAATATTGCCGGAAAACAATCTATAAGGAGCTCCGAGAGAGGAAAGACCTTGATCTCGTGATAGTTCTGGGAGATCTGGTGAACGATCAGGTCGATCTGCTGGAGCCGGCCAAGGCCAGTCTGGATTCTCTGCCTTGCCCTTGGTTATGTGTGCCGGGCAACCACGACCGTGATGTCTATCCGAAGGTTGACGGCCGGAAGCGGCCCCGGGACATCAGCACCTACCGCAAGGTGATCGGCTACGAGGACACGACTTTCGTCAAGGGCGGCATCCGCTTCATCCTGATGAACGATGTGAGGCTCGGAGGGAAGGAATATGATGGCGGCTTTCGCAATTCGCAGAAGGTTTGGCTTGACTCTGTCCTGAGGGCGACACCAAGGAATATGCTCGCGGTGCTGTCCGTGCATATTCCCGTCACACAGTTCGCCGCCAAAGATTCCTTGTCCGCCATTCTGTCAGTTCATCCGAATATCCTTGTGATGTGCGGGCATACGCACAAGGTGGAAAGGAAATACCTTCATCTGGAAAATGCCGGAGCGGCCTCTTCCTCTGGTAACGATGCCCTGGATATCCCTGAGGTTCAGGTCGGTGCGACCTGCGGTTTGTTCTGGCTCGGTGTCAAGGACGAGACTGGATTCCCTGCGGCGACGATGCCATGTGGCGCTCCGAGAGGTTACTTTGTGGCAGACTTCAAGCGGAACGGGAAATATTCATTGGCATATAAAGCTGTGCTTAGGGACGATGTCGCCTCGGTCTGGGTGTCGGGTGATTCCACACTCATTGTCAATGTTTTCGGTGGAGCACCGGACGGGCGTGTCTCGGTCAGGATTCCAGGACCCAAAGGGTGGCTGTCTGCTTCCCGTGAGGAAAGGCCTGCTCCTGAAGCCCTTGCGGTCATTGAACGGAACAAGTCAATTCCACGGAAAATCGGAAAGGTGCGTAATCCTGAATATCTTCCGATGAGAAAGACGAATTCTCCTCATGTCTGGTCCCGGGTTCTTGGCTCTGATGTTGATGTTCTCAAGGTCGGTACAGTAAAGATCCGCTACCGTGATCCAGTGATGAGATTCACGATTCAGGCCGATGTAAAACGTTGCCCGTAGGCTAATTCACTAAAAATGCTTATTTTTGCAGCCGGGAAAGTTGTTCGTGTTCCTTCCAATGTGTGGAGCCGCTTCTTCCCGGTTTGTTTTTGTCTAAAGAAAGGCGGTTTTGGCAAGGAAAAAGCAAAGTTCTTCTGTTCCGGATCCGGAATATCTTAAAATGCGCAAGGCTTCCCTCCGGCGCACTCATCGTCAGGTGATCTACCTGAACGATAAGGAATTAGCTGCCGTGAAGGAGTATTGTGACCGTTTCGGTGTCAAGGAACGTTCCACAATCTTCCGCGAAGCCGCGATGGAGCGCATCCTTGCTCAGCTGGACGACAGCCATCCGACGCTGTTCTGATGAACAGCGTCGGATTCTCCGACCTTCCTAACCCCCTGCACCCCCTTCCAGGGGGACGAACGGCCTTCCGGCCGGTCGGCAGAAGCCGCCTTGTCGCTTCGCTCCGGAAGTTCTGATGACCAGCGTCGGATTCTCCGACCTTCCTACCCCCCTGCACCCCCTTCCAGGGGGACAAACGGCCTTCCGGCCGGTCGGCAGAAGCCGCCTTGTCGCTTCGCTCCGGAAGTTCTGATGACCAGCGTCGGATTCTCCGACCTTCCTACCCCCCTGCACCCCCTTCCAGGGGGACAAACGGCCTTCCGGCCGGTCGGCAGAAGCCGCCTTGTCGCTTCGCTCCGGAAGTTCTGATGACCAGCGTCGGATTCTCCGACCTTCCTAACCCCCTGCACCCCCTTCCAGGGGGACGAACGGCCTTCCGGCCGGTCGGCAGAAGCCGCCTTGTCGCTTCGCTCCGGAAGTTCTGATGTCGGCTCTGCACGAACCTCCAGACACGTACGTCGTGCCGCCATATTCATAAAAGCCAGTCACTGGAGTGGCGACGGCTTCCCCGTTTTCGCCACACCATAGGAACTGCCGCCACAATTTTATGTTTTTTATGAATAATTACGTTTTTGTGAGCGATCTTCGTGAACCGTCATATTCAAGTAAACCAAGGACTTGAGACGAGTGCGGCTGCCGGTGGGTGATGTTTGCAGAACTCGCCAAGCCTGAATGAAAGAAGTTGACTAAAACAGCGGACTTGAGCGAAGTGACCGAGAATGTCAACCCATTCACTATGCATCTTCGGATCTGGTATAAAGTGACTGAAGGCAGCGAATATTACAATGTGACTGGCGGTAGCTAATATCACAAAGTGATTGGATGTGGCGAATGTAAAGGTCACCCTCTTTATAAAAGTGTGATTAACAATACATAAAAAACAAGGGTCCTATATAGGAGTTGGCTAACATTTCTTTTATAGCACTGATATTTAAATAATTGCGCGCCGTTGATATTCCTGCGCAAGAATCGGTATGTAAAGGACCTAATCTCCATCGTTGTCATATAAGACAATGTATGGCGGAAGATCCCGGACTTATGCATCGGGTGAAAAAAGTGGCTTTCCGCACCCGACTCCAATCAGTGATGTCTCCCCGGGTGTATAACCACTATTTTTTCACCCGGAATAATAGTTGTTTGGATCTGAAACGACAATGCCGCACCTAAGGTTGATGGATGTGAATCAGGAATGACACCTACTGTTCTGCCACAGTTTCCTTCCACTGGCCCGACACTGATGTCTTGTCCTTGTTGGTACACCAGAAGTGCTTTTCCTGTACCAACGGCATCTTTTTGTCCATTTGGTACACCAGTGTCGGCACGATATGGAGGAAGGTAGTCAACTTGTATATATTTCCCAAAAACAATTATGGCCCGAACTTATTCAAATGATTTCTTCGATTCTGTCATAGACTGCTATCATTGTTACACTGACGGTAACCGCGCTGATGTGATGTTCCCGGACACTGACGCTAAAGTCTATGGGATGAATGTGATCCCTGCTTTAGTTCGGAAAGCCGGAACCGTTGTGCTTGCGTTTGTTCTGATGGATAATCACGTGCGCTTTTGCCTTAATGGGCATGAGGAGAACTGTCGTCGGTTTATGAAACTGTATGTTTTCGCCGTGGCCAACTATTTGACCAAACGTTTCGGTCAGGAGTACAGAGGGCGAGGGTTCAAGTTTTCGGCTCTGGCGATCACCACGAAAGGGCAACTTATGAAGACAATAGCTTACATATTCAGAAATCCGTTGGCGACTGGATTTGACAGGATGCCTTCAGAGTACAGGTGGTCCAACGCACCGGATTGTTTTACAGGAAGTGGCTCAGTTTCAAGTGGGAATATAATTGGACGTCCCTATGTTGCGACGATGAATCCAACGCATGCGCGGCGATTGGAATATGCTGATGTTGGCGATCCCTCCAGTGGATATGTGGCGCCGCACCATTTCAGAGACATACGCACTATCGGAGACCTGACGATGGTTGAGCGAAGGAATATCTTGAAAGTCAGGCATCAGTATCCGGCGGACTGGACTTTTGATGAATATGGCGTTATCGACACAAGGATATATTCAGGTGGACAGATTATAGAGAGGAAGATTTTTGGGAGTGAGAATGCCGATGTCCGTGAGAAAGCCAAGGCTTTGAGTCCTTATGCCGCCTGACCATCCTGAAGGCATAGGTGGCATATAACACACATTCAGCCTGTGTGTATTGAAGGTGGTTATGCCGCCGTTTTGTAAAAAGGAGCAGCCGATGCGCTGAATGAGCAGCCGATGCGTAGCAAAACAAAAAAACAACCGATGCGGTTGTCGGAAACCACATCGGTTGGCATATTCATTACCTTTGTTTGTTGTTGAGGAGGCAATCCTCAAGATGTCTCTGTTTACTTCCGGTCGTTGAGGAAGGAGAGGTAGTAGAGTAGCGTGGCGAGGGAGCCGACAGCGGCTATGACGTAGGTGTAGGCGGCCCATTTGAGAGCGTCTATCGCCATCGGGCGTGTCTCGTAGTTGGTGATGCCGGCGTTCTCAAGCCAATTGACGGCCCTGTGGCTGGCGTTGATCTCGACAGGAAGGGTGACGAAACTGAAAAGTGTGGTCAAAGCGAAGAGAACCACTCCGGCGATCAGGACCGGATAACTGTGGAACATCGAAACGAGAATGACTCCAGCCAAAAGAACCCACTGCACGATTCTGCTTGAGAAACTTACGACCGGCACGAGAGCCGTGCGGAGTTGCAGCGGCAGGTAGCCTTTGGCGTGCTGAAGGACGTGGCCGCATTCGTGAGCCGCCACAGCGGCCGCCGCGACACTGCTCGAATTGTAAACCGCCTCGCTGAGGTTCACGGTCTTTGTCTGCGGATTGTAGTGGTCTGTCAGACGACCCGGAATGCAGGTTACCTTGACATCGGTGATCCCGTTGTCCGCCAACATCTTGGTGGCGATCTCCGCACCCGTCATCCGATTGTTGGTCGGAACGCGGGAATATTTCTCAAATCTGCTCTGAAGCATGCTTTGGATGATCTGACTGAGGATCATAACCACAATCATGATGATCCAGATTAATCCAGTGCTCATACTCTATAAATTATTCAATTCAACTTTTGCAAGTAGGCAATTACCTGCGGAAAACAACCTTTAGCCGGTGACTACCCACCACCGGACATCTCATCAAGCATCAGGCCAGATGTCAAATATAGAGATTTTGGCGGATATTATGGCAGAAAAACAGTAATTTTGTCAGAATTTCGATAGTGATATGTCAAACGGCGTAACAGATTTCTCAAGACTGGAACTGAATCTCCAGAATTGTCTCGGCAACTACAGGTACTTCCGCTCAAAGTTGAGGCGTACCACCAAACTATTGGTGCTGGTGAAAGCCAACGCCTACGGTCATGGGGCCGTGGAGTTCGCTCTGATGATGCAGAACGCCGGAGCGGACTATCTGACAGTGGCGCTTCCGGTTGAGGGAATGGAACTGCGGCAGTCTGGTATCAGCCTGCCGATTCTTGTGCTGACAGCCGGAACGGACTATTTCGATGAGATCATCGATAACCGTCTTGAACCCGGAATCCCGAATATTTATACCTTGAAGGCCCTTGTCGCCACCCTGCAGAGCCGCGGCATCGAGGGCTTCCCGATCCACATCAAACTCGACACTGGAATGCACCGCCTCGGCTTCATGACCAGCGAGTTGGATGAATTGATTGAATATCTTAGGACTCATTCAGAGGTGAAGGTCAAGTCGGTATATTCACACCTCGCGGTCGCCGAGGATCCGTCCATGGACCAGTTCACGCTGGGGCAGATTTCGATGTTCGAGAGCAACGCCGCGAGGATTGACGAGGCTCTTGGCTACCATTCGATGTGGCATATTCTAAACTCCGCGGGAATCGAGCGTTTCCCGCGTTTCCAGCATGACATGGTGCGTCTTGGGGTGGGAATATATGGGATCAGCGCTCTGCCGGAAGTGCGTCTGAAGCCTGTCGCCTCTCTGAAAGTGAAGATTTTGCAGATCAAGGAACTGAAGCCGGAGGATGGCGCCATCGGCTATGGACAGCATGGCTTGATCGCCCATGAAGGTACCCGGATCGCCACAATTCCGGTGGGCTATGCCGACGGAATCGACAGACACCTTGGCTGCGGCAACGCCAGTTTCGCTCTGAATGGCCATCGTGTGCCCACGATCGGCAATATCTGCATGGACATGTGCATGGTCGATGTGACCGGAGTACCAGCCGAAGTGGGGGACACCGTGACAATATTCGGTGAGGATCCTACAGTCAGCGAGCTCGCGCGCATCCTGGACACCATTCCGTACGAGATCATGACCTCGGTTCCCCGCCGCATTGAAAGGGTCATTGTCCGCCGGTAGGAGCCGTCACTCGGAGAGCGTTTTTTTGCTCACGGTGACGGTATTCTGTCTTCATACCTGTCGGTTGCGCCGCCGTTAGGCCTACCATAAATGCCGTGGCGGCTAAGATGTTTATTATTAGTGTGTTGTGAAATGCTGATGGTCGAAATGAGAGGCCAGCATTTTGTAACCGATTGAGAGTCAACGGTTGATTCTCCACCGGCTTCCGACAATTTGTATATGATAAGCCTATTCTATTGTCGGTTTGTCAGTGGCATTCGTGGCTACTGGATGATCTTCCAGCCGTCGATGCGACGGGAGGAGCTAGTGAAGTTGACTCCGGTTTTGAATATTTTTCTGTGATTGTGGGCTAACTGACAGGAGTAGCATTTCTCCTTGGTCTATGGGGATGCGCTTTCGGCCTCTTTTGCTCCTCAAGAGTGTATTCCGCACTCTTGGGAAACGTTTTCTTCGCTTTTCGTCTCTCAAGGGTGTTGTCGAGCACTCATGGGCAACGTTATTTCCCATTTTTGCTACTGAAGTGGCGGATGAAGGGGTAGTCCGGGTTGAGGAAGAGCGGAAGTGCGGCCGTTGGAAGTCGCGCGCTCCACTTCGACATATTCGCCCATCAGTTCAAGGATTATGTACATCGTGGCAAGTTTTTGTCGGCATTCATCTTCCGAAAGGCCATTGGCCTCGGCGAGTTTCTTGATGCTTTCCGCTTCATCGACCAGGATGACTACCTGGCGGCCAGATCTTCGGTAGGCGGCCTCAATCACATTTCCGAAACGGATACCAGGAATGTCCGAGCGGTTTTCGCTGCCATATTCCTTTTCCCATTTACGCAACGCATCGTCGAGGGTCTTGGCGACCACGTCCATCTCATTGTAAGCCCGTCCGCTGAAGTCCAAATGCAGCACTGGTCTTCTCCAGCGAGGCGACCGCCAGTCCGTCAAAGAGTTCCTTTTTCCCTTGGAAATATGCCTCCATCGTTGAAATCAGCAGACTCTTGCCGAACCGCCTCGGGCGGCCCAGGACGTAATATTTCCCAGTAGATGCCAACTTGTATATGAGAGCAGTCTTGTCAACATAGACATACCCGCCTCTGCGGATATCCTCAAGGTTCTGTATTCCGATCGGGTAAAGCATACCGCCTTTTCTTTGGTTCATTCTCTGCAAAGAGAAGTCTTACAAATCGGAAATTCCATCTGTTTAGTAACATGAAAAAAATAAGTTGCCTCAGATTAAGAGAATATTTTCGAGGATAGATCTATTTTCGAAGAAGGAGTGTGCCGGTGGCACATGACTGATGAGAAAAGAGATCTAGACCGAAAAGATTCCTTAAGATGATGCAGGTTATTTTTTGAAGGTTACTTACTTCGATTTCTGTTGGATTATGCAAAATGAAGTCCAGTGTGAAAAACTTTTGGGAACTATATAGGAGTTGACTAACTTAATCTTATAGGAACGTTGTCCCGGGTGTGGTGTTCCTGACTTCCAGGTGCGTAAAACCCTACGCACCTGAAATGACATCCGTTTGACAGTCAGCGAGTTTGTGTCCCAGGTGCGGAGATGTTCACGCACCTAAGAGTCGTCGTCCCCGGTACATGGTATTCTGTTGGTGTTCCTTACTTCCAGGTGCGTAAAACCCTACGCACCTGAAATGACATCCGTTTGACAGTCAGCGAGTTAGTGTCCCAAGTGCGGAGATGTTCACGCACCTAAGAGTCGTCGTCCCCGGTACATGGCATCCTGTTGGTGTTCCTTACTTCCAGGTGCGAAAAACTATGCGTACCTGAAAGTGCTACTGCTTGATAATGAGTGGCTTTCTGTTCCAGGTGCGAAAGGATTCGCTCACCTGGGAGTCAGCAGGCTCGGTACAAGGATAATGCTCCCGATGTTATTGACGCGGCTTCCCGTGCTCCCGTGCGGCGTTGGTTTGCGGACTCACATCAGACATTGCTTCACGTACGGACACCTACGCATAATATTCTCGATTGGCGGTCTGGAGTCTGCTTGCCGATTAATGGGGCGCATCAAAGTCGCCTTGCCTCTTTCATTACCTTTGGGGCGAGGGAAAAGACGGCGATCATATTCGGAAAGGCCATCAGGGCGAAGGCAAGATCCATTAGACTGACGGCGACATCCAGGGTGAGGACACTTGCGAGGACGATTGTCGCGACATAGAAGTAGCGGTACTTTTGAGCATGTCTCGTGCCCCAGAGGTAAGATGTGCACATCGTTCCGTAGTAGGAATATGAGAACATCGTCGAGAAGGCGAAGATGATCACTACGAATTCGAGAAGATAGCGTCCGGCGAACGGAATCAGGGTGTCGTAAGTGTTCAGTGCGATGGACAGTCCCTTAATGCTGTCAGTGCTGTAGAGACCGGCCATGATCATCGGAATGGCGGACAGGGTGCAGACAAGGCCGGAGTCTATCGCCGGCCCAAGCATAGCCACGAGTCCCTCCCTCACAGGCTCGGCGTTCATCGAGGCTCCGTGCATCATCCCGGCGGTTCCGACACCGGCCTCGTTGACGAACATCGCCCTCCTCGCTCCGGTCAGAGCCACGGCGGTGAAGGCTCCGAAACCAGCCTTCCAGCAGAAAGCACCTTCGAAGATGGCTTCAAACACGGAGGGCAGACGGTCGTGATAGACAACCATAATGCCCACCACCATAAGGAAATAGAATCCAACCATAAACGGTACGATCTTCGATGAAACCTGCGAGATCCGCTTTATCCCACCAAAAATGACGAGACTCACTATGCCGCCGATCACAAGACCGATTACCAGAAACACCCATCTTGATTCGGGCACTCCAAGCGGCTCAAGGATCACTGAATATAACGACTCGGAGAGTTGGTTTGCCTGCATCACAGGAAGGCCGCTGAACAAAGCGCAGAATGCGAACATTACAGCCAACGGCTTCATCTTCCTGCCGATTCCTTCGGTCAGGACGAACATCGGTCCTCCTTGGGCTACTCCCTTGTCATCCTTCCCTTTATACATTACGGCGAGGGTGCCCTCAAAGAACTTTGTGGCCATTCCAAGCAAAGCGCTGACCCACATCCAGAAGATGGCTCCGGGCCCACCGACACATAGTGCTATCGCGACCCCGGCGATGTTCCCCATCCCGACTGTGCTGCTGATGGTGTTCATCAGAGCCTGAAAGGAACTGACCTGTCCCTCTCCTTTCTTCTTCATTTTCAGAGAACTGACCGCCATTCCCAACTTCCTCAGCGGCAATGCTCTTGAATATATGAACAGGAATATTCCTCCTCCTATCAGAAGTGTAAACAACGGCCATCCGCAGACGAAGTCCGTGAATTTGATAATATACTCTTTAATCAGGTCCAACATTTTCTACATTGTTCTATGTCTGTTCCATATTACCTTTGCAGGAGGCTTGCTTGGGCGGGGGCTACTTGATCCTGTACGGCTGGTCGTCATAAAGGCTGTAGCGTTTTGCCTTGCGGATCCACTTCTGCTCTTCCAGTTTGACGTGTTCGCGCAGATCCTGGTATTGAATCTCTCCTTGGAGGTAACTCAGCATGACATGGTCGGCTATCTTGGACTCAAAACCGTCAAGCAGCTCGAACTGCGAGTATCTTTCCCGGAAATATCGTATCAGCTGAAGCGTGTGGAGCAGTGAATGGTATTCCGTACCTGGTTGGAGCATGATCTGGTAGCCGTTGCATCGTTGGCCTTCGTAGCGTCCTGTGGACGGGGTGAAGGTGCAGGGGCGCATCAGGACTCCGGCGGGGGCGGGGAGGACTTCCAGACGGTTGTGCCGGATGAAGGGGGCTCCGAGATATTCATAAGGCCTGGCTGTTCCGATGGCGGGGGTGATGGTGGTGTTGTTCCAGAGGCCGCCGCCGCTGTACATCTCGCAGGTGAACATTCCTGGAATATCCGAGGCTGGGGCTATCGTCCACGGGAGCAGCTGGCGGGTGGAGTCGCTGGCCAGGGCTGAGATGACGTGAAGGGCGAATGTGGCTCCGATCTCGTTGTACCATAGGTCACAGAGCTCGCCGAGGGTGAGTCCGTGCCTGTGGGCGATTTTCGGAGTGTGCGGCTCGACCGTGCCGGAGGGCATCGAGCCTTCGACGATTCTGCCGGCGGGGTTGATGTGGTCCACGATGTAGAGGGACGGTGGGTTCTCCATCACCGCGAGAATCACCATCAGGTGGAACACGTCCTTCGTGTAGTTGAAGTACCGTGCCCCCGCATCCTGAATCTCCACAACGATCGCGTCCAGTTCCGTCAGCGCCTCAGCGTCAAACGAGATATGGTTCGTTCCCGGAGTCAGCTCCGCCCCCATAGGGCTGAACACTGCCTTCAGGTTCCCTCGCTCCGTGAACAGATCGTACATATACCTTCCGTGCGCCGTGTCCCAGCAGTTCTGGGTGCAGAAGCACCCGACCCGCCCGTCCAGCAACGCCTTGTCCAGCTGATCCTCCAGCGCCGTAGTCCTGAATGAAAACATAATTATTTAATAATTAAATTATTAACAAATGAATAACCAAAATCGACCCAAAGCTAATTATCACCTCCTTGCAACCGTGGCCACCCTCGGCCTCGTAAGAGGGGGGATATGTTCGGATAAAAGTCTTCGAACTCGGAGCGAAGCGACGCAAGGGGTCTGGGGAATCCGGTCCCCAGTGCCCCCCAGGGGGCTGTCACGAAGTGACTGGGGGGTGAAGAAAATTGCTCGGAGCTCGGAGCTCCGAGCGAGACGTTGCAAGGAGGTGATAATTAGCTTTATTTGCCATTAATAGTCCTGTAACTATTATAGCATATTTTTAATTCTGGTCATTAATGACCCTTTCGGCGATGGCAATGACCTCGTTGGCAAGGGCTTCCGCGGCGGCGAGGGTCGGGGCCTCTGAATATATGCGGATGATCGGCTCGGTGTTGGAGCGGCGTAGGTGAACCCACTGACGCTTCGACTCGAAACTGATCTTCACACCATCGATGTCATTGATGTCCTCGGCGGCATATTCCTTCTTCATCTCCTTCAAGATCCTGTCAATCAATGCCTTGTCGCTCAGCTCGATCTTGTTCTTGGCGATGTGATATTCAGGATATGTCTTCTTCAACTCGCTCACCTTCATCTTCTTGTGCGCGAGGTTGGAAAGGAACAACGCCACGCCGACCATGGCGTCACGGCCATAGTGGATGGCAGGGAATATGACTCCTCCGTTGCCTTCTCCTCCGATCAGCGCGCCGGTCTCACGCATCTTGGTGGTGACGTTGACCTCACCGACAGCCGAGGCATGATATTTTCCGCCATATTCCTCGGTCACGTCCCGCAGGGCGCGGCTGGAAGATAGGTTCGAGCAGGAGATCGGCTTATAAGGGGCAGTGACTTCCTCAAGGGTTTTGCCCTCCTTTTTGGCGATTGCGGCGGCTCTTTCAAAGAGGTAGCTCGCCACGCTCACGAGGGTATATTCCTCGACAAACGGTTCGCCGTTCTCGCAGATGAACGCCAGGCGGTCCACGTCAGGATCGACGGATATTCCGAGGTCGGCATTTTCCTTGACAACGGTCTCGCTGAGATCCGTCAGGTTCTTAGGCAGCGGCTCCGGGTTGTGGGCGAAGTCGCCGGTCGGGTCGCAGTTGAGCTTGACGCACTCCACGCCGAGTCTCTCCAATAGTCTTGGCATTATGATTCCGCCGACCGAGTTGATTGCGTCCAGTACAACCTTGAAATGAGCGTCCTTGATAGCCTGGACATCAACGGCTTCCAGAGCCATAACGGCATCCAGATGCTCGTCGGTGTAGTCGTGTTCGGTGACGTGCCCGAGGTCGTCAACATCAGCGAAACTGAAGTCCTCGGTCTCGGCGAGGTCAAGGATGGCCTGGCCTTCGGCCGCTGTGAGGAACTCTCCACGGTCGTTGAGAAGCTTGAGGGCGTTCCACTGGCGAGGGTTGTGTGAGGCTGTGAGGATGATTCCGCCGTCGGCCTTGGCGAATGTCACGGCCATCTCTGTGGTCGGAGTGGAGGCGAAACCAATCTTCACCACATCCACGCCGCAGGCCATCAGTGAGCCGATGACAAGGTTCTCGACCATCGCTCCGGACAGCCTTGCGTCCTTGCCGACGACTATCTTGTACTTCTCACCGTTCGGCTGAGGCTTCCTTGTAGGGAGGGTGGCGCAGTAGGCGTAGGTGAACTTTACTATATCAATAGGAGAAAGCCCGTCTCCGGGCTTTCCTCCAATAGTTCCGCGTATGCCGGAAATTGATTTTATCAGCGACATATTATGCTGTTATTTATAGACTTATGCCATAATGGCGCCGACGAGTCCAAGGATGGCGTAGAACTCAGGAAGGGCGGCGTAGATAAGGGTGTTGGTGAACACGTCGTGACCCTGGCTGATGCCGACGATACCGTTGGCGCTGACCATACCCTGACGGATCGCGGAGATCATACATACAAGACCTACAGAGATTCCGACACCGAACATAAGCGGACCCTGTGCGGCGAAGTCCTTGCCGAGCCACATAAAGAAGGCCACGAATCCGTAGATACCCTGGGTTGCAGGAAGGGCTGAGAGCACCATGTAGTTTCCTGACTTCTCAGGGTTTACCTTGAGAGCTCCTTCAGCGGCGTTGCCGGCGATGGTCGTTCCGATGGAAGAGCCGATTCCTGAAAGGGCCAGCATAAGGCCCAGTCCGAGATAACCTAAAATTTCGTTCATAATGATTTGATGTTTATTTTGTTATTATTTATTATCGTTTGTTGTGAGCGGGCTGTAGGCCTTGCCGGTCCCTTCATAGCCGCTGTTCTTGAAGAACTCAAGGAAGTTGAGTCGGAGAGGATGCACGAAGGCTCCGAGGCAGCACATCGCGAGGTTCAGGACGTGGCCGAAGCCGACGATGAGGGCGAAGCAGATGATGTTCACTCCCGGAACATCAATCCCATAGACAGAAAGTCCTAGCTCGTTGAACGCGTTGCCAAGCATACCTCCGGCGAGTCCGAGCGCGTAGAGACGCAGGTAACTCAGAACGTCGCCGAGAAGTCCTGTGACGGTGTTGTAGGTCTCGTAGAGGCCTGAGCCGATGTTTGCCAGCGGATTCCTGTGGAGATCGTTAAGGAGGAATATTCCCAGACCAGAGACCACACCGAGCACGATGATTATCCATTTGGTGACGGCGGAGTCAATTACACCGGCGAGAGCGAAACCTCCCACGATGACACCTCCCACAATCAGGAGAGTCCAACCTATTGTGCCTAAAGAGTTGGCGAATCCGTTGCGCTTGATGGCGTAAGCCGTCTTCAGGAGCATAGCCACGCTGATGTGCACTATACCTATAAGGATAGAGAACAGCATCTGCGCGTCATAGCCGGCGACGGTGCCTTGGATCATACATTTCTTGATCCAGTCCGGAACCCAAGCCGCGGTGGATGTGTCCATTCCGAAGAATGTATGCAGGATTGTTCCCATCACGATGGTCGCGACACCGAGTGTGGTGACGAGCGGAGCCATCGAGCCGATGAATCCCTTGGCCTTCCTCATCGCAAGTCCAATGATGGCGAGGGCGATACCGTATCCCGCGTCACCCATACACATAGCGAAGAAGAGGGTGAAGAATATGGAGATGCACGGAGTCGGGTCGAACTCGTCGTAGGCCGGGCGGCCGTACATGTCTGTCAGCACCGTGAACATCTTCACGAATTTGTTCTCCTTGAATTTGATAGGTGGATTGTCGTCCTTCACTGCCTCCTCCTTGAGATAGACGATGTCCATCTTGTCGAACTCGGCGCAAAGGGTCGCGTCATTCTCCACCGGAGCGAAGCCGATGAAAGTTGTGATCAGATCCTCGGCGGCCTTCCCAGCACCTGCGTCAGCGAGGTACAGCTGAAGGGCTGCGACATCCTCGTCGCACTTGCGGAGCATTTCAGGAATATATTCCTTCAGCTCCAGAAGCCTTGCCTTGCAGGTGATGATCCTTTCCATCAGGGTAGTGACCTTCCTTTCGGCGGACCTGAGATCCCCTTCCGGAGCGGCGCATTCCTCGACCGGCAATGAATATGCAGGATCATCTGAAATGGTGATGAACCAGACATTCCTGCCGTCATCGAACACTTCCTGAAGCGGATAGAGATTCGCCCAGGACGGATCGTAGGCCTTCTTGGAAACATTATACCAACGGACCTTGTAGCCCTTTGCCTTCAACGCGTCGAGGGCGAAGCTGTCGTAGCATCCCCAAGGCCTTCTGCTTTCGACATCCTTGCGGGCCTGTGCCAGCTCGTTCCTCAGAACGTCCAGCTTTGTGGAATATTCCTTGAAACTCTCCAGAGGGTTGTCGTACTTGGCGTCCGCATCGACCTCGGCCTCGATTTTCTCAAGGTCAGGATCCTGCGAGTAGTCAAGAGATTCCAGTTTGGAGGCGGCCTTCTTCAGCTCGTTGGTCATCGAGAGGAGCGCGGCGGAACGTTCGTCCACCGGCTTTGAGGACCTTGTGATGTCCACAAGCCCCAGTTCCTGCAAGCGTCTGAGGAATTCTTCAGTCTTCCCGCTGAGAAGAATGAAGGAATATTTAGTCATTTTCTCAATCATTGCCGCTTTCCTCCATTACTTCTTCCGTCTCTTCCTCAGCGTGGCGCTGCTTGACGATCTTGGACGAGGCCTTGCTCAGGTTCTCCTCGTCCTCCATGTAGCGCTTGATCTTGCGGATGGCCTCCTGGTACCCCGGGATCTGCACCTTCTCGTACAGATTCACCTTCTGCGTGGTCTTCTTCCTCTGGAAATCCAGGATGCGGCGCTTCTCCTTGTAAACCTCGGACTCGATCCCGAGCCTGGACAGTTCCTTGAGGATGGCCACGCCGTCGATGTACCACGCCGGCTTGATGAACGTGTTGAACGGGCTGATCTCGTAGCGTATGCTCTTGAGCTCCGGACACTTGACACCGGCGACCTTCACGGTCACGAGGTCGATGTCCACGATTGAGACCAGACCCGGCTCGAACTCGTTCCACAGAGGGGCAAGGTAGTCGTACCTCCTCTCGGCCTCTTCGAGGTCGCGCAGAAGCTTCTCGCTCTTGTCCTTGGCCTTGCGCACCTCAAGCCTCAGGGCACTCTCCTTGTTCTGCAACGTAGGAAGAGCCTTCTGACGCATCTTGAGCTGCTTCTGCAGGGTGTTAAGCGCAGTCTTGTTGTATTGAAACTTGATAGGCATTACTTACCTTTCCAGTATTTGTCGATCAATGATTGCTTGATTCCGGTCTCGGCCTTGGTGAAGTACTTGCCGAACAGCTCCCAGGCCGTGTCGAGCATCTCGGTGATGGAGATGTTGACATCGATGGAAAGAAGTCTGGTGGCATATTCCTTGGCATAGTCGAGACAGCGGTGGTCGTAGTCGGAGAGGTCGAAACCGTTCTCCAGCTTGGTCTTCGCGTTCTGCGCGTCGGCGTACAGACGCACTCCGGCGTTCATCACCTGGCTGTGGTCCTCGCGGGTCTTCACGTTCTGTACCCTCTGCTTGAGCCTGGAAAGGGAACGGAACGGGTCGATGATGATCTTTCCCGAGTCTGAGTCGGCGCGGAGGAACAGCTGTCCCTCGGTGATGTAACCGGTGTTGTCAGGAATGGCGTGGGTGATGTCTCCGTCGTTCAGGGTGGTCACGGCGATGATGGTGATTGATCCGTCGGTCGGGAGCTGCACGGCCTTCTCGTAGATCTTGGCGAGATCCGAGTAGAGGGATCCCGGCATAGAGTCCTTGGAAGGGATCTGGTCCATACGGTTGGACACGATCGAGAGAGCGTCAGCGTAGAGGGTCATATCCGTGAGGAGCACGAGCACCTTCTCGTTCTTGTCAACGGCGAAGTACTCGGCGGCCGCAAGAGCCATATCCGGAACCAGAAGCCGCTCGACTGGCGGGTCTTCGGTCGTGTTGACGAAACAGATGATCCTGTCGAGGGCTCCTGCGCTCTCGAACGCCTGGCGGAAGAAGAGGTAGTCATCGTTCGACAGACCCATACCGCCGAGGATGATCTTGTCCACATCGGCTCTCAGGGCCACATCGGCCATAACCTGGTTGTAAGGCTGGTCAGGGTCGGCGAAGAACGGAATCTTCTGTCCGGACACGATCGTGTTGTTGAGGTCGATGCCGGCGATACCGGTCGGAATGAGCTCGGACGGCTGGCGTCTCTTGTAAGGGTTCACGGACGGTCCGCCGATCTCCCTTTCCTCACCCTCTACCTCTGGACCGCCATCGATAGGCTTTCCGTAGGCGTTGAAGAAACGTCCGGAGAGCTGGTCGCTGACCTTGAGTGTAGGTGGTTCACCGAGGAAAGTCACCTCGGCGTTGGTCGGGATGCCTTCCGTGCCTGAGAACACCTGGAGGGTCACCATGTCACCCTTGGTCTTCACGACCTGGGCAAGCTTGCCGCCGACTACGGCCAGCTCGTCGTTGGAAACTCCCTTGGCCTTGAGTGAAACGGTGGCCTTGGTGATGGCTTCCAGCTTTGTGTATATTCTTTGATAAGCCTTATTTGCCATAGTCTTCGATTAATTTATGGATCTTCACAGCATAATTCTCGAATTCCTCGCTGTGGAACTTGGTGTAGTTCATCTGGCGGAGGTCATTGATGAGTTCCTTGAAGAACTCGCGGCACTTCTCGAAGTCCTCGAAGTCGAAATCGATGCCGCAGATGTCCAGAACGAGATCCAGCATGTATTTCTGACGGTCCATCGGACAGAGGGCGTCGGTCTCGTCGAAAGCGTCCTGCTGGAGGAACACGAAGTCGATGAGTTCTGACTTCCAGAAACTTACGTGGTATGCTACAGGAACGCCGTCGTCACCGAGGATGTTGATCTGCTCGTTGGCTTCGCGTCCGCGGCGCAGGAGGTTCTTGGCTTTGGTGACGTTGGCCACCCAGCCGTGCTCGACCTGCTCGTCGAGGTAGGAGATGATCTCAGGATATTCAAGGTACTTTGAATATGACTCGATCGGGTTGACGGCAGGGTACCTCTTCTGGTCGGCGCGGTTCTGCTCCAGTCCGTAGAAGCACCTTGCTGCCTTCTTGGTGGACTCGGTCACAGGCTCCTTGAGGTTACCGCCGGCAGGGGAGACCGTTCCGATGAAGGTGACGGCCCCGGTCTTGCCGTTGTTCAGGACGACCATTCCGGCGCGGGCGTAGAAGTTCGAGATGATGGCTGAAAGGTCAACCGGGAAGGCGTCCGCTCCCGGAAGCTCCTCCATACGGTTGGACATCTCCCTCAGTGCCTGTGCCCAGCGGGAGGTCGAGTCGGCCAGCAGGAGGCACTTCAGTCCCATCGCCCTGTAATATTCACAGATCGTCATCGCCGTGTAGACCGAGGCCTCACGGGCGGCGACAGGCATGTTCGAGGTGTTGCAGATGATGGTGGTACGCTCCATCAGGTGGCGGCCGGTGTGAGGGTCGATGAGCTCAGGGAACTCGGAGAAGATCTCCACGACCTCGTTGGCGCGCTCTCCGCAGGCGGCCATCACGATCACGTCGGCCTCGCCCTGCTTGGCGATGGCGTGCTGGAGCACGGTCTTGCCGCAGCCGAAAGGTCCCGGGATGAATCCGGTGCCGCCCTCGGCGATCGGGTTGAACGTGTCGATGCAGCGTACGCCGGTCTCCATGATCTTCTGTGGCCTTGGTTTCTCCTGGTAGGCCTTTACGGCGACCTTTACAGGCCACTTCTGAGTCATCGTGACGTAGGCTTCCTCGCCGTCGGCTCCGGTCAGCACCGCGACAACCATGTCGATGTTGTACTTGCCGGCCTCGGCGATCTTCTTCACGGTGTACTCGCCCTTGAACGAGAACGGCACCATGATCTTGTGAGGCAGCCAGCCTTCCTTCACCTCTCCGAGCCAGTCGGCGGCGGTGACCTTGTCACCTTCCTTGGCGATAGGGGTGAAGTCCCAAAGTTTCTTGTGATCCAGAGGGTCGGTGTACTCTCCTCTCTTGAGGAACACCGACTCCATCGTGGTCAGATTGTTCTGGAGACCGTCATAAACGCTGGAGAGAAGACCAGGGCCGAGGGTCACCTCAAGCATCCTGCCTTCGAACTCCACAGGGTCTCCGTTTTTCAGTCCACGGGTGCTTTCGAACACCTGGACCGAGGCCTTGTCACCGCTTACCTTGATGACCTCGGCCAGGAGGGGAGTACCCGCAAGGGTGATGTAGCAGAGCTCGTTCTCCGCCACAGGTCCGTCCACCTGAACCGTCACAAGGTTGGAAACAATTCCTGTTACCTTTCCTTTTGTCTTCATATTCAGTTATTTCAATTTTCGTTATTTGGCGGGCTCGTATTTCACGCCTTTGAATGTGCCTCTGACCTCGTTTACGAGGCGGATGAACATCTCGCGGCCGGTCTTCTCGTCGAGGGCGAACCATCTTCCGATGATGTGCAGCCTCGCGATGAAGCCGAGGATGGCCTCAAGGTCGAAGTAGTCGAATGTGGTGATCTCAAGGATCTTGTCCCACATCAGGGAGTCCAGACCACGCTCGCGGGATAGCAGGTCGGGGGCGTTCAGAGCCTCCCCAAGCCTCGGACCTTCCGCGAACTCACCGGTCTCCAGCTTGATCGTGTCCTGGTCAAGCGGTCTCTCGAAAGCCTTGTTCAGGAAGCGGGCCTTGCCGTTGCGGACGTTCAGGTCGAAGGTGTAATATTCCTTCAGGAACCTGTTGCTGTCCTTCAACGCTGCCTCGTAGAACTCTCTGGTCAGATTCTCGTCCTTGTAGCCGTCAAGAAGCCTGTCCACCACCTTGATGTCGGCTTCGCTAAGCTGGGACTTGATCCAATCGACATAGGTCTCGAACGAAGCTCCCTCCCCGAACTTCCAGTCAAGCGAGATGGCCGGAAGGCTGGAGATTATGTACTCGTAGTTGTTCATTACTCGCCGAAGAGTATCTTACGTGTGGCAGGTCTGAGATAGTCGCCGATGAGTGCTCTGAAAGTCTCGTCGGTGAGGCTGATGAAGTAGGATCCGTCCTTAGGACCGATCGTGAACCCTCCGGCCACCTTCTTGGAAAACATAGCGGTTACCCCTCCCTTGAGGGCGTTCGCCAACTCTCCGCTGACAAAAGGCTCAAGCTCTTTCTTGAGGCTTTCAGGAAGCACGATGTTGAGGTCAACAGCCTCGTCGGCGTTGAACTTCTCAGCCACGGCCTTGATGATCTCCTTGACGAAATCGGCTGAAGAAAGGGCTGCCGATACCTGCTTGTCTGTCATCTTGCCGACCATAAGGTTCTCGATGTCCTTTCTGGTGGCCTGGATGCTCTGTACGGCTGCCATCTTCACGTCACCCTCGACCTTGGTCTTGTAGTCCGCAGCATCTTTCTGAGCTTTTTTCAGAATGGATTCAGCCTGCTTTTTGGCCTCTTCGATGATTTCGGCCGCCTTCTCGTTGGCCTTGGCGAGAATGGCCTCACCCTCTTCCTTACCCTTTGACAGACCCTCCTTGTAGAGCTTGTCGGTTAGTTCCTGTAGCTTGTTTTCCATTTATAATTATTTGTTGATTTTCCTTATCCGACAAAGATAATCAAAAGAACCCTCTTGACAAAACATTTTAATTGCTATATTTGCCGGCAGAGTCAAAAAGCAAGTGCAACATTACAACAAATATTTGAAAAACTCATCCT
>ERZ824488.383-NODE-383-length-59936-cov-14.914781_pt1 | contig 59936 bp, 79 predicted proteins | sample MGYA00519936_ERZ824488 | MGnify/ENA primary metagenome ERZ824488 (study PRJEB31778, sample SAMEA3449153) | human gut metagenome | biome: human gut; feature: human-associated habitat; material: faeces | place: United Kingdom | collected 2010/2012 ... | reverse complement strand
ATGCAATTGCAATTATGATTATATTTTGAACTGTTATAGGTAAATCATAATTCCAGCCAAAGTGTTTTGACACTTTTCCTGCAATATAAGTAAATAATGTTGTTACAACATATACTAAAAATTGTACTGTCATTACTTTTCCCTCCTTTCTAAATTTTCTAAATCTTTAATTCTATTATTTGCAACTTTTATTTGTTCCTCTATAACAGGAACTCTTTGTGCAAAATTATTATGTGCCCTAACTTCTCTTGTAAGTTCTTCTAACTTTATATCTGTTACTGCTTGTTGAGTTGATAATTTATTTTCGATTTTTTTATTGTTAGATAAATTAGAAAAGACTACACCTACAAGTGCTAAACCACCTGTAATAATTGAACCTATTATACTTTCCATGTTTTTTAATCCTCCTTATTTTCATCTTTTGTTGGCCATACCACATTGTATGGAAAACCCTCTTGTTTTGTAATATCTCTAAGTTCTTGTCTATATTTAGCTATTTTTCCATTATAGACATTAGAAAATCCTTCAAAGAATTGCTTTAAACATGAAATAAGATTAGTCATAGATATTTCTGCAGGAATATCTAATCCTAATCTATCTATACACATTTCTTTATCAGTATCTTTCAATAGTTCATTTCTTTTCTTTCTTACTTCAGCTGCTAATTTTTCATAATCTTCTTTTTTTGCAAATTGTAACCATTGTTCATAATTATTTTCTATTTCTTCTGATAATTCTTCTCTATTATCAAGTTCTATTGCGTACATATCATATAAATATCTTTTATCATTTTCTCCCACAATTTCCTCGACAATATTGTAAAAAAAAGAAACGGTACATTTTCCGTTTCCCAAATCTTCAATAATAAACCTTTTATTTGGTTTGACACTGTTTTCTACTTGCATTTCTTAACACTCCTTTACATTTTTCAATATTTATATACGGATTAAAATATCTTTGTTTGAAATTACGACTATCACAATGTTTAAGCCATCCGTTGTAGCTTATCATTGCTGAAGCATCTTTTTTAGTTAATTTTTTTCTTTTATATATTCTTTTGGCTCTTCTTTTTATTCTTAAAAAATTTTCTCTTCTTAAAGTTGTATAGCCTCGGTAAAATCTATATCCTAAAAAATCAATAGGTCTAGCATCAACTTTAAATAATTGCCAATTTTCTTTTAGTGCCAATTTTTCCTGTTTTAAAAATATTTCTATTTTGTCTTTTATTTTGTGCAACTCTTTCTTGTTTCTGTGAAATAGCACCATATCATCCATATATCTTATATAGTAAGAAGCCTTTAGTTCTTCTTTAATGTAATGATCTAATTCCTGTAAGTAAAAGTTTGCAAACCATTGTGAAGTGAAGTTACCGTATAGGTAATCCACTTTCCGAGCTGTCTATGATTAAATCTATTAATTCTAATGTATCTCTATCTTTAATAATCTTTCTAAATTTTTTCTTCATTATTTCTTTATCTATGTTAGGATAAAATTTTTTTATATCTAATTTCAAAGCATACTTTGTATTCTTTTTATCTGCAATTAATATTTTCTTAATATATTTGGCTCCATAATGTATCCCACGCCTAGGTACAGATGCACATGTATATTCATACATTCCTCTTTCAAGAAGATAATGTATATTTTGCATTAGAGCCCAATGGATGATTTGATCTGGATAGAAACTTGGTTTAAATATTATTCTTTCTTTTTTCCTTACGCCATCGTGAATTACCATTTTTATATATGGACTTGGTATATATGTCTTATTAATAAGCATATCATATATTTCATCAACATAAAAGCTGATATTATCTAATATTTTATTCACACCATTTCTACCTTTTTTTCCTTTTGATGCATTTATAATAGCTATTCTTATATTCTCTTTTTTTATTATTTGTTCATATATGTTACCAATTCTCTTCATTGAATACCTGGCTTTCTTATTTTGTCTACCGACTTTTCGCTTAAAAGAAACTACTAAGCCAGTCCAGTTTCGACATTATTTTTAGCAAGTGCTATGGAAAGTGATGTGTAATGATTTAACAAAATAAGTAGGCGAGCCCCGATGTTCCAATTCGCATTCGAAGAAGCGTTGTTCAAGTTCCAGTAGAACAAACCAGCATTCGTGCCGTTGTCTACGTTACCACCCACGAGGGCAAAAAAACTAAAAAAACCGAATAGCGGGACCGCACACATCAAATCCCCATATAGTTATTATACATATACTTTACAAATAATTTAACTACTCTACATTGCAGTTATATGGGGGACTATGCCGTCCCCCAGTCCCCCTGCTTTTACTGGTATTTAAGAAGGCGAGCCCCGATGTACCAACCCGCACTCGAAGAAGCGTAGTACAAGTTCCAGCAGAACAAACCAGCACCCGTGCCGTCGGCTACGCCACCACCCACGAGGGCAATTCTGTTACCTTCGGAACATGAATAGTAATCACATGTACCCGTTTCAGAGCTTCCTCCAGCTTCTGTTGGAAGTGCTATTTGAGTATTATCTTCATCATATCCAAGTCTATTTGGATACACACCAGAAGTTTGTAAGTTTGTATATCCTATTTGCTTGTAAGGTGATACAAATTTGTCTGAAACATATTGCGTTGGATCATCACATACATAAGCAACATAGTCTTTAATATTGATTCCATCAACAAATTGCCATACATTGCCAAATATATCCTCAATTCCTCTATATATTACTGAGGTTTTACTATTTGATAGACAGCCGGACTTCATTCCTAATGTGTCACACTTTCCGCTTCTTTGTGCAGATGACCAAATAACATTAGTAGTTGCTATATTAACTGGATCTCCATCAAATTTTATAGCTTTACCTGTTACAGTACCATTTGTGAAATCTGCAATTTCTGTTATTGTTCTTTCTGATGCTACAGAAAAATTGCCATAACCAGTTCCAATTGATATAATCTGTCCTACGACAAATGAATTTCCTGCACTTGTATTTACAATAAATCTATTTGTACTTGTTTCTGCAATTAACGCAACATCATTATTGTTTATTCTCATTCCGGTATATCCATTTCCAAGTTTTAATTGAGAATTATAATGTGCATATTCAACTAAATACAACATTTGTAAAATAAAATATCTTGTATCTAATATTCCAAAACCAGTACCAACTCCTGTAGCTAATGTTCTAAAAGCAGAAATAGTTTTATTATATGCGGGTATTTGTCCACTAATACTATGTGCCTTTCCATTAGCATCTGCACTTATATCATATCTTCCTATTGAGAACTCTTTACTATGCTTATATCCTGCTCTATTATAATCAGCAATATAAATATATTCGTAATCTTCTTTAATCTCTCTCTTGTACCAGAATTCCGGTATCCTTGTTAATACTTCTCCATTTGTTCCATCAAATTTAAATCCAGGTTCTCCTATATATGCTTTTACTTTTTTATTTGTAGTATCATAATTGTATGTTTTAATGTCTGACCATGGATATATATTATCAAAATCATTTTGTACTGCAGATCCATCTTTTGTAGCATTTGCTACAAGTCCTATATTATCACAAATTCTTTCCCATACTGGACTTGTATTATCTTTGATTTTTCTTCTTATACCATAGTTTTTTCCTACAAACTCTCTTGCTTTTTCTATTGCTTCTTTTAATTCATTTTCTGTAACATATATTTGATTAGGATCAAGTGTTATATTTATATTTTCCGTATTATCTACTAATACAGTTATATCAATATTTTTTTCTATCAATTCTGTTACAGAATTGTTTATGTATTCTGCATTAGCTCCTGCATTTGCATAAGCATATAATACTTTAGCCTTAGTGTCTGGATCTATTGCAAAAAGTCCAATTTCTCTAAAATAAAACGCACTATTTGCATCAATATTTCTAAAAGAAAATGATATTTGAGCTTGTGTGTCTTTTAATATTTTTATATTATTTAATGAACATTCTAGAACTTTTGTTGTTAATGCCTTTTTATCTCTTGCATTTCCTGTTAATGTTCCACTACCAATTTCTGCATGGTCAAATTCTACTTTTTTACCCTGCAGGGTTTTTGCAGCTAACAAAGAGCCATCCTTTGTTATATATACTTTTTCAAACCCCATTATTTTTCACACTCCTTTATATCTATGTAACTCTGTTGCCTCAAGTTTAATCCAAAATTATTATTCTCGTTTATTTTAACATTTTCAATTTCTTTCATTTTTTCTGTGTTCAAAACCATATATGTTTGTTGAGATATTATTGCTCCTGAGATACAGTTTATTTTACTTGTTAATCTATAATCTAGTTCTATATTGGCTGGCATTTGCTTTACCAAATCATTCTTTAACAATTCAGCTGCTTCTGTATAATTTAATGCAATTTCTATGTTCATTTTATAGTTATTGAAATCTGTTGTTATTTTATAATTCTCAGCACCAATAGCTTCATTTAATGTTTGTATCAGCCATTTATAAGTATATGCAACTCTATTATTCATTTTTAATAAAATTGCCATTCTTCTTGCCTCTAAAGTTTCTGCTGGCCTAGTAATTCCATATATTTTTTCATATCTTCTTAAACCATAATCTTCTGCTGTTTTTACAATAACTTCTCTCAACATGCTATTTATTTGATTATTCAATTTTTCAATTTGTATGTCTTCAGCTCCAAAAATTTCCTTAAATTCTCTAACTTCTTTTAGAAATGGTGGCATATATTTGATTAAATTCATTCTACGATCACCTCTCCTAAAATAGGAATTTGATATTTACTTAATAAAACATTACCATTTTGATTATTAATAAGTGTTTTAGTAACATCAATTACTCCCTCTGTATTTAATATTAGAGCTTCTATTTGTGCTTTTCTTACAACCGTAGTATCTGTATCTTCCCATAGTTTTCTTAATCCTAATAAATATTCACTAATTGATTTCTTTATATTTTCCTTAACTTTATCTTTTGTGGTTGTTGTTTCTATTGTTATTTCCGTTTTTACTTCTATGCTTATTTCTGTTACTGTATCTACTGTTACAACATGTCCTATTGGAGCTAACCCAAGTCCTTCTTCAGAAAATCCTGGACATATTTCAGTTTGTACAGTTTCTATCAATGTGCTTGTTGCTTTGTCAAAATTACTATCCAAAATTGTTAGCTTAACGGTTCCTCCTCCATTCCAAATTGGTGTGACTTTAACTGCTCCAACACCATCTATGTCTTTTGTTTTATTTTTATAGTCTATAACATTTCCTCCAAATGATTTTTCTTCAATTTGTTCATAATATCTTTTTCTTAATTCTTCATCATTTTCTTCATCTTCTCCAGGAATAAGAAGGTCTGTTAATGTTGCTTTCCCAAGGTTTTGAATATAATCAACAGGAACTAGCAGCCCTGTTATGTTATTTCCAGTAAGTCCAGCAGTTTCACATTCTAATTTATAAATTCCTGTACTAATTTTTTCTTTTATCTTCCAATAGCAATCGTTACATGTAAATCTTGAATTTAATTCAATGTCCATCAGATTTTCGCTCTCATCATAAAAATTTCCTTGTTTGATTGCTTTTGTAGCTTCTTTTCTAGTCAAACCTACTTGATTAGATAATCGGTCCAAATATTCCTCCACTGCTGTATCTGCAAAAACTAAATCTATATTGTTTTTCAAAACAATATACATTTGAGCCATTTCTGCAGCTGCAGGTGCTAATGCATCATATATAATGCTTCCTTCTCTTTTATCTAATGTATCGGGTATTTTATCCAACATTCGGTTTAAAATAGTCTCATACTCATAATATTCATCTAAATTTTCATTCATGTGCTCACCACCTTCTCAATTGTTATTTCTCCTACAGTTGTAATTACATTAAATGTTACTATTAATTTATCTTTTATTATTTCAAAATTAAAGTTATTTACTTCTTCTATTCTATCATCTTGTAACAGTGCTTCAGTTATTACTCTTTGAAGTTCTGGCACAACATAAGTAGAACTTTCACCAATTAAATTTTTAAGTTCGATTCCATAATTCCAACTATATATTAGGTGTTCAAATCTTTCTGTATTAAGTATGCAATAAATTGTTTGTTTCATTGCCTCTATTCCATCACAAAATCTAGTTATTGTGTTTTTTTCAATATCTAGGCAATATGTTTTGTTGGGTTGTGTTGCAATTTCTAAATTGCTTTGTAATATATTATTAGTATTAGGTGTCATTTTAGCTTAACCACCTTTCATCTTTTTATTTTGTCTATCACAATATACTCTTGTCCACCACGCTTCTGTATCAATATGACCACATCATCTTTTTTTAATGCATTATGAACAGTCATTTTTTTCTTTCCCCTAATGTCATGTGAATGAGATAGGTTAATTGATTTTTCTGCTACTTCAATAGAACTTTGTACTGTATTTGTTATCTTTTCATTATCTGGATTTGGAGATATACTAGAATTAACACTTATATCCGCATTTGCCGTATGTGAGTGATTTGCATTAAGTGTTTTATCATCCGTTTTCCAATCTATCGTAACATCTACAGTATAATCAGTAACATTCTTAGTTAATATTAAAAATTCAGATGTTAATTTAAGTTTTTGTTCCACTGTAACCTCTAGTGGACTCGTATTTGTAACAATTCCATATAAAACATTGCAAGGAGCTGATGCTTCTTCAGCTCCCTGCGAAATTCTTTTTAATACATCTATTAGACTCGCCATATTATCCTCCAATTACTGTGATATGAAATCTTGCCCCCTTAATGTCAAATCCATAAAATGTTCTCCATTCTTAAATGTATGTTTTGCTTTTTCAACCAACATAAAATTTTGAAGTTTTACATCTCCTAAATCTAAATTCACAATTATTAAAGAGCCCCCTCTAACTCTGATATCTCCAATAGCATTTTTGATTTCTAAGTTTCTAGTCTTCTGATTATATAAATTTAATAAAGTTTTTGCCTTAACTGCTCCATTTGTTTTTTCATCAATAGTATCAAAGTATTGTAACACTCCCCACTTGTTCATATTACTTGTATCTTGTGCTATATATACTTCCCTTTTTCCTGTTTTTTCATTGTCATATACTAATTTAACTTTATTATATGTATCTGTATCTATAGAACTTTGGTAATCAAAGTTTTGTGCAGTTTCTTCATCTATAATAAGTCCCACTTTCATTCGTTCTAGGTTTTTTAAGCATATTTGTCCAAAATCATCATAAAGAACATACATTTCCTTTTTGTACTGTATTGTTTCATCTAAAGCATTTAAAATAATGTCAAAAAGAGCCTGATTACTTTCAGATTTTTTTGCGATTTTATAATTTGTATTTTCTAAAGTTCCAACATTTAATTGAAAATCATTTGCGATCATTCTAACTAACTCATCGGCTCTTTTATCAACATATACATAACTTGATTTGTTTTTTAAATATCTTAATTGATCATATGCTGTTGTCTTTATTATTTTATCCTTTTCTCTTTTCTTAGTAAAAACAAATCCATAAAACACTTTATTTCCATTAACTTTAAAGCTTATTGGATTTCCTTCTTCATAATTTATTATGTTATCTTTCAATACTTTAAACTCTAGCTTGCCTGGAGATGATTTTCTTTCTGTAGTCCAAACAATTTCATCTTGTGTAACGGGTGCATATACAGTATTTCCATTTTGAATTAATAACTCTATCTCCATACAAACACCTCCTATGCTGGTATCCAAAGTACCTGATTTGGATATATCAAGTTTGGATTTTTTATTTTATCTCTATTGGCTTCATATATTTTTCTATATTTATTTCCTTTTCCATAAAATTTTTTAGAAATATTCCATAAACAGTCTCCTCTTTTTACAGTATAATTTTGGCCACTTGGAGCCGAATTCTTTTGAGTTGCTGTTACCGTTGGTGTAACAGTTCTTTCGACAACAGGTGGCCTATATTGTTTTATAGTTATTTGCATAGTTTTTGTAGAGTACTCTTTATATTGTTTAAGCTTTATTTCAACTTTTACATCAAATCCTTCCTTTGCTTCTTCAGTAATTTTATAATCCTCTAAAGAAACCTTTATATTCGTATCAAATAAAACCTTTCCATTAGGTAATTTTCTTGAAACAATAAATTGAAAAGGAGTATTATTTATTTTCAACTTTTCAAGTATATTTAAATAATATACTGCAGGCTGAAATTCATTTTTATATGTTGCAAAGGGATAATTTGTGTTTGGAAGTAATGCTTTGAATTCAATTTCTGTCAAACCTGGTTTTTTTAAAACATTTATTTCTTGGTTATTAATTAAATCGTAAGTCTTATTTTTATTACTTATTTTTAATGATAATTTATCGGGAGCAATAGGTAATAATGTATTTCCTAAATAAAAATAATATGCCATTTTTTCCTCCCTCCTAAGTATGAACTCCATCCGCAACGGATTGTAATTCTTCTTCTAATCTGGTAGCTAGTTTTTCAACTATTCCATCAATATCTTGTTCTTCATTTATGTTATTATTATTATTCATTGTAATATTTACGCTTGCTGTAGTAAATCTATTTACAGTATCTCTTTCTGCTATATCAATCAAATATTTTAAATCTTCTTCAGATATTTCTGAGTTATCAGCTATTTTTTTAGTATCTCCAGCAATATCTCCAAGTGTGCCATCACCCATGCTACTGAAATCAAAACCATCCATACTTAAGGCATCGTTTATAGCTGAAGTTGCACCATTTATCCAATCATTTCTATGGTCTGTTCTATCTTGTCTTGTAGTTTCTAGCTCTATAACCTTATTTTGTATATCAGTAGCTGAGCTACTTAAATCTGCTGCAAATTTTGCTTTATTTTCGTTGATTGAATTATTTACTTCATTCATATCATCTAGCATGCTTTGTAAATCTTCGTTTCTTCTTACAACATTGTCCATCATGCCTTCCATTGCCTTATCTGCGAAATTCGCATATTGTGCATAATCTATTGAAACTCCTGGTATTTTATTTAAAATTGAAATTATTCCATTTACGATTCCTAATACTCCATTATACAGCCATTGAAAAATATACAGTATTCCTACTCCAACAGCTTCTAATCCTGTTTCAAATGCATACCATGCAGATAACAATGCATAGCAAACTCCTATCATTCCTAATAGCATAAATTGTGCTGCTAGAACTATTCCATAAAAAACTGTTTTGCATCCTAGCCATAAAGTCATAGCACCTATAACTAACATGTCCCATAAATATATAATTGCATAAGCCACCTTATCGTTAGTAAACCACAAGTATGTAAGTGCCACTATTAAGGCCATAATCAATACAACAATCCATACGATAGGACAAGCATATAATGCAGTATTTAATCCATATTGTGCAGCTGTAGCAGATAATGTTGCTCCGGCTTGCATCATACTTGCTGCTGCTTGTACTTTTTGTATAATAGCTAATATAGTCAGAATTCCACTTGTAATAGTAGAAATTACATTAAATGCAATATATGCTCCAACTATTCCTAGTATTACTGGTGCAAGTGGCTCTAAAATACTATATAACCATGCTGCAGTTTCTATTAAACTTAATACAGCCTGCGCAGCTAAGCTTGCTCCTTCTATAAACATATTGAACATTTCCTGTACTTGCTGATTATTTGCTAGAGCATTAATTTTTTTCAAAACTGGATCTAATGCTTTAATTGTTATATTTTTCATTTTTGTCCATACTTGAGCCCAAGTCATTGGCATTTTGTTATATCTGTCATTTATTTGGTCTGCTGTTGAAAACATAGCATTTTTTATAATATCAGATGTAATTACGCCCTGTGATGATAATTCTTTTAAATCTCCTTTGGATTTACCGGTATAGTTTGCTATTGCCTCAGCTAATAAAGGTGCATTCTCCATAATGCTACGGAATTCATCCCCTTGTAATTTGCCAGATGCCATCGCTTGTGTTAATTGATACATTGCAGAAGTTTGTTCTTGAATACTTGCACCACCTATTGTAAAATTTTTATTCATTAACTCTGTAAATGCAATTATCTCATCTGTATTTTTAAAATTATCCCCTGCCAGAATTCCTAATTTTGATACAACGCTAGTAGTATCCAGAAATGAAGATCTAGTTCTATTCGACATCGCAAATATTTTATTTTCTAAATTTTCTACACTATCATTATCATCTACTATCAGTTCAAGTCTTGCTCTATTGCTAGAAACTTGATCGGATAAGTCAACTGTTTTTCCAATTATTGTTATTCCTCCTGCTGCTATTGCAACATTCTTTATAGTATTTAATAGTTTATTTGCCGCCAAATTAGAATTTTCAAAGTTAGAAGGCATTTTTCTTGTTTCATTATTAGCATTTTGTGCTGACTGTTCTATCTGGTTCAATATCATATTTGTATTATTTAACTCTTCCTTCGCTATTTTTAGTGATTGTAAATCAACTGGATTAGATGATGCTGTTTGCATATCTTCAAAATTATTAATAAGAATTCTGCAAGCATTGCTCATACTTCTAAGTGCAGGAGACATACTGTCTTGAACCATTATAGCAGTTTTTATTGTTGCCATTGTTTCACCTTCCTTCTCTTATTTCCACATTATTTTTTTAATTTACTTTGCTGTTCTTTTTCATTTTCAATTCTAATATCAATAGATGCAATAACAAAAGCTTTTTCTTTAAATGGTAATTCTATAAATTCATGTGGAAATCTATGAAGTTTTTGAAGGCAATAATGAGCATACACAGCTTCATAATCGCCTTCTTTAATTAGTTTTTTGCTTCTTCAACCGCTTCTTCTAATTCATATCCATTTATTCTTTGAATTTCTGCTGTTAGATCATCATATTCTGCAGCATTTAATAAATGTTTTGTCAACAAATCAATAGAGTCCATCTCATGATAAAAGTCTAATAACTCTGCATTGTGAAGGTCCGGAAATATAACACATTTATCAGTAAGCAATTGCAAATATCTAATTGTATCTAATTGCTGTTGATATCCTTTTTTCTTTCCATTTTGTACTATAACTTGTCTATAGCATTGTTTTCTTAAATCTTCATTCTCTTTTGCAGTTATAGTTTTTAATTTCCATGGGATAGGCTTTCCATTTTCATCCTTGAAGTTTTTAGAAGCTACATATTCAAAAACTTCTTCTTTCTTTTCAATCATAAAAGCTTGTAAATTGCTCATAATATTCCTTCTTTCTTATTTATTTTTATTCCATTCCATCTAAAACTTTAAATTTAGTTGGATTTGCAAAATCTTCAAATGTAAATTCAATCTCTTGCTCTAGAAAATCTCCATCTACATCAAATGATGCTAATACTCCACCATTGATATTGCAACCTTTAAATATCATTGAACATGCACCTGCTGATGATGTTGGATCTTCATTTGTTACCTGAGTATCAAAATATACATCTTCTCCCGAATTTTTATATCTTTCCATAAGCTCATCAAAAATAGATGTATTTTTATATACTGTCATTTTTCCTGTACCTTTCCAGCCAGTTGATTTATTTCCAGCACCTGTTTTTCCTAATATGTTTATTTCCTTTTTAGTTTTCTCAAATTTTGCTTCAAAATCTTTTGCTTGCATTAGTAAATATCTTCTTCCTTCGATAGTTACGTAGCAGTCTGCCAATTTTGCGCTAATAGCATCTTTAGCATTCATATTAATTTCAGACATAATAAATTTCCTCCTTTAAAATAAATTAAGAGAACATGTACTGCCCTCTTTTATTCTACAACTACGGTCATATATAATTTTTCCATAGCATTAACTATTTGTACTGCAGCATCAATAGTTACGGATTTTTTATCATTTCCAATTGCTACTGCGATATCTGTGTCTTTAAAATTCTCTATTGCTTGTATCTGTTGATATGATTTAAATAATGTTGCTATATCATTCCATAATGAGGTTCTTCCAGACTCATTATTTGCAATTTTTCCTATGTATTTTGAATTAAATACACTTGCTACATCTGTTGCAATTTGGTCTAATACCCTTATAGTTTGATTTGATTTAAACTCTTCACCTTTTTCATCAGTAGTATTAACTAAGCTGTTTATATCCACTAAAACTCTAACTTGGTCACCTACTTGATGTAAAACAAATTCTCCACTCTCAATTGCTGTTTCTAGTTGTGCTTGTGTATATTCTGTTTTAGGTGTATATTCTCCATCGTATGTCTTATTGGTGTTTGATTTATTTATCTCACAACCTGCAATTACGCCAGTAACCCAATATATCATTCCTATATCTGATTCATCTGCAGCATTTTTTACATTAATAACTCCTTCATAATCAGCAGATGTGTTATACAATACAGCTTGAAATTTAATACCTAATTTATCTCTTAATCTTTTTGCATATTGAACATATAAGCCTGTTATAGATGTATCTTTAGATAAACATCCAACTGCATTGAATGAATAAGATTCAAGTTTGTTTAGAAAATCTTGATGAGCTGTTGAGCTAACTGTTCCATTTGTTCCACCAGCTAGTGCTGTTCCTGCTGTAACAGTCAGTGTAGTAGCTTTGAATGAAACAAATTCATTTGCAACTAATTCACTTGCTGTTTTTACGATTTGTTTATCAACTTCTTTTGTTCCAAGCATCGTTATTACTTCATATTTATTATTATCATCAACATTTTTTTGTATGATAATTTTCAAGTCATTTCCTCGTGTTCCAGAATATAAAGCTGTTGCAATATCATTTGTAGCTTTTTCTCCTTCATTTAATTTATATAAATATGCTTTCTTGATATTTTTAAATAAATCTCTTAGTCCTTTTAATTTTGGATCTGAATATTCATATCCAAATAAGGCTAAAGAATTTTTTGCAAATTCTTCTCCTGTTACTGCTATTATTTGGCTATCTTTTCCCCAATCAAGTTCAAGTGCTAATGCAGCAATTCCTCTATCTCCTGCAACTGCAGAAGCCGCTTTTTGTGATGCAAAATTAATGTATGCACCAGGTATTTTTTTGTTTTGGACTGTAAAAGTTCCTCCTCCTAATGACATATTAATTCACCTTTCCTTTCCTAAAATCTTCTATTGTCTTATTTACTTCTTCTAATGTATATAATTTATCATCTTTTAATAAAGCATTAAGTAAATCGACATTATCTTTAAATTTTTTTGAATTTACTATTTGTTGTTTAGTAAATCTATCTTCAATTATAGTTTCTACTTTTTTTCCCTTAGCCATCCTTTTTAACCTCCCCATTAAGATCATAATTGTTCATCTGTGTATTATCATTTTCTCCCTTACATATAAATAATTTATAGTCAATGAAAAAGTGTAACACTCCATCTTCAATTTTAGATTGCATTTTATCTGCTCTAATTAGTGCATTATTAGTTAAAGTTATATACTCTAAATCATATAACTTATCTGCCATTTCCATTAAACTTGGTGTATCATCATTTTTTGAAAAACCTGTAATATCAAAATGAAGTATATCTATATAATTTTTTTTATTTATACCTATATCTCGATTCTCATTTCCATCTAAGTAATTAATAAAAAAACAAGGTTTTTCCATACCTTGCTGAACATTATCATCATATACCTTATAGGATACATCAAATATTTTTCTAATTTTTAAGGAAATCCCTGTCACTATTTTATCAATAACCATTATTAAAACACTCCTCCATAAATTTAGTCAATTTGCGTTCTATAATCTTAGGCAATTGTGATTCTAATTCTTTTTCTGATATAGTAAGCATAAAGTGTCCATTTACCCAGGCAGATTTTAATTTCTTGCCCAAAGCGGGAACAAATCTTCCAGGTTCTTGCCTATGTCCAAATTCAACATAAGATGAATATTCTACTGGATTTTTCACAATTATAATATAATTATTGCCAAGTCTGAGTATCTTTAAAGAGTCTGCATATTCCTTTGCATTTGGTACTTTTCCTCCCTCAGCTTCTTCTTGTGTTTTTGCTGTCCATCCTCTCCTTAATGTTCCTCCATTTTTTATTTTATAAGTTCTATAGCTACCATCCTTTTTTATTACTTCAAAGGTTCCTTCTCCTACAGGTGTCCTTTTAATGACTTTCGCTAATAAACGAGCAGCCAACTCTCGAGAAACATCTTCACAAAATTTTTGCACATCGAATTTTGACATTTTTTCTATTTTTTTTGCCAACTCTTCTAGTTGTTTAAAATCACAACTTCCCCATCTAGCCATTATGCCCACCCCTTAAATTTTTCTAACATAATTTCTTGGTGTGTGTCATATACTGCTGGTTCTCCACTATTTTTATATTCGGTAGTTCTATTTTTTTGAGTTACAATTATCTTAGAGCCAGGTTTTATATTTAATTCTGGAGCAATAAACAATTTGACCTTTGTAATAACATTAGATTGATTTTCGGTTTCATTATTTGCATTAATATCCTCAAAAGATAGCTTACATGGTTGCTTTTCTAGTACAGTCTCTTCTTTAAAATTAGTTCTATTATTTTTTGGATTCGTATTTGATTTATATTCAATAATATCACATTTGCCATCATATAATTTTTCAATTGCCTGTCTAGCAATATTTAAATACGGATTCATACTACCACCTCATCTTTCGATGTCTGTATAAATCTTTTTTATATTTTTCTACTAAAGCATCTTCTGAGAACTCTAATGTTCCTGTATTATATATTATTCCATTTATATTTACTGATGTTGCATCTGCAAAATCTACAGTTGTATCTCCCTCTTGTATGCTTTTAACTTTCATATTCATATCACTTGAGGAATTTACATCTATATTTTTAACAAACTGATTATCATATCCATTTAAATACCAATAATCTTTTGTCATTCTAATCCATGTAGCATATAAGCTTTTTGGTATAGAAGAAAGATGTGTTGTATCTAAAATAATACACATTGTATCACTTATTGAATATAATAACTGTTCTTTTGCAGCATTTCTTTTTGTCTCATCTTGAATGTTTGTTATTTTTAATTCATTTTGTAAACGCTCTACAAACAATCCCATATTTATTTCTGTTCGGCTTTTTATTTCATTAAGAATATTCATATAATCACCTACTCATTTTCTGGATTTTCTTTTTCTACCTCAGTATCTTCTATTTCTTTAATTTTTGCAATTAGTGTTTCTTTTTTCATATTGTGAACATTTTTTATACCTAGTCCTTTTGCTTTTTCTTTTAATGCTTCTAATTCTTCGCCGGTATTATCGCCGGTATTGTCGCCGGTATTATCGCCGGTATTGTCGCCGGTATTTTTGTCTGCAGAAGGCTCTGCAGCATCTTTTTTATAATTTTCAACATATAATTCTAGTTCTTGTTTCAATTCTTTTAAATTTATTGTTTCATCTTTTACCATTATAGTAATAGTTCTTTCCTTTTTATCTGAGATTTCTTCTACTACATCTAAATATTTTTTATTTTTTTCGTACACATCCTCACTAACTATAGCTGTATCCTTATCATAACACCATTTTCCATTTAACTTTAATGCTGGTCCTTTTACAATAACTCTTTTCATCTTATTACACCTCTTTTATTAAAAAATTAAAGGTAAAGGCTTGTAGCCTCTACCCTAAGTTAAGCTAATGCTAGCTTGAAATACCTCATCACTATATGGGAATGAAGGTAATGCAGTAGCAACTGCTTTTTCCCAAGTGCTTACAGGATCTTTGTCTTCTTCATATACCATAGCAAGTATTTTGCCAACTTGTCTAATGTCAATTGAAGGATCTCTTTGTAATCTTATTTCTTCTGCTGTTGGTCCATATAATGTTTCACCTAATTTTCCTTCTGGGAACATTGAGAAACATTCTTCTGGGAAATATCTAATTTGCTCATAAGTTCCATCAGCTTTTAATCTTCTATAGACTTCATCATAAGTATATATTTTTGGTAAACCTAAGCTTTCTAAGTATGTATTTAATTCTCCAACTGTTGCTAATCTTTTTGAGTCCTTTCCATATAAAGCATTAATAACATTTGGATTTTTTAAAATTTTTGCTAATACAATATTTGAAGTTAGAGCTCTTTTTGGTTTAACAGCCATTTTGTTGTACCATTCCATTATATCTGCTATTGGGTCTGAGTTTGTTCCCCAGTCTACATTTGCAGCCTTATGAGCCTCTGGTACACCATAATCAATACTAGCATTTAAACCATTTTCATTTAATGTTACAGTTCCTTTTGCTAATATTTCCATACGCATAACTTCGACTCTTGCTCTTACACCTTGAACTAATGAGTCAATATCATTATATACCTCTTGCATTAGTTCTTGTCTTTCAGCTTCATTTCTTGGTGATTCTAAGGCTATAATATCTTCCTCACTTAATGGTAATTTTCTTTTAATTAATGCCAATTCAATAGCTTTCTTTTGAGCCTCTCTTTGTCCAATTTCAGATTCTGTATCAAATCCATGTACACTTGCAATTACAGGTGTTTTACTTTTATTTACGATCATATCAAATTTAAGTGATCTTTTCTTTACTTCTGGAAATAGTTCCTCTCCCATTAATGCTGGATATTTTCTATCCTTTTGATAATTTAATATTTCTTTTTGTTCAAAAAGTTCTAATACACTTTTTCCCATAATATTTTTCCTCCTTATATATTTTATTAATATTTTTTAGTTATTCTTTTTCAAATATTGTACCGCTAACATCTCCGCCAACAGTATAATCAGCAGTTCCCGCTGTTACTTCTGCAGCTGTTCCTGCTAGTAATTTAGCATAAACATCTCCTACTCTTTTGAAATAGTCTTTATCTTCTAAATATTTTGCATCTGTTGTTTTCTTATATGAAGCTGCAGATTGTGTTTCATATTCATCTTTAAAATGAATTCCTGGCATTGTTGCTTTATCAGCATCTGCAATTTTTTCTGGTAGTCTTGCAGCTAATACCCATCCTTCATACATAACAGCTCCTGGTTGTGGTCCTTCTGTTACATCAACATCATTGAACACTAGTCCAATAGCAACTCCTTGTGAATTTCTGTAAACAGTACCAGCCTTTACAATTTTTCTTCCTTTTGCATTTGCTACTACACCTTTATTATCAATTTGTCTAGTGTAGTTGTGATATTTAGCAGAAGCTAAAAAATTAATTTCTTTTACTTCTTCGTTTTTAACATACATAATATTTTTCCTCCTTATATTTAATTAAAAAATTGGCTTTTTTCTGTGCCTGTTTCAGCACTATTATTTATTTTTGCAAAATTAGAGCCACTACTAATTCCTGCGCCTTCATCTCCTTCGCCTCCGTTACCTTCATTGTTTAATGGATTTCCAGTAACTTTAGTTTCAAAGAAATGAGGATCTGATTTTTTTAGAGCATCTAGTTGCTCTTTAATACCGATTAATGTTTTTCCCTCTTTATCAGTAGTAATCTTAGTTAAGTCCAAAGACCCTTTCACTGCATTTATATTATTTTCGGTATTTCTTACTTTAGCATCTTTAAATGCTGATTTTAAAAGTTCATTGAAGATATAGTCTGAATGCTCTTTTTTAGCATTATCTTCAATTTCTTTTACCTTTTTGTCGTATTCTTCTTTGGTTATAGTATTTTTTTGAAGATCAGCAAGTGCTTTTTCTTTCTCGCCTTTCTCTTTTTCAAGTACCTTTTTGTCATTTTCCAGTTGTGATTTGTCTGCTTTCAATGTTTTGTTTTCATCTTGTAATGTTTTTATATCCTTTCCATTTTCAGCTAAGACAAAACTGATTTGGTCTTCTGTAAGACCCTTTGCTTTTAAATCTTCTGTTTTCATACTTTCTCCTTTTCTATAACACCATCATACTAGGCTTTTTTAGGCAGTTCTCCATCTTCCGTTATTCAAATGTTATGAGGCAATTATTAAGGTCTACCTCTTGACCAATTTTTTATAATAAAAATAGACACCTTTTCAGATGTCTAAAATTAATAACTATTCAATTAAAATGTAGGTTAGGATTTACACCTAACATGATAATTATTTTTACACTTTATATTTGACTTCAAGTGAGAGGCAATCCATAACCCATAATAGTGTTTTATCTAGTCAAAGTACTTCCAACACTAGGGCAATTATCTTATCCATACACATAGCGTCTACCTATTCCGCCACTACATTTTTTATTCTATTATTTCTAAACTAACAATCTCATTCTCAAACAACGAGTAATTTTTGTTGTCTTTTTCATTCAATATATCTATTTCTTCTATTTCCGGCTCATTGTCCTCTGCTGGTACATATCCTACTATTTCGCCAATATATTCATTGTTATTATATGATTTTATTTTTACTCTTTTATTTAATAATTCTTCTAAATTCTTGCCTTTCATGCTAATTTCCGCCTTTCCTATAAGGAACTATATGTACACCAGTTTTACTATAATGAATTTTGAAACTATTAGTCTTTATTTCTTCTGTCTTATTTTTTACAACTCCAATTTGTTCATCAATTGTTATTATTTCTTTCTTACTCCATTTTCCATTATCTCCAAATTGTAATGTACCTGTTCCCGCATATTTGTTTACAAGTTCTTGTGCTTTCTCAGATGATATAGTTAAGTAACTTCTTCCTTCAATATAATTATTACTGTTTAATATATGTTTATCTTGTTTTCCAATATTTATTGTCTTATTTACATTACCAATATATTGTTTTGCTTTTTCTTCTGTTGTTATTCCCAATGCATCTAAATATTGTGCTTTTAAGTTTTTCCATTCATCAATATTATTATACTTCATTTCTTGAAATTCTTCAAATGATTTTCCAATTTCTTTTTCTTCTAGTATGTTTTTATATCTATTATATTGTTCAAAATCTGCTGACTTATTCTTTTCTTTTTTTTGCATTACTTCAAATTTTTTCTTTATATTAGGATCACTATCTATATATTTACTTTTCCATTCATTATATGTAATATTACTTGGTACATAATAAGTTTTTCCGTCTGTATTTCTAGCTGCTCTTTCCCCAAATTCAAATTCATCTGCAAAATATGGAGCAGTTGTACTTCGACAATTAACATGAAATGGTGGAGCAGTTATTCCTTCTTTATAATCACTCATATTAAATATTTGCCCATCTAGATTACGGCATATATCTGATGTTCTTGAGTCAAGTGTAGCAACTATAATATATTTTTCTACTCCTAAATCTTTAAAACAATCTTTTCTGGCCACACTAGAAAAAAATGCTGACTCTGTCATTACTAATGTTCCTGCCTTATTTTTACTAACCCCAAATGTTTTAGAAATCTTATCTATCACATCATCTGGTGCCTTACCTCTTATTATTGATTGTGTTAATTCTTTTTGCAATGTATCAATTAAAGCTTTTTTATTTTTCCAAATTCTATCACTAAAGGTATATCCATCACTTGTCCATGGTTTTGATATTATTCTTTTTATAGTGTTTTCATCTAGTGCAGAAAACTGGAAAGCAACATTGTGGCCTTTTTGTAGTTCATATGCTACTTTATAATAAGTATCTTTGTAGGTATCAATAATGAAATTTTGAGTTTCTTGTTGTTCATTATGTGAAAGTTTTTCAATTTCATTTTGTATTTGTATTTGTAAAGCTTCTAATCTTGAAATATGTACTTTCGCACTTGCATTTTCTAATTCTTTTCTCCATATAAGATCTATTCCATTTTCCTGGCCATACTTTATATATTCCTCTACATCCCATTTAAGTTCTTTTAGTTCATTAGTATTAAGCCATTTTTTTGAGTCTCTTAATGAAATTTGATTATTAACAGAAAATCTTGCAAGCCAATTTTTAGTTTCTTTTTTTATATTATATAATGCTTTTTCATATTCCTCTTTCAATGTTTCCAAATACTTTGATTCATTTAAAATTTGCATTCTTTCGAGTTCTTCTAGTCTTTTGCTCCAATAATCTTTGTTATTCATTACTTATCACCAACTTTTGTAGCACCATTTTGAATAGTATTTCCTGCACCAGTATCTTTTCTTTGCTTTAGCAATTTTTCATATTCTGATTCAGCCTTTTCGTTTTCTTCCTTTTCCTGTTCCTTAATTTTTTGTAATTCATCTTCAACATTACGCACAAATGGATGATTAGCTAGTATTGTCGCTTTACTTAGAAGATCAACACTATTATTACAATTTTCTATTAATTCTTTTTCATTAACTGTCATTGTCTTATTAAATACAAACTCCATTTCATATTTTGAATAATCTTTATTATCTTTTGCAGCTATCCATTCATCTACAAAGGCCTTAAAATATTCTAAACTACTTTTAAATTCTGTTTCTATATTGCTACAATCTAAATCTAAATCGGAATATAATTGTTTTAGAGCGACTCCTGACTCCTGGGTTCCAAACTTTTCACTTTGTGTATCAACTCCTGAGCCACCCTCATAAATATCTTTTCGTAATTGTGTAATAAATTCCTTAAAAGCCTCAATAGATATTTGTACACCTTTTCGGTCATATTCTCCATCTGTGTCTAAGAAAACTGTGTTAAATGTTTGTAGGTTTTTTTGGAATGTCCCTGCTTCCGATTGATAATTCTTAACAACATTTACACCATCTGGAGCCTCATAAATTGTATCACCCATTTTTGAAGTTAACTCATCATAACAATCTAATAATGCTTTTAGAAAATGTATTAGAGGTAATTCATCTCCATTATATTTAAAATAAATAAATGGAATACCTTTTTGCCAGTTTTTGGCTTGTCCATTTATCATATAGTGACATAGAATTGATGTGCCTTCTGTGTCTTTTCCTATAATAAATTCCTTTCTTTTTTCAACTTCTTCTACATCCTCTATTAAAGTATCTCCATCATAAATATAATATCTTATGCCCTCTTCATCATAGTATTCTACTTTTGTTTTTGTTTCTTTTGTTTCCTCTGTTGTATATATTTCAACATCATAAAACATTGCTAATGCATCTAAAATCTCATGTTCTTCATCCTTCCAAATTGGAACAATCCTAGTTGCATAACGCAATCTTACTTTTAAATTTCCTTCTGCATCTATATATATTTGCCACCATGCAACAGCTCGTTTTACTGCTTCTATTAGTGTATATTTTAGTCTTTTATGCATCTTGTTATTAAAAATATCTTTTATCAGTTCTTTATATTCGTTATCCTCTTTTTCTCCCTTTTCCACTAGTTGCTTAATCGTAGGTTTTTTTCTTAATAAATAACCTGCCTTCTGATTTATCATTTTATAAATTATTGGATGTTTCAATTGATAGTTTTTTGCATGTGGTGCTACTTCTTCTTGCCCATCTTCATTTATATATACTCTTTCTTTTTTATTTATATCTCCCTCATTTTTATAATATTTATTTCCTATAACCATTTCTTTATATTTATTTGACTCTTTAAAATCTTTGATTTGAGTATTGACAAATTTTGAAAGGTCCATTCCTTTCTTTGCACCTTCTTTTAAAATAAAATCAATTTTTTCTAATTCTGTAATCATTATCTGTTCACTCCTTTATAATTATTAAAATATGCACCTCTAGTCTTGATAGGGAATAGAGTCTGTAGTAAATATCTTAAAGCATCCATTGCGTGGTCGTTCTGCTTTATTGGTTTGTCTTCGCCTCTTTCTTGGGCCTTTTCATCCCATATATAAGATGCAAATTCTCTCAATAAATTAGGACATTTTTCTGCAACAATATGTATTCTTTCTTCATCAAGCCAATTTAGCACAACTGTTATTCCGTTTATAACTGCATTATCAGCTTCTTTAACATTTATCTTATTTTGTTTGAATAAATTTATAAGAGATGTAGCACTTGGATCAATGATAGTTCTTCTTATATCTAGTCCTTCTACCATTGTTAAGTAATCTTTTAAAAACATTGCATCTGTTTTAGTAATTTTTTCTTCTTGTCCACTTTTGTTTTTCTTTGTTCCTTTGTTGTAATATTCTCGTAAAATATACACATGAGGCTTATTATTTATATATTTAATAGCACATAATAAGAAAACCTGTGGATTCGTAATTCCATAATCAGAAGATACATAATAGTAATCAAACTTATCTGGAAGGTCCTTTTCTTTTATTGTGTGCTTTTCTTTACTAAAATTAGGATATATAATTCCTTCTGCAAGTACCCATAGTCCCAAAATAAATCTTTGAAAAAAGACACCTACAAACATTTTGCGGTATCTTTCCTTTGTTTCTTCATCTAAACTTGGGTTATCATCCATTGTGAAATGAAGATGTAATATTTTCTTTTCACTTGCTTTATCAATCCATTCAACTTTAAACCAGTGGTTAGGTCCCTCTGGGTTACAGTTAAACCAGTATTTTGAACCTTTAACAGAACATCTTGCAAGTGCTTGATTTACAAATGATTGTGGCATTAAAGCTACTTCATCTAAGAACACACCTGCTGCAGTAATTCCGTTGTACTAAATCTTGTGATCTTTCATCTTTTCCTCCAAAAATGTAAAAGTAATTAATTACTTCTCCGCTTCGAAACTTCTACTAGGTTATCTGCTCTTCTATCTTTTATCTTGTATCCTTGAGTTCTAAGCATTAGTTTAAGCCAAAATAAAACATTTCTACGAAACGCCCCTACAGTTTTACCTGCCATAATAAAGTTTTGGCCATTAAATCTGCACATTGCCCATAATGCAAAAGATAAGGACATACATAATGTTTTTCCTGCCCTTATACTTCCATCTGCAATAATTCCATTTTTATCTTTCACAGGACTTTCATCAGTCCACCATGTTAATATTTTCTTTTGTTTTAAGCTAAACGGTTTAAACTTGAATAAAGTTCCATTTTTTATCTTCTTTTTCAGTGTAATAGCATTTTGCATTACTTTGTTTCTTAGATTAGAAATTCTTTCATCAATATTCTCAATTGTCCTCAGTATAATCATCCCATGCACCTTTCGTTGTGTCGTTTAAGGCCTTAATGAAGCTATCATCTTTCAAATCTTCTGTATTTGAGCTATCCTCTTTTGCTGCTTCCATTTCTAATCTAATTAAATCTAATTCAAGTTTTCTATCATCAGTTTCCATTCTATGTAAACTGTCTAAACATTTTCTTTTAGCATCTTCTATTCTAGTAAGTGAGTCTTCTAATTTTTGTAGTGGCGTTATTACATTTATAGCTTCTGTTACTGTCTCTGTTTCATTTGAAGAGTTAGAACTATATTGTCTTTTTACTATTCTTTCTATGTTCATATCCTTTTCTTTGTCTTGTATTTGTTTAATCCTTTTTAAAATTCTATACTCTCTTATGCATAACATTTTATATTCTTGTTCTATACAAGTTCGTTTATTGTCTATTTCTAACTTTTTATATATGCTTTTTTCTTCTTCAGATAGTACATCAAAAAATATTGTTTCATACTCTCCCGTTGTAAGGGCTCTTTTGTTTCCTTCTTCAGCTCCCGGTCCTCCGCTGTTTCCAACAGCATTTTGATTACCTAAATGTGTAACACTTAAATTGCTTTCTCTTTGCCATTTATTTTTTTTGACAAGATAAGTGACTTGATTAAATGATATTTTATATTTCTTTGCTAATTCTTTATATGTAAGTCCATTTTTATAATCGATTTCAATTTTTTCAATATCGTGGATCTTCTTTTTGCGTTTCACATCATATCACCCACCTACCTATCTTCTAATTTTGCCTTTTGATTTGTTAGTGTTTCCCACCTCTTTACTATTACATCACAATATTTTTGATCCAATTCCATAGAGTAGCATGTCCTATTAGTTTGCTCTGCTGCAATAAGTGTTGACCCACTTCCGGCCAAATAAATCTAATACTATTTCATTTAATCTGCTACTATTTTTTATTTGCCTTCCTATTAGGCTTATTGGTTTCATGGTTGGATGCAAATCATTAATTGTAGGTTTATTCTCATTTATAACTGTAGTATTTAGATTGTTTATAACATTTTCGAGTAATTTAACTAATTCTTCTTTTTTCATTTTATTATAATCTATTTTTATATTATCAATTACAGTTGTCTGAGTTCTATCATCTATAAAGTAATGACTCGCACCTGGTTTCCATCCATATAAACACGGCTCGTGTTTCCATTGATAATCTTGAGTACCTAAAACTAATGCATTTTTGTTCCATATTAATTCTTGTCTAACATCAAGTCCATTATTTTTTAATGCTGATTCAAAATTAATATGTTCCCTGGATGCAAACCATATGTAAAATGCTCCTCCTGGTTTTAAAGCATCATTCATACACTTAAATGCTTTTGTCAGGAAATTGCTAAAAGCATTATCATTCATATTGTCATTTATAATTGTCATTCCCTGGCTATTTTCTATACCAACATTGTATGGCGGATCTGTTACAACTAAATCCGCCATATTTCCATTCATTAATTTTGAAACATCTTTTGTGTCAGTACTATCGCCGACACATTAACCTATGTCTTCCAAGTATCCATATGTCTCCTGGTTTCGTTATTGGTTCTTGAATTTCATTAATTGCTTCATCAATATCAAATTCATCTTCCTCAGTATCTAAATATTCATTTAAAATGTTATCTATCTCTTCAGAGTCAAAACCAGTAAGATTAACATCAAAGTTTTCCTGTAGTAGTTCTTGTAATAAATTCTCTAGTTTTTCAGTATTCCATTCGCCACTAATTTTATTCAATGCTATGTTTAATGCTTTTTCTTGTGTTTTATCTAAATCAACTACTATGCATTCTATTTTTTCATAATTCAATTCTTTTAATACTTTTAACCTTTGGTGTCCTCCAATGACTGTAAAATCTTTATTTATAATAATAGGCTCTACATAGCCAAAATTTATTATACTATTTTTTATCTTTATATATTCCTCATCGTTAGGTTTTAAATCTTTTCTAGGGTTATATGTGGCTGGAATTAGTTTATTTATATCAATTTTCTGTATTTCCATCTATTCACCTTCTATCTTATCTAGCAATTGAATTTTTATTTGCTCTGCGATTTTTTTCATCATAACAGGTGGAACACTCATTCCACACACATATTGTACATTCATTCCCATAAAATTATAGTCTTGTGGAAATGTTTGTATTTTTAATATATCTTTATCGCTAGCATATCCTGGTACATCAAACCTTATTGGCGGACTTCCACCAGCTGTAATTGTTGCTGGTGTTCTATCATCTTTTAGATATTGTGCATTAAAACAACTTATTTTTCCGTTTTCTGTCCTTTTTATTGTATCTCCTAACTTGTTGTCTTTACTTATTCTCTTTTTCCATCTTTCATAAGTTAGTGTATCATAATTTAATTGCTTATATTCTTTATCCTTTATTTCGCCATATTTTATTGGTTTTTCATTAAATTTTAAAACAAGACTAGGAAATTTATATCTCTTATTCGTTGCAATAAAGAATACTCTTTCACGTTTTTGTGGCACTCCCATTGTTGCTGCATTTAGTATAAATATTTGTGTATTATATCCTATCTCGTTCATCCTTTTTATTATTAAATTTACATATCCCTTTGCATTTCCCATCACAAGTCCTTTTACATTTTCAGCAACTATGATTTTGGGTTGTAATCTATTAGCAAGTTCTATAAATTCAAAAAATAAATCATCTAGTACCTGACTTGCTTGTCCTTCTCTAAACTTTTTATTTTTGCCCCAATTTTTTTCTCTTTCTCCAGCTAAAGAAAATGTACTACATGGTGGGCTTCCATCTAATATATCTAATTTAAACAGTTCATTTGGATAATTTGATAATTTATTCATTTCTTGAATTCCCATGCAATAATTATATCTAGGGTTATGATTTTTTAAATATATTTCATTTATTTTTTTATCTATTTCACAATTTCCTATAACATTAAATCCAGCTAGTTTATAGCCCATAGTAGAGCCTCCACCACATGAAAAACAAGAAAACACATTATATTTGTTTTTAGAAATATTCTGCAAATCTTTTAAATACCATTCATACTCTACCATAATACTACTCCTTATCCAAATCGAATAAAAAGCCGACATTTTGGGCATTGACATTTAAACTTTTCATCACTAAAATCTAGCAAGTCAACTTCTACATTTTCATTAATAGTTTCTTCTGTTTCTTTTATTATTTTATTGATTTCTTTTTCATCAAAACCTGTTATAGATAAATCTATTTCGTTTTTTGATAATTCATTTAGTAATATTTCTAATTTTTGATAATCCCATTCTCCAGATATTTTATTAAGTGCTATACTAAGCAACTTTTCTTTATCTTTACTTAAACTTACAATTATGCACTCAATTTCTGTTATTCCCATATCTTTCAATACCTTTAAGCGCTGATGTCCACTTATAACTGTCATATCATTATTTATTATTATTGGTGATATATATCCAAATTCTTGAATACTATTTTTTATTTTTTGGTATTCTGGATCTTTTTCTTTTAAATCCTTTCTTGGATTGTAACTTGCTATCTTTAGTATTTCTGTTTTTACTTTTTGTATATTCATAATCAAAATCCCCCTCTTTAAAACATTTATTAATTCTTTTGCAATTTTTACATTGCTGCCTCATGCATATTCCATAATTCATATACACACCTTCTTTTGTACATAAAAAAACTCACAATTAATTTGTGAGTTTTTTAGGGGATTTTTTAATTACATTTTTACTTAATACAATTATAAATCATTGACAATCTCATTTCAAGTTCAATTTTAGCTCATAATATTTAATCAAATCTTATACCATCAATTCCGGAACATTAAAATTGCAATTTCGTTTATTGCTCGGTTTTTATCTCTTTTTATTGTACTAATACTTGCATGTACTTCATCAGCAATTTGGTTCATTTTTTCACCTTTTATATATAGTTTTTCAATTACATCTGATCTTCTCTTTAATTCCACATCATTCCTACTATTGGCCCTTAATGAATATGCAGCCAGTATTGTATCTATATGTTCTATTATAATTTCAGTCCTTTTCTTTGATTTTAATATTGATTCAACTATAGTTTTATCATATTCATATACATCAATTCCTAGTTTGTCCAATATTTCACTAGTTTCTTCCGTATCTAGTTGTTCTTCTGTATATATGGCTGTATTTATATGTCTCTTAAAATTTCTATAATTTTTTAGTAATAACTTTGTATTTCGTATTCTATTATCATATTTTATTTTGTTAGATAACTGTTTTTCTGCTTCAATTGCTTCAATTGCCCTTTTTACCCCTTCATTTACACCTGCTGTTATTGAACTTTGTATCACATCCAACAACTCAGGATCAACAATTAACTTTTTTTCCATACAAACACCTTTCCTTTAGGCTAATTGTATGTGCTTTGTACTTTGGTATAACATATATTTTAAATTCTAATCCAATAACAATTATTTAAACCTATTTAATAATAATTTCTTGTGCATTAAACAGTTTCTTTAATGCATCTTCTAACTTACTTTTATCAACTTCAACTACATAATGTTTTATATTTTCATCATCATAATATCCACATTTTAACATTGTTCTTTTGGCTTCTTCAGTATTTCTAATATATTTTAGTGCCTCTTCTGTAGCTTGCATATCTGCTTGAAGATTTTGATACTCTCCTCTTGAAATATAGCATTTGGTTAAGTCTACAAATGATTGTAATACATCTATATATTCTTTATTCATAAGTTTGTACCTTCCTTTACTTATTTTTTAAAACAGACCCCATTCCGCAAATTTTTCAAATCCGCCTTTTGATTTTATAAATTTTCTTGCTATTTCTACTATTTCACTGTATGGTTTTCCATCTACGAACTCATCTCCAATTGCACAGTATAATTCTACTGGTTTCTTGGTCTCTTGTGCCTTTAAAAATGCATATATGTTTACTGATACATCTGCTTTTGACAAATCTTTACCATGTAATCCTCCACCTGTTACCGCTTCTCCCATGTCACTGCCTAATTTTCTATTTGTAGCACCTGTATCTACATCTGTTCCACCTGTCCATTCTCCTAGTGGATTTATTGTTGCAGTTGGATAAATACTTTTTAATTCTTCCGTTTTTGCATTACTTTGACATATAATTGTTCTATTATTTGGTATATCTAATATATATTTACCATCACTATTATATTTATTATAAATCTGATGTGCTAAATAACTTATTTGCTGTTGTTCTTCTGTTAATGGCATTCCTTTAAATATTCCATTATCTCCACATCTTATTTTTCCTTCTTGGTTTTTAGCAAGTTTCACATCTTGTCTATTAGGTATTATATGCACATCTATATCTTTACCTGCTATTCTATACACAACATTTTCAACATCTTCAAATGGCACTTTTGCATTTGTTTCTGCTATTATAAAACAATGTCCATGTCCTATTAGTACTTCAACTGCTATCCTAGGATCTTGTTCAATTTTATAGGCTAAATCTACAATTGCCCCTGCTATTCTATCAGCTATTTTATCTGGATGCTTCGGATTAACTTTTTCTATCATTTACTTTCCTCACTTTCTTTTCTATTTCCATATCAATAAGTTTATCTATTCTTTCTTTTTCTTTAGTTATTGCTTCATCTATTATTAAACACATTGTATATGTCGATATTGATAGTTTGTCTTTAGTTTTTAACAACACTGGTTCAGAGTATCCGTACCAATGTTTAGTTTCTATTCTAAATCTAATATCATCTGTTGCCGTTTCCTCTACTCTATGTTTTATCTCCTTCAGTTCATTTATTGCCATTTGATGTAGCGCTATTGTATTACTTATTTTTTCGTTCATATTTATATCACTTCCTCTATCTTTTTTAATAATTTTATCCATTGTACTTCATCACATTGCATTCCTAAATATTTAGCTTCTTTTATGTCATCTCTTATTTGACCTAAGCATCTATCTGACAATTTATCATCTTCTATTTGCTGCATAATATAATTTACAGTAATTTCTACAATGTATGTCATTCTTCCTAGTGCATATCTTTCAGCACTTATTACTATGTGTTCATAATCTGACATTCTTTGATTTCCTCCAAATATATATTTCTATCTAAAAAACTAACCCAGTCAGCTATATCAGAAAAAGTTATTGAATGAGTAAATCCGCACCTTTTATATCCTTCTAATACTCTCCATTTCTTTTCACGATTATCCCATACAGGTTGTCCTATGTATTTATCTAAGTCTTTCCACTCTATTGGTTCAGGTTTGTTTTTCTCTTGCTTTTGTTCATTGTCAACTTTTTTAGGAATTTCATTTGCTTTTGTCGCATTACTTTTTTTCTTTGGCATATTTACACCTCCTTATCATATTTAAATTTATAATAATCACAACTACAATTCATTTTATATCTATAGCTAATGTATTTATCACACCATATTACATCTTCTAAAACTTTTCCATCTTCTATTCTGTTTCCAATATTGTATTTGCAGCTGTCACATGTATAATCAAATTTAACTTCTTTCTTCGTAAAAAAATCAATTATCATTGTTTTTTATCTCCAATATCTTTACTATTTTTAAAACATAATAATTTATATCGGGTTCTGCACCCCAGCCTACTTTTCCTTCTCCAATTGTTATCACACATTTGCATTTAATGGTTGGAGAATTTTGTTTGTATCCATTTCGTAATAGTATTATTACGCTTTGTCCCATTCCTACTGCCAAATGTCCCAGTCTCTTATCATAATATGGCTTTATTTCTCGATATTCTTCCTTTTTTTCTCCACTTGCAATCATCTCAAACCATTTTCGTTTTATTGGTAATACTAACATTATTGTTTTTTTCCTTTCTTTATTGCTTCTTGCAATTTTTCATTATCAAATCCTGTATTAAAATCAGTATGTATAATATGTATTTCTTCAAATTCCTTTTCTATGTCTTCTACTTCATCATCTAATATTAGAAATTTATTTATTTTTCCATATTTTTCATTTTCAAGAAAGTTTTTGATTTCTAATCCTCTATCTGCACTATTTAAATATATTGTATTTGCAAATATTCTCATTCCATATTCTGCAAGTCTTGAATTTACTATTTCAGTATCTATTTGATTTAGTCGCCATGTCGAACTCAATACTATCTTTACATTATAATTTTGCTTTTGTAATTCTTGGTTTAATTTCATCAAGTTATTTAAACATTTTGGATCAAAAGGGAAGCAATGCATACTCATTATTCCTTTTACATGATGTCTGGCAAAACATTCATCCCAGTAGTTCATATTATTTAGTACACCATCAATATCTAAAAAAATATAAAATGTTTTCATTTATTCCCCCACCTTTCTGCATTTGTTTTTTTCCTTATCCCATGCTACACATTCTTCTTTATAACAATTTTCAAATTGTTGTGTCTCAATTAATACGTGGTATTCTCCTCGAACTATGTTGTCATCATCTAGTATTGGCCTTCTGATATTATGCTGCATAATCTTATACATCTCTGGACATTTCATTTTGTGCATTCTCCTTTTCAACACTTTTTATAATCCACTCTATAACCATTTGAACTAAAATTGGAGAATATCTTTTGTATTCGTAATGGACCATTTTTGCTAAATTTTGAGCATCATTTCTTTGAAATCCACATCCCATTAACAATTTTATAAATCTTTTTCTTGTAATTCTTTGCACTCCAAGCATTTTTTGCATTTGTATTGATGCTTCTCTTGTAATCGTAATTGATACACTTTTTGATTTTTCTTTTTCTATTGCATACCTTACTGCATCTGCAGCATCATCTTGGTTATTTTCCTGCACACTTTCAAAATTTTGTATTTCTGCTATTTTATTGATTTGTCCATCTTTATCCTGTATAAAAATATCTCCATCTACTATCAACTTTCCTATTTCATCTGTTGGCATCTTATCCCTCCTTTTCAAATATTTTCTTATATTCTTCTTTGCATTTCTTTCCTTCAATTTCAAATAATACTTTTGCAAAATCGACTTCTCCATTTTCATCGAAGTATTCTTTTATAATCATAAATAATGGAAGTTGATTTTTACCCCTAAAACCGAATATAATTCCTGTTTTCTTTCCTTTTATTTCTAAGGATGGCATTATTCTTCACCATCCTTTGCCATTATCATAAAGCACATGATTGCTATCCCTATAAAAGTTCCTATGAATAATCCTAATATAAATTTAATCATTAGTAGCACCACCTACTTTCCATATACTTCTAGCATATATACTGTTTCTTTTAATGCATCTATTTCTATAAATTGTTCGTTTATTTTCATTTGTTGTTCTTCAAATTTCACTTGTTGATTTTCTATTATTTTTTCTAATTCTTCGATATGATTTTGCCTTTCTTGCACAATTTCTTGAAGTTTATTGTTTTTATCTTTTAGCTGTAAATCAACTCCGCATATTCCTGCTACAAATCCTAAAGTAAACACTATGAATAATATAATTATGTTTTTAATATTCTCTGATGTTTTTGTAAGTTCTTTATCGTATAATTTGATTTTTTCTTTCATAACTTCACCTTCCTTTGTATTATATTTTTTTAAATTTGTGTCCTTTGCACCACATATAACTTTCCGTTGGACAAAATTCTTCATATACCAGTTCAAAATCTTCTGTTATATCACAATACATATCTCCTTCCTGTTCATACATACAGTGAATGCATTGTTCACAAGTTACATTGTTGTTATTTCTTTTTCGCTTTTCCATTTTTTCTCCTCTCAAATTGTAACAATATATATTTTTGTAAATCCACATTTCTTTTTGTTCTGCAGTTGTTTATATCCTGTATCTCATTCTCTAATTCATTTACTCTTTGTTTTAATTTTCTATTTTCATATAGTGCATCATAATACAACTGTTCATAATCTTTACCTTGCATATTACTCTTTCCTTTTATTTACTTTATCTAATAACTTTGCAATTATAGCGCCTGATTTAGTTAATTCCGTATCTTCTTTAAATAAATTGCATTGGTTCATTATTAGTTCTTCTGCATCAGATACTACAATTAAATTATTCAGATCAAAATTTCTAATATTTCCATCTGCAAAAATTACTTTGTGGCCCTCTGGTATTTTCCCATATTTTTGTTCATATAAGTGTCGATGTTTTCTAATCCAATTTTTATTTTTATGTCCATCTTGTACTTTTATTAATATGTATCCGTTCTTGTCTATTCTCTCACTGCCTATTTCTCTTGCATTTGCTGGAATATTACCTTTTTTAAATGTTGTTCTTCTTGAATTTTTTTGCCCATCCTCTGACATATATTCGTTCCATCTTTTACCTTTATTGAAGGGCACTTGTCCTTTTACAAATTGCCCTCCAACTATTCCACTCTGTAAATTATATTTGTTTTTTATGTTAGCAATTGCACTCTCGCTTACATCCATATTAAATTTTTCATTAAAACTATTAGTTAGTTCTTTTAAAGTAATGCCTTTTACATTGTTCTTGACAAATTCTATATGTTCATCTTTATATTTTCTGTTTCTTCCATTTCTTCTTCCAACTTTCAATTTATGGCCACTAAGATATGATTTCATCGCTTTATATGTAACATTAGTATTAAATTTATTATTAAATTCTTGTTGTAGTTCTATTATTGCTTTCCCCTTACAATTATCAGCAATGTATTTTTTCATTTCTGCAGTGTAAAATTTACTCACCTTTTCCATCTCCTATTTGTAATATATTTGGCATTTGTTCTTTTTTTCCAAATTCATCATAATGTTTGACTGCTTTTAATGCTAATTCTCCGTTGTTTATAATTGTTTGTGCTATACTGGCCATTGATTTAGCTCTTTCCCTTTCTTCTTGTAACTTTTCTCCAGTCAAATCATCATCATTTAATCTTTCTAGTTGTTCAAATAAATGATTATTCAAATCAGCTAATGTATTTTTGGTTCCCATTGTTTCTCCTCCTATCTATTGTCTTATATATGGTCTATCAACATATAATGCTACTGGTGGCTGTATATTTCCCCTTACAGACAAGTATATCTTTCCAGTTTTCATAAATTCTTTTTTCTCTTTTTCGGTCATTTCCCAACATGAAACTATATGTTTATCTGTTTTTAATGCTGGTAAATCTCCACATCCTTCTGCTTTGAATATGCAATTCATATCTTCAAAATTTACTGGGTTCATTGTTCTATTCCTCCTTTATTTTTAGGTTATATTTATCTTCAAACACCTTTTTCTTTGTTATATATTCTTTTGTTTTAAAGCCTTTTGTATCTATTATTTCTGCTGTTTCATCATTATTAAATACAATAAAATCAGCCTTATATTTCAGTCCTGGTGCTAATATAAATACTGGCTGCAAACAAAATCCTTTGATGTCCCCTGCCTGCAGCCTTATTTTCAAATTGCAATAATAATCCGCTTCTTTTTTGCTATCGAATGTTTGTCCATCTACAGATGTTTTTATTGCTCCATATTTACTTTTTTTATTTCCTTTTTTCTGGTATTCCTTATATTGTTCAATACTCCAATGCTCTTGATTGTTCATTTTCTACTCCTTTGGCATCTTGTATGTAAAACTAAAATTTTGTATCATTATTTGTTTATATATGTCTAGTAGTATCTCGTTTGCTCTATTTGCCGTTTTATATTCTCCAAGTAATTTATGATCCTTTGTGTAATAAGCTGTTATTGTATATTTGTAGTCTTTATATTTGAGCTTTTTTTCTTCTACTTCAATATAGTTCAAATTGCTTGTACTAGCTATTGCTTTTCCATTTTGAGATAATATCATCATTTTAAAATTTCTCCCAACTTTCAACTTTTTTATATGCTGTTCTCATTTCATTATTTTGGTTTAACATTGGTATAATTTCATTTATTTCTGGAAATTCCTTTTTTAATGATTCTGCAACATCTGTTAAAGTTTTTACCATTTGTGCCATTTCGATTGGTCCACCATGTCCCTGTACAATAGATATTGGTGCTTCTTTGAATTCTTTTGTTATTACAACTTCACAAGTCAAACAATCATTACTTGCTTTAATTCTATTTATCCTTTGCGTTTCTTGTATTCTTCTAAAATCATCCATAATTCTTATTCCTCCTTTTTTTTCTTAGCACACTTTAGCCCTTTGACCACTCTAGGTGTATATTCCTTTGCCTCTTGGTTACTTTTTAATGTGTTAATATTTTGTATAGCTTGCTTTGTATCTGCTATAATTCCTTTTGTTATGTATTTGTCCGTATAGCCTTTCAAAGTATTTATTAATTCTAATTTATTTTTTAATATTCTTCTTTCTTTTCTGGTCTTGATTAATGCATTGGAAACTTTCATTATTTCAATTCCGTTTAGCTTTGCCAGTTCAAGCTCATGTAAATAATCTTCTTGTTCCGCTTCTTTAATACAAATTTTATTTTCTATGTCCTTTTTTACATCATCTAAATATGTAAATACTTCTTCAATTTCAATTAGCAATATTTTCATTTCTTCTATATTGTCTATTTGCATTTTTCCCACCGTCCTTTGTAATTTTTTTCTAACTTGTGTTTGTTTTCTAGTTTGGCACTTTTATCTTTGTTCTTTGTTTTATGTATACTTGTTTTTACATTGAAATATGATTGCCTGTCCTTTTTTTAAAATGTTCACATTGATATATTAATCCGACCTGTTCTGCAGTTAATAAACAATGAGGAAATTCACGATTTAAGTTAGGTACACACCATTCACAATTTTCACAAATTTTTAATCCTTTTGTCATTAACTCATGTGTTTCAACCTGTTGTGGCATTTTTAATCACTTCCCATTTTCAGTATTGTGTTTGTATCATACTGCTTAGATAATTCTGTTTGTTGCATTGCTGATAAAATACATTTCTTAAAATATTGCTTTGGTATTTTAATTTCCGTTTTTGTATTAGCTATTGAAAATTTATTTAATGCATAATATATATTTTCTTCTGATATACCATCAATTTTTTCTCTAGTTTCTGGATTTATATAGAGTTCTTTTAGAATTTCTCGTATTTCCAAAAACAAAGTTGGTTTAAGATTAATTATTTTGCAGTTTGATACCATTTCTTCAAATCTAATCTTATCCATCTCATCCAACATCTCATTTAATTTTGTATTTTCTTTAAATTGGTGGTCAGAAGGATAGATAGAATTGATTTTATTTAATTTAATTTTATTTAATTTAATTTGATTTGATTTGATTTCATTTAATTTGCATATTTTTGCATACAAGTTTTCGCTTTTTGCATTGCAAGTGTATCGTTTTTTTATGCATTTGCATTTTTTTACATCTTTTTTCTTCTCTTTTTTTTCACTTCTATTATTCCACCTTGCATTTGCCGCTTGTTTTCTCTTTTCTTTTAAGTCTTCATACTTTTCCATTCTTCTTAAAAAGCTTGCTGACCATAAATGATTTTTATCAGCATTAAATAACCCATTTCCCGTTTCACTATCCTTGTATTCATTAACACAATCGTATATATATTGCTCTATATCTATAGTAGTACCTGTTTGCATTTTAATTGCACGATATGTATTTTTATTGAGAGGTAATTTGTATGTTGATTCATTTCGCAACATTTCCAGTATAGCCCAATATAGACCGTATCCGCTCTAATCCGTAATCACATCTCATTGCCAATATTTTTGGATCTGATAATGCATTTGCATCATGACTAAAATAGTAAGTGTCTTTATTATTGGCCATTCTCTTTCTCTCCTCTCCTTAGTATTTCTTCTATTTTTATTTGCTGATTTTCATAAACATCTTTTAAAAATTTCCTTTCACAAACTTCTCCAAATCCTCTTTGAATGCTTTTCCAAGTTCTTAATTCTCTACCACACATTCTACATTTGAAGCTATTGTCTTTAATATCTGGGCATTTTTTTAATGCTTTTATTGCTAAATTTATTGCTTTTATATCATTTAAGAATACAGCATCTAACTCGTTATTATGTATAAAACTTAATCTATCTACTTTCAAATCTTCTAATTGTGCAATTGCTTTTATATTATTCATAAAACACCTCTTATTAAAATGGATATAATTTTAATTCCATATTTAATCCTGGTTCTGCAATGCTAGTTGGTATTCCGAGTTTGATTAAATACTGCATTTTTCATAATTTCTTGATTTGCATTTTCATTAGAAAGATGACAAAGAATAATATTTTTCGTATATGTTAAATCATTTGCTTGTAAAAACTTTAAAACATTTTCTAAGCTAAAATGACTTTCTAATAACCTGCTATACCTAGTTTTATTTATTATTCCATTTGTTGCATTTTCTTTTGCAAAATTCTTGTTATAGTTACATTCTATTAATAAATAATTTAATTTTCTAAATTTATATTTAATATAATAGGTATCTGTAGCATATAGTAATTTTTCGCCAGTTGGTTTGTATTGTATTAAAAATCCTAATGGCTCTCGTGCATCGTGTTGTGTATCAAATGGTAATATAATGAAATTTCCTATTTCGAATTGTTGTAATGCTTTTATTATTTTAAATCTATGACCTACTAAATTCAGTTTGCTAAAAGTTCCTTTTGATGCATATACATTTATTCCATTTAATGCAAAATTCGGTGCATATTTTAAATGATCCATATGTTCATGTGTAACAAGAACTCCTAAAATTCCATTAAAATTAAAATTCAATTCTTTTTGTACATCTTTAAAATTGATACCTGCATCCAATATCAACTTCTCATCTTTATTTGCTTCTATTAGGTAGCAGTTTCCTGATGAACTACTACCTAATACTTTTAATTTCATTAGAAGCTAGGTCCTTCAGTTATGTTAGTAACATCTTCATTTTCAATTTTATCTTCTTCTGTAGATGCAGCATCTTCAACTTGCTTTATTTCTCCTGTACTTACATCAATGTATTCTTTATTTGCATTTTCCTCAATTTCTTCCTCAACTTCCGTTTCATGCATATTTATATAACTATCTTCATTATTCTCCATTACATATACATAACTATTATTTACTTTCTTTGGATCAATTGGTACTGCATTGTATGTTGCTCTTGCAATTGTTTTTAATGCCATTTCCTTATACCAACCATCTACCTTTTCTTTTCCTACTTTCTTGCCATTTTCCCATTTGTCTTTTTCTCCTCCCCAGAATTCAGCAGCTGCATAAGTAGGCTTTCTTTTATCTATTTCTTCTTTTGTAAGAGTAATTATCTTATTTTTAGTCTCATCTACATATTCTATGTATCCAAATCCACCAATAATTTCTCCTCTGTCAAATGGATTCTTGATTGTAAAATTGTATCTTGTTATATTATCCATATTGATTATTTCAAAAATATCATTTGAATGTACTAGTTCAACTACAATATTTTTTATTGGGTATAGGGATAATTGAGTAGCAATATATTCTAACCCTTTATATCCTTTTAAGAAGCCGATATCGTACTTATTAGTCTTATTGTTCTTATATGGTATTGCATTTAAGTGATTAGGTATTTGCATGTCTAAACCTAATTTTGCATGGTGTACTACTGCAATTGCCAAATCATTCATATTAACATTTTGCCAACTAATAGGTAAGTTGTTTTTATCTTCTTCTTTTGTTGATTTCCAACTGTTTTTATTTATTCTTGCTTCTTCAGCTTTTCTTAGTGCATTGTCAATACCTATGAAATATCCTCTTATTAATTGCCTTTGATATTCATTTATATTTAATTCTCCAATATTTCCTTGAAATTCAGTTATAACCTTTTGTGTAAATCTCTCACTATTAGTAAGATTTTCACTTTTCGTTTGTAATTCAGTGTCTTTTTTTACTAATTCATTACTCATAATTATTTACTCTCCCTTACTATAAATTTCATACCTGTTCTATCCATATCTTCTACATTTACAGTAGAAAATGCAGGTACACATATTAGGTCAATGCCTGCTGGTGCAACATAACCTCTTGCAATAGCAATTGCTTTTACTGTTTGATTAATGGCTCCTGCTCCTATTGCATTTAATTCTACTTTTCCTTTTTCATTTATTATTGCTGCAATAGCCCCTGCAACATTATTTGGGTTTGATTTACCTGATACTTTCAATATTTCACTATTCATTTTTTTATTTCCTCACTTTCTTTTATTAGATCATCGAAATTTCTTCCATAACCCACATTTTTTATTCTTTCATCAATATCTTGTTGTGTTATTATTTCTCTTTCATATAGTTCTAATATTTTTATTACCTTTTTTATATCTCTATTGCAGCAATCATTCCAAAGCATATATAAGTGACTTTCATATAGTTCCATTCTATCTAGTGTTAATAAAAATAATGCTGTTCTGTCTTTCGCTTCTTTTTGCAATTCAAAAAGTGTATTTAATGCACCTGGATTTCCTCCTGCAAATGATATAAAGTTATCCGCAAATGTTCCAAATATATTTAGTCTTGCCATACTACACCTCATTTCCTAGTCTTCAGATACTGATAGGAATTTCTTATCTCCTCTGTATCCAAAACATAAATTTCCACCATCACATATTAAAGCTAATTCATCTAATGTTACTTCATCAGGACATTTATAAATTCTATATTCTCCATGTGCATAACAAGCTTTTCTTGAATAAACTATATCGTTTTGTTCTAATTCTTCGCTTGTAGGTGCTTTATGGTCAATATCACTAACTTTTAATATTTTGTATCTTTCTTCTAATTCTTCATATATTTGTCTATTTATTTTCATCATTTCTTTTTCATTTTCTTTAAATGCATATGATGAATATACTTTTTTCTCCATCTATATCACCTCGATTCTCAATTGAGAATCTGTTGTTACTATTAAGCTAATTACTTGTGTTTCCATCTTATACAATTCATTTATGCTTTCTCTGTTATCTATAAAAATTGGTGCTGTTGTATTATAAAATTTTGATAATGTATGTATTACATCTAGTCCGGCAATAATTTTATGTGCATTATTAACATCAGAATATGGAACACCGTTTACCAAAGTATCGCAACATTCAACTAGTCCACCATTTATTTGAGTGTCAAATAATCTAAATTTCACAACATTAAAGTTAGAATTAATTGCATTCTCTAGTAGTTCAACTTTAGTTTTTATAAATTCTTCTATTTCAAATTCTTGTGATTCGAATTCCTGTATCCTTTTAGCTAGATTTTCTTCTTCTGTTTCCAATTCTTCTATACGACGCTTAGTTTTTTCCTGGATATCTCTTTCATTTAAAGTTTTATTTAATTTGTTTATTTCTTCAGTTATTTCTGCTTTTTGATTTTGTAAATATGATGTATCTTCATTAGTTAAGTTTCTAACTTTTTCTTCTAATTCTTCTATTTCTTTTATTTTATTACTATATTCTGGAAGTTCAGTTATATCAAATGAATTATCATTTTCCTTTTTCTTTTCTAATTCAAATATTTTGCTATTTATTTCTTCCAATTCCTTATTTAAATTTTCAACTGTTTTGTGTATTTCATTTCGTGCTTTTGTATTCTCATCAAGCCTTATATTAATTGCCTGTCCTTCTGTGTTTATTGCATCTTGCTCACTTTTCTTGTGATTATTAAAATTGCTTTCAAATTGTTTTTTCATATCTTCAATTTTATCTGTTTCATATTCTCTTTTGCAGGTTGGGCATACAAACGATTCTGGATCAAATTCTAATTTAGAATTACTTATTTCATCCCACTTTTTATACAATTCTTGTTTTCTATCTTGGTCTCGTTTTATTTTTAACAATCTTTCATTATCTTCTTCTTGACAAGTTTTTATTTTTGATTCAATTACCCTTTTTTCAGTTTGAAGTTTAATTAAATCTGTTGTATATTTTTGAGAATATTCAGTTTCTTTTGCTAATTTAAAATCTGCTAATTCTTTCTTTGATGTAGCAAGTTTATCCGCAATTTTCATGTTTTCTTTTGCTTTTGCTTGTACATCCATCATTGTTGTATCAATTTCTAATAGTTTCTTGTTTGCTTCTTCCTTTTCTTCTTCTACTTTTTTATAGTCAATATCATGTTCAGTAATTAGAGTATTAGTTAATTCATCAATTCTTATTGGTATTTTTTTCTTTTCCTCATTCAGATCTCTTATTTTTGAACTTAAAACTTTCTTATAATCCTCGATGTTTCTTCCCTGTAAGTTTTCTTTTAATTTCTCAAATTGCGAATTTGAATTTAATATATCTTCATCAGATATATTAACTCCGGATATGTTAATCAATAATTCTCTTCTTTCCTTCCATGTCATATTGTTATTAAAAAAAGAAGGATCTGTAATTAATTTAAATAAACTTTCTGGTATTATACTATTGATTTTTTCTTCATAATCTTTCTTTTTAACTGGTACTTCATCAATCCAGAAGTTTGTTTCATGCCCAGAGAACTCGGCATTTTCTTGTCCTCTTTTCTTTATCCATTTTTCCTGGAGCATCTTTCTAAATGTTACATCTTGTCCATCAATTATCAAAGTTGCTTCAACTTCATGTTCCAAAAAATGTATTGGCCTGTTATCCTTATCTAAAGTCTTTATATTAAAGTCTTTTCTATCATTACTATCTTTGTCAAAGAATAACCATTTAAAAGCATCAAATACTGTCGTTTTTCCTGTTGCATTAGCACCATAAATGTTTGTATCTTTACCATTAAAATTAATTTCTAAATCCTTCATTCCTTTAAAATTTTTCATTTTTAGGTTAAACAATCTTACTTCCATTTACTATCTCCTTTTCTACTCTATAATTTGCAATTCTTGTTGGCACTACTATCGAGATATTACATTCGTCGCAGCACCTTCCTTTGTTTACTGGCATAGCATTATTTCCATACCCTTCGTAATTTTTTTTGCAAATACTACATTTAGGCATATTTTCCCTCCATTTCTAGTATTGATTTTTCTAACTTCATGTGTTAGAATATTTAAAAACATTTACTTAAATGTTTTATAGAACTATTTATTGCTTTGGTCGGTTATAGGTAGTTCTATTTCTTTTGACTTTTCTGCTTGTTCATCAAAAATATCTATTAAAAGTTCATATCTTGTATCAGTACATAATTCAGATATTTTTCTTGTCTTAACTTCTGGTGCAGAATAGTTATTTGCTTCATTAATTGTTCTTATCTTTAATAAAACATCAGCTACACTAATTTTAATATCTTTAATTTCTTTGTCTTTTAATGCAATAGTTTCTTCTAATTTTTTGATTTTTGCTGACTCTTCACTATGTTTTCCTGCCATTTATCTCACCCCTTTCAGATTTTTTAATTTATATTTCATTGTGGCCAATGTTATAATGTGCCAAATATAGCATTTATCTAGTTTGTCCATCTTAGACCTCCTTATCAACAAACATTTCAAGCATATTTTCTAATTCCTCTATATCTGCAAGTGCATCACCTTTATAAGTTACAACCTTCAATTCTTTACATGTTTTAATTTCTCGTATTTTTAATGTTATTGATTTTGAATTAGAATTATATATAATTTCTATATATTTATCGTCTGATGCTCTTTCAAATTGATTTGCAAGTGATATTAAATTATCAAATTTTTTATTTTCCATTTTTATTTAACCTCCTCATATATGATAATAGTTAATTCTTGTCCTTCATATATTGAAGCTGATTTCATATTGTTAAGTTCTTTAATTTTGTATATGTAATCTCTAATATCTTGAGCAGGATATTTATATCTTTCTGCAATTTCCCATAAGGTTTCATCTTTTGAAACTATATATGTGTGCTCACTTAAATTATATTTTGGTTTATTAAATATTGAATTAATACATATTGTTGTTATTACTACAATAAATATTAAAAATAGCAAGCTTCTAAAAAATTTTTTCTTATTAGTAATTTTCATAACAGTTTACCTCCTTTGAGCCTATGTATTCATAAAATTTGATTGGAATTATATTGTAACTCCATCTTCCATCTGGCTTTTGTACTGCGCTCCCAAAAGGTAATCTTTGTTGTTGTAACCCTAGCCTTACATACTGTGGATCTTTATGCATTAATTTTGCTGCTGTTTCAATGTTTATTTCAACTCTTTTACCCATTTTTTTACTCCTTTCATGTGTGACGTTCCGCATTTTTTTTACTTTCATTTCTTTTTCCTCCTGTGCTTTTTTTTCACATTTACTTCAAAGAAATATACTCTTTATAGTCAAGGTTATTTCTTTCGCAATATGCTATAACAGCATTACAGAATTTTGGACTATCAGGACCTGTTCTACCATTTAATATTGAACTTACATATTCTCTGCCAAGTCCAACATCTTTAGCAAAATATGAGATATTATCATGAAACTTCTCTCTAACAAGTTCCTTTACCTTTTCTATAATTGCTTCCATATAATCGCTCCTTTCTTCCGTGTGTTTTTTTTTCACACTTGCATTATACTATTGCTTTTTTATAATGTCAATACTTTTTGTATTTTTTTTTCACATTTTTTGTTGATTTTTTTTTCACTACATTGTATAATAGTCGTGAGGAGGTTTTGGACGTGTTTGATAAAGAAAAATTTAGTAATGTTTTAAGTGAAATAGTAAGCCATTATGAAAATATAACTGACTTTGCAAACTCTACCGATATGGGAAGAAGTTATATTTCAAAATATATACATCAAAAGTTGCCATCCCCTCCTACTCCCAAAATTTTAAGGAAAATTGCCGATGGTGCTATGGGAATTGTAACTTATGATGAACTCATGCAAATTTGTGGATATGTAGTTTCTGCATATTCTCAATTTGATATCCAAAAACAAATATATATGAAAAACATTGATTTAATAAACCAATTAAATTTAACAGAATGTGATAAGGAACAATTGGAATATATACTATTAGAAAGTAATTACTCTAATGATAATGTAATAAGCAAATTAAATGATTTTTCAAAAAATTATCCCAATGAAAGAGGTATTCAAATATATAATGTAGGATTTTCTATTTATACACAAATATTAGAAGCATTAAGTCAATGCAAAATTCCTGTTTATAATAGAATTTCATTTGATAAAAATAAAAATTATTATTTTTCTTCTGCAGATATTAGTGAATATATTAGCTTGCCAACGGATCTAATTGTTTCTAATAATGTAGCTGATTATTATGGTTTTAAAGCATCTGATGATAGCATGCTTCCGGTTTTAGGTACTGGAGATAATGCTATAATTCATTCTCAAAATACATTTGAGTATGGCCAAACTTTTTTAATTATTTTTAATAATCAAATTCTCATTAGAAAAATAATAAAAGTTAATGATACAATAGAACTTCAAGCATTAAATCCTTACTTTCCATCTATTGTAGTTGCAAAAAATGAATTTACTACAATTGGGAAAATAGTTCGAGCTGATTTAAAGAGTTATTTTAAATAAGGAGGTTTTTTATGGGATTATTTTCAAAGAAAACAAATATTTTAAAATGCCCACTAATATTTTTAGATGGTATTTCTTCTTTGGTTCCTCAAACGCAGTGTATAATTTCATTAGAAGAAAATATGCTTATAATTGAAACTATTGATAAAAGCCAAAGGTTTGAATTAGATTTTTCTCAAGTAATAACACTTAAACAAGTTGCACATCAAGAAACTACTCAGAAAAAGAAAAATGTAATTACGCGTGGAATTATAGGAAGTGCACTTTTAGGACCTTCTGGTGCAATAATTGGAAGTGTATCTGGATTAGGAACAAAAGAGAATTCACAAATAGTATATGATTTAATAATTACTTATATGTCTACAAATACAAATGATGTAAATACTATCATTTTTAGATCTTTAAATTATGGTATTTGCAACAGCATTATAGAAAAAGTCAATGAAAAAATATCAAACAAAAGAATAAATACAAAATTGTAAAAAAAAGAGGATAATGTGTTTCATTTTTTGCGGAACGTCACACATTATCCAGAGCGTAAACACTTACTGTGATTACTTTTTAATTATATTAAAAAGTCCTTCATTTTTCAAGTGTTTAGCTAAAAATATCTAAAAAAAATGGAGGTTTTTTTATGAGTATGAAAAGAGCTAATGGTACTGGTTGCGTAACAAAATTAAGTGGTAATAGAAGAAATCCCTGGTATGCCAAAGTATCTGATGGTTATAATGATAAAGGAAGGTCAATTTCTAGGGTCTTATCAGATAGTACAGGTCAAAAATATTTTTCAGATCGTACCATTCCTGATTTGCTTCTAGCAAATTGGAACAAAGAAAAAGGCAATATTGATTTGGATAAATCTAATTATACCTTTTCACAAGTCTATGAAGAATATAAGAATAAGTATTTTCCAACAAAAGAAGAAGTCGAATTTGAAAAGCGATATCATCAAAAAGCAAAAGGTAAACTTGGAAAATCTGTTGCCAGCAATCTTCAATCAGCATATAACAAATGTACAGTTCTGCATAATAGATTACAAAAATCATTAAGAAAAGATGATTACATGGATATAATTCTTAATACTGTTGGCTGTGGTACTGTTATATACAGCTTATCTAACCTTTTTAAGAAACTTGATAATTATGCATTAGAACAGGACATTATAATAAAAGGCTATGCCTCTCTTATTGATATTACATCAGATTTGTATTTGCCTACTCAAAATGAAGGTGTTCCGTACAGTTATAATGAAATAGATACTATTTGGAAATATGAAGGCAATTTAGTTGCTGATATTACACTATGTACTATATATGCAGGACCTCGTATAGAAGAATTATTATTCACTAAAATAGAAGATGTTTTTGTAAGTGATGATTATTTTATTGCAGGCTTAAAAACAAACGCTGGGAAACGCAGAATAATTCCAATACACCATGAAATTTCTCACATCATTGAGTACTATTATAATAAAAATAAAAACAATGAATTTTTATTTACAATAAATAATGATAAAATTGATTATGATAAACAATTTTTACCTTTATACATCTCTTTTATGAACAAATTAGGAATGAAACATAATACTCACGATGGAAGAAAAACATTACATTCTGAGTTAGATAGAGTTGGTGCAAATAAAGTCTGCATTGATAGAATATTTGGTCACAAATCTGGTGATATTGGTGATGACAAATACACTAAAAAGTCTATTGAGGAGTTACTCGAAACTATTGAAATGATAAATTATAGAAGTAAGAAAAATACAAAAATCACTTATCTAAAAGTATCTAGTTAGAAACAAGTAAGAAACAGAAATCGCTGTAATTATTGATATACAGCGATTTTATTTTTTATATAGTCTGTGTGTGTGTGTGTGTGTACAGTGCCAACGTTTTCCGGTTCTTTATATTTAGTGTTCTTATTCTGTTTTCTCATCCGTATACACCTACTTCTCCTATAATACCTTATTATATTAATTTTACTTATTATAAAAATATAAGTAAATAGAGCATTGCTTCCAATATTTGAAGCAATGCTCTATCAGTTTACGGATACTATTTGGGGCCATTTTATATTATTTTTTGATTACAATATACATTTTACTTTTAATTTTCTAAATTACTAAGAATTTCTTCTATAATTTCTTCTGGCAAAGTAAAATCCGTATTTACGAAACCTATTTGTGGTTTTAATTTCTTTTTTGCATTATGAAAATCTGAACCTACTGTTACAAATAAATTATTATCTTTTGCAAATTTACACCACTTTTTGCTTTCATCAAATTTTTGGTTGTTCTTATCTACATATAAATAATATGCTTCTAATCCATCTGGTTGTAATTCTTTAATTATTTCTAATATCTCCTCTCCTGTTAAGTTATCTTCATGTACATATGCAACAGGATGCGCTAGAACTACCTTTCCTTTTGCTGTTCTTATCATTTTTCCAGCCTCTCTTGGAGTTACTGTAACCTTTTCCACATATGCAGGACAGTTTTCATTCATTATACTTTCTATAAACTCACCTTTAGCTGGAATATGTCCAAATTCTTTTAATAATTTATCCTTATTGGCTAAATTAGTTGTTACATCTATAGCTATATGTGCCTTTGTAACAGCATCAATTTTGTCTAGTTCCGTAAGATTTATATAGTATCCTAACTCTACAAGTTTATTTGCTACCTTATGCAAATAGTCATGTCTGGCATTTCTTATTTGTTCAAGCTTTTCTTTAAACTGTATATCTTCTAAATCAAAATTATATCCTAATACATGAATTCCACTTTTCTTAGTTTTAGTTGATATTTCTACTGCTGGTATTAGCTTTATATTTTTGCTTTTCGCATATTCAAATAATTCGTCATTATATGCATCTATAATATCATGATCTGCAATCGAGATAACAGATACACTATTTTTTACAGCTTCATCTATTACTTCCTTTGGTGTTAATACTCCATCTGATATACTAGTATGTATATGTAAATCAATTCGTTTTGTCATATATACCTCCTTTATTTACTGTAATATAAAAAGCTAATGTCATTATAGACATCAGCTTTTTATACTATAGGGATTTAACGAGCGTCCCCTAATCCCACTAAATTACATATTTCTTAATTATAAATACTCCTCCACCTAGTGCTATAACTACTAGTGCTGCTATTCCGATATATAATTTTGCATCACCTAGTGCTACTGTAAGCATTACTGGTGCATCATCTATATCGTCTTCGTCTTCTTTAAAATTGTCTGGCACAGAGTCTATGTCTGGTGTATTACTGTCATTATAATCTTGGCTTATTTCTGCTATATTTGTTTTTAATCCCATATTATCTTGTCCATTTATCCAAGTTAATAATATTGATACTGTTGCACTTTCTCCTGGTTGTAATAATGTATTTTCTAATAATTTTGTTGCAACTCTTTCTTTACCATTTAAAGGCTCTCTTGTGTACCAATCTGGATTATCTTCTTGTACGAATCTTAATCCTTCTGGGATATAATCTGTAATTTCTTTTGCATATCCAGCAATTTCGCCTTCATTTGTTATTTTAATTTGGAATTCGAATTTTACTGTTACTTTGTTTATATCTCTTCTTCCTAAATCTACTTTGGCTGGTGGTTCTGGATTTTCATCACCTGTATGTCCCGTCTCTTGTACAGTTTGTGTTCCATCTTCGTCTATTATTATTGCTTTACTTACCCATTTTTTTAGAGCTAAATCGAAGTATTTAACTTTTACAAATTCTTTATCTAAGTCATCTTCTTCGTTCCACTCGTTATTGTTATCTGGAGTAGAATCTATATCATCAATTGGATCTCCAGAACTATCACTATCGTCAGCAATTTCTGCTGTATTTACTAGTATTCTATCTGATGTATTTGGTTCTGTTACTTGGAATGCAATTTTTACATCTCTGTAATCGGGATTGTTTTCTGTTAGGCCTTTTTCTGGATCATATGCTTTTATTAGATTATCATCATCATTTTCTTCTTGTGCTTTAGATAAATAATCTGTTGTTACACTTTGTCCATCTTCTGATTCTTGCCATCTATATTCCCTATTTATAGGGTTATCTGGTAAGAATTTTAGTCCATCTGGGATATCATCTTTTACTTCAGTTGCATATCCATCTATTAATCCTTCATTATATATTCTTATTGTATATGTAACTACATCTCCGTTTTCTACTTCTACAGGATCTTTTGTATGGTCATACTTAATATTTCCATCTTCACCAATACTTAAGCTTGGTATTCTTGTAGTTACTTCTTGGTCATCTACTGCAGTAATAAATTTTCTTAATGCTAAGTCAAAATATACTACTCTAACTTTCTCGAAGTCATCATCGTCTTCTTGTCCTGGTACATATTCGTTGTTTATTTCGTCATCTTTATAATTTGGTAATTCTTCGTCACTTGGAACTTGCATATTGTTTGTTTCTGAATCTCTGTCTATTACGTCATTTCCTTCAGAATCTTTAGCTTCTGTTATTTCTGCTAAGTTTGTTAATTTCTTACCAAATTCTGCAGTATCTTTTACTCTACATGCTATTTTTACATCTTTATATGATAATGTTGTTCCATCAAAAGCTTTTATTAGATTTTGATTTGAAGTTGTTGTTGTGGAATCTGGGATAACTCCTCTTTCTTTTGATAAATAATCTGTAGTTACTGTTCTTCCATCTTCTGAAACTTGCCATCCATATTGTATGTTTGTTTCATGTTCTGGTAAAAACTCTAATTCTTCTGGTAATTTATCTACTATTTGATTTACATATCCATCTATTGAACCTTCATTGTATACTCTTAGCGTATATTCTACAACATCTCCTCTTGCCATATCTACAGCTTTCTTTGGATGGTTATATGTTGCTGTTGTAGCTGTTCCATTTGCTAAGTTTGTTACATCTACTGATGGTTCTCTTCCTATTAATGTTGTTCCGTTTTTTCCTGATATGAATTTTCTTAATGCTAAATCAAATTCTTGAATAATAACTTTTTCGAAGTCATCATCGTCTTCTTGTCCTGGTATATATTCTTTTCCAGAATTTATTTCGTCATCTTTATATGTTGGTAAATCTGTGTCTGTTGGTAATGTAAAGTTTCCATTTGCTACAGAATCTCTATCTGTTACTGCTCCCCCTTGGCTGTCTGTTTCTTGTGTAATTTGAGCTAAGTTTGTTATTTTCTTTAATGCTTCTGTAGAATTTTTTACTCTACATTTTACTTTAACTTCTTTATAATCTAATGTTGTTCCATTATATGCACTTATTAAATTGTTTTCATTTTGATCTCTGTCTGCTGCTTCTGATGAATAAGCAAGTTTGTTAGTTTTAATTACCCTATTATTACTTGGGTCTATTCTCCAACCATAACCTGCATTAAAATCTGTTTCTTCTGGATAGTTTTCTATATCGTTAATAAATTCTAATTCTACTGGTAAATAATCTGTAATTTCTCCTACATAACCATCTAGTTCGCCTTCGTTATATACTCTTATTGTATATGTAACTATATCTCCTGGTTTTACTGCTACTGGTTTTTTATTATGGTTATAAGTTGCTGTTGTAACTTTAGCACCATCAACCATTTTATTTAAATTTGTTAAATCTACGGTTGGTTCTCTGTTTATTTCCTTACCATTAACCTCGGAAATAAATTTCCTTAATGATAAGTCAAATTCTCTTTTTGCAACTCCAACTTCTTTTTCTCCACTTAATGGTGTTTCTTGCTTTTCTACTGCAACTAATGGTTGTACAGTATCTGGGTTTTGTGTTGTTGTCCAGAATCCTTTTGATGAAGTTCTGTATGAACCTGTATAACTAAATTTTATTTTTGTTATATCATCTATATTAGATGATGGAATTGAAATATAAAAGCTTTGTCCTACTAAATCTTTTATTGTTGTTCCTTGTGATACTGCTTCTTTACTTGAATTTAATAATGTGTATTTACCATTTAAGTCTGTTCCATCTTGGTCTGTGAATTTTGCATTTAATTCGAATGGTAAATCATTATTTTTATTTATTTTATATGGTCCTACTATGTAGTTACCTCCATCTAATTCTACTGTTGGATTAAGTGTTGAATCTAATGTTATTGGTTCTTCTACTTTTCCGTTATGAGTTTTATAGTAATCTATATTTTCTTTGCTTTTTGCTGTACTTACCATATATTGAAATAATTTTTCCATTGCATCTGCTCTTGTTTGGTTAAGATCTGACATACTTGTATATGAACCTATTCCTTTTTCTGCTATAGCCACTTCTTGGAATGATGGCTCACCTACATAGTCTACATGGTAAATATCTGAATTTTCTTCTTTCTTAGTATTTGTAAAATACCATAATGCCATTTGTTGAACTACATCTATGTCATCATCTGTTAACTCTCTTTTAAATTCATCACTCATTCCAGATGAATTTAACAAATCTTCTCTGTCTTTTGTTGCTTGTTCTTCATTACTACTTTGTACTTCTACAGAATCTCCTGCTTGTGCATAATATGGTATGTATGCGTGATCTAAAATCCACATAGCTGAATAATAGTAATCTTCATTTTCAAAAATTGTAGGCACTAAACTATCTTTATCTGCAAAATCTATCATTTTATCATATGTTTGCTTAAATGTATTTGGAGTTGATGTATAAAAGCCTTTTTCTGCTTTTAAACAATATATTGTGTTATCAAAGTTCATCGTAGTTCCATCATTTTCGTATACAATAACCTTCCAAACCTTTTTATTTCCATTGTTTATTCTATATCCATATTGTTTTCCATTTGTTTCTCTTCTATATTCACTTAGTCCAAATGTAACTGAATTTGTAGCTGCAAATACTGATGTTCCCATAGCTATTGCTAAAAGCATAACTATGATGCTTACAGCTATTTTTTTAATAATTCTCATAATTTCGTTACCATCCTTTTTCTCATAATACTGCTAAGTGTATTTTACTATATTCTAAATAATAGTCAATAGCAAAAAATAGCAGTTTTTTATGGTTAATTTTTTGTGGCTTTAACCTGCTTACGGATATAGTTTTTGCTATATTCCGTCATTTTTTTAATCCACATTACAATTATATTACATTTTTTTAACGTTTACAATAATTAACTATCGTTTTATATAACTGCAGAATATATTTATATGAAACTTTTATTCCATATATAAAAAAGAAAGTAAACACAGCAATAAGTGTATTACTTTCTTTTTTTATATTTTTTATTCAATTAGCTTTTTATAAAACATATCTTTTTATTGCCCAAATTCCACCTGTTAACATTGCAACTACTACGAAGCCTAAACCTATATATATTTTTGTATCTCCTAGTGCTACTGTTAACATTACTGGTGCATCATCTATATCATCTTCACCATCTGTAAAGTTATCTGGTGTTGAGTCTATATCTGGTGTATCACTATCATTATCATCTTGGCTTATTTCTGCTATGTTTGTTTTTAATCCCATATTATTTGGATCATTTATCCATGTTAATAGAATTGATATTGTTGCACTTTCTCCTGGTTGTAATAATGTATTTGCTAATTGTTGTGTTCCAACTCTTTCTTTACCATTTAATGGTTCTCTTGGATACCATAATGGGTTATCCTCTTGTATAAACTTTAATCCTTCTGGAATATAGTCTGTTACTTCTGTTGCATATCCAGCAATTTCACCTTCGTTTGTTATTTTAATTTGGAATTCGAATTTTACTGTTACTTTATTAATGTCTTGTCTTCCTAAATCTACTTTTGCTGGTGGCTCTGGATCTTCATCTCCTGTATGTCCTGTTTCTATTATGTTTTGTGAACCATCTTGGTTTGTAACAATTGCTCTACTTACCCATTTCTTTAATGCTAAATCAAAGTACTTAACTTTTACAAATTCTTTGTCTAAGTCATCTTCTTCGTTCCACTCGTTGTTGTTATCTGGGGTAGAATCTATATCGTCTACTGGATCATTGTTTTCATCTCTGTCATCTGAAATTTCTGCTGTATTTACTAATATTCTATCTGATGTATTTGGCTCTGTTACTCTAAAAGCTATTTTTAAATCTCTATAGTCTGGGTTTGTATCTGTTATTCCTAATTCTGGATCAAATGCTTTTATTAAATTTGCACCTTCTGTTTGTTCTTGCTCCTTAGATAGATAATCTGTCTCTATACTTGTTCCATCTTCTGATAATACCCATCTATATTCTTGATTTATCTCATTGTCTGGTAAGAATTCTAATCCGTCTGGCACATCATCTTTTACTTTACTTGCGTAACCTGCCATCATACCTTCATTATATATCCTTAATGTATATGTTACTATGTTACCATTTTCTACTTCTACAGGCTCTTTTGTATGATTATAATCTATGTTTCCATCTTCGCCCATACTTAATTGTGGTATTCTGTTTGTTATTTCTGTATCATCTACTGCTGTTATAAATTTTCTTAATGCTAAATCGAAATATACTACTTTTACCTTTTCGAAGTCATCGTCATCTTCTTGACCAGGTACATAGTCTTTATCTATTTCGTCATCTTTATAATTTGGTAAATCTTCGTCTGTTGGTACTTCTACATTATCTGTTTCAGAATCTCTGTCTACTACATCATTTCCATCTGAATCTTTAGACTCTGTTATTTCTGCTAAGTTTGTTAGCTTTTTACCAACTTCTGCAGTATCTTTTATTTTACATGCTATCTTTACATCTTTATAATCTAATGTTGTTCCATTAAATGCATGTAATAAGTTTTGTCTTGATGAAGTTTCTTTTGCTTTTGATAAATAATCTGTTGTAACATGTCTTCCATCACTTGATACTTGCCATTCATATTCTTGGTTTATTTCATGATCTGGTAAGAATTCTAGTTCTTCTGGTAAATAATCTGTTATTTCATTTGCATAACCATCTTTTGAACCTTCATTATATACTCTTATAGTATATATTATAATGTCTCCTCTTTGCATCTCGATTGGGTCTTTTGGATGGTTATATATTGCTGTTGTCTCACTTCCATCAGCTAAGTGTGTTACATCAACTTGTGGTTCTCTATTTGTTAATGTTGTATCATTTCTACCTGTTATAAATTTTCTTAATGATAAATCGAAATATACTAGTTTTAATTTTTCAAAGTCATCATCATCTTCTTGACCTTTATAATAATAATCTTCGTCTGCTAAATCTTCTTGATTATTATTTCCAGTATAATCTTCCATATTGTCTTTATTTACATCTGGATGTGTTCCTGGAACAGAATCTCTATCTGCATTTTCCTCATTTGTTATTGTTACATTTGATTCTGCATCATATTCTTCTGAAATCCATGCTACATTTGTTAAAATTTGTTCTTTATTAGTTGGAACTGCTGTTACTGTACATTCTATTTGTATTGTTTCTGAATCTAATGTAGTTCCATTATATGCATCAAGATTATCTGTATTTGATGTTCTCTTTAATTTTAATAGATTATCTGTTTCACTATATGAATCTAATTCAAAGTTTCCAGATACTACTCTATTAAATACTAATCCTGTTGGCAATTGGTCTTCTATTTTAGTTGCCCTACCAGCTTTTTGTCCTTCATTATATATCGTAAGATTGTATATTACTTTGTCACCTGTTGTTACTGCAACTGGATCTTTTCTGTGCTTATAACTTGCTGTTGTTCCAGTTGTAAGTGATGTTGTATCTATAACTGGTACTCTAGTATTTGCAACACTTTCTCCATTTACTTGTGTTATATATTTTCTTAATGCTAAATCAAAATATTTTGCTTTGTTTTCTACTGTTACTGTTATTGTATTTCCGCTTAAGCTTATATCTGCTCCATTTTGTGCATTTGTTATTACCGCATCTGACATTTTATATGTATTATTTTCGAATACTTTTGTTACTTGCACTGTTATTGGTGCTGTTATTATCTTTTCATATCCTGCTGGAGCTTTTGTCTCTTCTATTGTTATCGTGTCTGTTCCTGTAGCTGTTACTGCAATTGGTCCTATATTTATTTCTCCACTTGCATTTGTTGTTTGTGTTACTTCTCCATTTGGTGAATTTATTTTAAATTCTGCACCTTCTAATTTATTACTTGTTCCTTCTTCTACTTTTATAAGTTTTAAATTATATTCACTTGTTTTAGGAATTAGTTTATTTTCTACTGTTACTGTTATTGTATTTCCTGATAATGTTAAACTTGCTCCTGTTTGTGCATTTGTTATTTGTGCAGTTGACATTTTATATGTATTATTCTCGAATACTTTTGTTACTTGTACTGTTATTGGTGCTGTTATTATTTTTTCGTAGCCATCTGGTGCTTTTGTTTCTTCTATTGTTATTGTGTCTGTTCCTGTAGCTGTTACTGCAATTTGACCTATGTTTATTTCTCCACTTGCATTTGTTGTTTGTGTTACTTCACCAGTTGGTGAATTGATTCTAAATTCTGCCCCTTGTAACTTTTTACTTGTATTTCCTTGTTCCACCTTTACAAGTTTTAAATTATATTCGCTGTCTTTTGGTATTAATTTATTTTCTACCGTTACTGTTATCGTACTTCCACTTATACTTATACTAGATCCCGTCTGGGTATTAGTTATTACAGCATTTGACATAGTATATGTATTACTTGATAGTGTTTTTGTTACTTGTACATTTATAGGTGCTGTTATTACTTTTTCATATCCATCTGGAGCTTGTGTTTCTTCTATTGTTATTGTATCTGTTCCAGGTGTATTTATAGTAATTGGTCCTACATTAATCTCACCATTTGAGCTTGTTGTTTCTGTTACCGTTCCATTTGGACTTGTAATTCTAAATGTTGCACCTTGTAATTTGTTTGTTGTATTACCTTGTTCTACTTTTATAAGTTTTAAATTATATGAACCTTCTTTTGGAAATGTTACTTCTTTGTTACCACTAAAAGCTTTTGGTGTTCTACCCAATTCTACTATTGGTTGTACTGTACTATCTCCAGATTTAGTCCAATATGTAGCTGTTGTTATAGTATAATTTCCATTCATAGAAAATCTTAGACTTGTAATATTTTCTGAATTTACTGTACTAATTGGTATTCTTAAATAAAAATTACTTCCAACTAATTGTGCTAAAGTTTGGCTTGTTTGACTCTTATTTGAGTCTAATAAAGTATATTTTCCGGCTAAACTTTTACCACTTTGGTCTGTTATACTAAAGTTTATAGTATATGGAGTGTCATTGTTTTTATCTATTTTAAATGGTCCTACTATATAATTGCTTCCACTTACTTCTACTGTTGGGGTAGTATTTCCCATAGCTATTGGTGATGAAGTACTGTTAGAACTTGCTGTTGCTTTTTTTGCATTTTCTACAAGATATACAAACAATTTATCCATTTGGTCATATCTAGTTTGATTAATATCTTCGATTGCTTGGTATGCACTTGTTCCACCACTAGTTTTAGTTGATTGTAACACTGTTTGGAAAGATGCTTCTCCTACCATATCTTTATGGTATGTTGAATCATCATAATTTGTAAAATACCATATCGCTAATTGTTGTACTACATCTATATCATCATCTGTAAGTTCGCTAGTTCCTGTTATTCCTGCATTTTGTAGTAATGTTGTTTTATCTGTACTTGCAGTAGATGCACTTGGTATATATGAATGATTTAAAATCCACACTATTTGATTATAATACTGTGATGGTACTGGTAATGGACTCATACTGTTTTTATTCATAAAATCATATGATAAATTATATGTTTCTTTAAAAACTCCTGGTTCTGAAGTATAGAAACCTTGTTCTGCTTTTAAACAATAAAGTGTTCTATCATAATTTATTGCACTACCAGAATATGTTACTATTTTCCATACATATTTATCACTTACTTTATACCCATATTGTGTACTTCCTACTGGTTTTCTATATTCTTGTAATCCAAACTCTTGTGATGCAGCTTGCACTTTTCCTGTTAACAATGCAAGTAGCATTACTATTATCCCCATCATTAGTAACATTAATTTTTTGTTTAATAACTTCATACAACATCAATTCCTTCTATTTTTTCTAGCATATATTATACCTCGTTTTATAGTATAAAGTCAATTACATTTTTGGCTTATATTTTCCCATTTTCGAACTACTTACGGCTCAATATTTTTGATCTAATTTACATTTATATAACAAAATAGAGAGAACCTATATAGTTCTCTCTATCTTATTATATTCTTATTAAGCTTTTTGCTCTTCTTTTTGTTCTTCCTCATCTTGACCTTCTACATGAATTTTTAGATTTTTATATCTATCCATTCCTGTTCCAGCTGGTATTAATTTACCTATCATAACATTTTCTTTTAATCCCATAAGATCGTCTGTCTTACCTTTTATTGCAGCTTCTGTTAATACTCTTGTTGTTTCTTGGAATGATGCTGCAGATAAGAAACTTTCTGTAGCTAATGATGCTTTTGTTATTCCTAATAATACACGTTTTGCTGTTGCAGGTCTCTTTCCTTCTGCTATAGCTTTTTCGTTTACTTCTTCTAGGTCATATACATTTACTAAAGAACCTGGGAATAAGTCTGTATCTCCATTATCTTCTATTCTAACTTTCTTAATCATTTGTCTTCCGATAACTTCGATATGTTTGTCGTTTATATCAACACCTTGGTTTCTATAAACTTTTTGTACCTCTTGCACAAGGTAAGTATATACTCCCTCTGCTCCTTTTACTTTTAGTATATCATTTGGATTTAATGAACCTGTAGTTATTGGGTCTCCGGCTTCTATTTCATCCCCATCCATAACTTTTAGTTTTGCACCAAATGGTATTGTATAAGTCTTAGAATCATCTTTAGAAGTAATAACAACTTCTTTCTTTTTCTTGTCTTCTACAACTTTAACTTTACCAGATATTTCTGCCATAATTGCAAGTCCCTTTGGTTTTCTAGCTTCGAATAGCTCTTCAACTCTAGGAAGACCTTGTGTGATATCTGCAACACCTGCAACACCACCAGAGTGGATAGTTCTCATAGTAAGCTGTGTACCAGGCTCACCAATTGATTGTGCTGCAATAACACCTACTGCTTCTCCTATATTTACTAAGTCTTTTCTTGCTAATCCCATACCATAGCATTTACGACATACACCTTGTTTTGATCTACATCCTAAAACAGAACGTACTTTTACTTTTTCAATTCCAGCAGCTACTATTTTATCTGCTATTGCATCTGTTATCATTGTATTAGTATCTACTAAAATTTTTCCTGTATTAGGATCTTTTAAATCTTCTATAACAAACCTTCCTAATAATCTTTCTCTTAAAGTTTCGATTATTTGGTTTCCTTCTTTTATATCACATAAAACAATTCCGTCATGGCTTCCGCAGTCTTCTTCTCTTACGATAATGTCTTGAGATACATCAACCAATCTTCTTGTTAAGTATCCAGAGTCAGCTGTTCTTAAAGCTGTATCTGAAAGTCCTTTTCTAGCACCATGTGCAGAAATGAAGTACTCTAAGGCATCTAGACCTTCTGCGAATGATGATTTAATAGGAATTTCTACTGCTCTACCTGTAGTACTTGCCATAAGACCTCTCATACCTGCGATTTGTCTTAATTGGTTCATGTTACCACGGGCTCCAGATTGAACCATCATGAATATTGGGTTTAAGTCATCAAAGTTTTCTTTCATTGCTTCTGTAACATCATTTGTTGCTTTATCCCATACATTGATAACAGCATTATATCTTTCTTCGTCTGTTATTAAACCACGTTTATATTGTTTTCTTATTTGTTCTACTTGCTCTTCGGCTTTTGCTAATATATCAGCTTTTGCTGCTGGTACTTTAACATCTGCTGCAGAGAATGTAACCCCTGCAAGTGTAGAATATTTAAATCCTGTTGCTTTAATATAGTCTAAAACTTCTGCAGATTTAGATAACCCATGTACATTAATACATCTGTTTACTATATCTCCTAAGTTTTTCTTTATAACTGGGAAGTTTATCTCTAAGTCGAATTCGTGTTCTGGATCTGTTCTATCTACATATCCTAAATCTTGTGGAATTCCTTCATTATAAATAATTCTTCCTACTGTTGTTTGTACTTTCTTTGTTTTAATTATTCCGTCTACTTCTTTGCTAAATCTTACATATACTTTTGCATGTATTCCAACATCATGGTTTTCGTAAGCCATTATAGCTTCATCTTTATCTTTAAAGTACATACCTTCACCTTTTTCGCCATCTAAGGCCATTGTTAGGTAATAACTTCCAAGAACCATATCTAGTGTTGGGACTGTAACTGGTTTACCATCTTGTGGTTTTAATAAGTTGTTTACAGATAACATTAAAAATCTAGCTTCTGCTTGTGCCTCTGGTGATAATGGTAAGTGAATAGCCATTTGGTCACCGTCGAAGTCAGCATTAAATGGTGTACAAACTAATGGGTGTAATTTTATAGCTCTACCTTCTACTAAAACTGGCTCGAATGCTTGGATACCAAGTCTGTGTAATGTAGGAGCACGGTTTAACATTACTGGATGATCTTTTATAACATCCTCTAATATTTCCCATACTTCTGGACTTAATTTTTCTACCATTCTTTTTGCATTTTTAATATTATGTGCAATTCCTCTTCCTACTAATTCTTTCATAACAAATGGTTTGAATAATTCTACAGCCATTTCTTTTGGAAGACCACATTGGTATATCTTAAGTTCTGGACCTACAACGATAACTGAACGTCCAGAATAGTCAACTCTTTTTCCTAGTAAGTTTTGACGGAATCTACCTTGTTTTCCTTTTAATAAGTCTGATAATGATTTTAATGGTCTATTACCAGCACCTGTTACTGGTCTACCACGTCTTCCATTATCTATTAATGCATCTACAGATTCTTGTAACATTCTTTTTTCGTTTCTTACAATTATCTCTGGTGCACCTAATTCTAATAATCTTTTTAATCTGTTGTTTCTGTTTATAACTCTTCTATATAAGTCATTTAAATCAGATGTTGCAAATCTACCACCATCTAATTGAACCATTGGTCTTAAATCTGGTGGAATTACAGGTACAACATTCATAATCATCCATTCTGGTCTGTTTCCAGATAGTCTGAATGCTTCTACTGTATCTAATCTCTTAACTAATTTTACTTTCTTTTGCTCACTTGCTTTAGAAATTTCTTTCTTTAAGCTTGCAGATAATTTTTCTAGATCTATTTTTTCTAGTAATTTTCTTAATGCTCCGGCACCCATTTCTGCTTTAAATGAATCTTTACCGTATTTTTCTACAGCTTCATGATATTCTCTTTCATTTAAAACTTGTGCTTCCATTAAGCCTGATGTTCCTTTATCTGTTACTACATATGATGCAAAATATATAACTCTTTCTAGATTTCTTGGAGAAATATCTAGCATTAATGCTATTCTGCTAGGTATTCCTTTAAAGAACCAAATGTGTGCAATTGGTGCTGCAAGTTCGATGTGTCCCATTCTTTCACGTCTTACTTTTGATTTTGTAACTTCTACACCACATCTATCACAAACGATTCCTTTATATCTAACTCTTTTATATTTTCCACAGTGACATTCCCAGTCTTTTGTAGGTCCAAATATTCTTTCGCAGAATAGACCATCTTTTTCTGGTTTTAATGTTCTGTAGTTTATAGTTTCTGGTTTTTTAACTTCACCTTTTGACCATTCTCTTATTTTTTCATCAGAAGCTAAACCAATTTTTATTTTATCAAAGACTTCTAACTCGTCCATTTCTTGCCCCCTTGACTTTATTTTTTAGTTTCGCAAAACTATTTATTTAATTGCCCTGCCTAAATATAAAATTTAGGCAGCAATCTTTTTTAATCTAAATCTTCATCATCATCAAGATTATCTTTTGCTAAGTCATTACCATATAGGCCTTCATCATCTAAAAGTTCATCATTTTCGAATAATTCATCATTATCTTCTTCTTTGTCTAAATCGATTTCCTCATCGTCAGCTTCTATATATGAACTTTCAATTTCGCTTTCATTTAGAACTAAATCTTCTTTCTTCTTTGCTTCGTTATAGTCTATACCTTCGTCGATATCTTCTTTTAGTTCAATTTCTTTATTATCTTTTGTATATAATCTCATATCTAATCCTAATGATTGTAGTTCTTTTATTAATACTTTGAATGTTTCTGGAATTCCAGGTTCTGGAACATTTTCTCCTTTAACAATTGCTTCATAAGTTTTAACTCTTCCTACTACATCATCAGATTTAACTGTTAACATTTCTTGTAATGTATGAGCTGCACCATATGCTTCTAGTGCCCAAACTTCCATTTCTCCGAAACGTTGTCCACCGAATTGAGCTTTACCTCCTAATGGTTGTTGTGTAACTAAAGAATATGGTCCTGTTGAACGAGCATGTATTTTGTCATCTACTAAGTGATGTAACTTAAGCATGTACATAACTCCTACTGTGATTGGTTCAGCAAATGGATCACCTGTTCTACCATCATAAAGAATTGTTTTTCCATCTGGAGTATTTCCTGATTTAACTAATAATTCTTCTATTTCTTCTGATGTTGCACCATCAAAAACTGGTGTTGCAACATTCCATCCTAATTCTTTTGCTGCTAATCCTAAGTGTACCTCTAAAACTTGACCTAAGTTCATACGAGAAGGAACACCTAATGGGTTT
>ERZ824488.381-NODE-381-length-59983-cov-15.844447_pt1 | contig 59983 bp, 55 predicted proteins | sample MGYA00519936_ERZ824488 | MGnify/ENA primary metagenome ERZ824488 (study PRJEB31778, sample SAMEA3449153) | human gut metagenome | biome: human gut; feature: human-associated habitat; material: faeces | place: United Kingdom | collected 2010/2012 ... | reverse complement strand
AACAAAAAATCTGATGCGCTCTGTTAAGCATTTTAACTGCGAATTAGTATAAACGTAAAACAAAGGCGCTTTCCTCCCCAAGCGGGAAGAAGGCGCCTTTATTTTGCGAAAAAGCGGCCGCGCGCGAATCGCCGTCAAAAAAATTCAGAAAAAATTTTCGGCCGCGCGAAACTTTTTGGCCGTTTCATACGTCTAATAGAATAGAGACGGTCAACGGATGAAATTCGTGCGCTTCTTCGGCTTCTCCATTTCGGGCGGAAGCAGCCCGTTTTCGCGCGCAAGGGCAAAGGCGCGGATCATATACGCCATATTTCTCCCCAACATGCGCATGATCTGCAAACCTTCCTCGTCCTTGAGAACGTCTTCCGGCGTGTTTCCGTGCACCATCGGCCAATACTGGCTGGGCGCAATCGGCATGCCGCAGATGGTGAAGTATTTGGAAAGCTGATCGAGCGTGGACGTCGTGCCCGCGCGGCGCGCGCTGCAAACCGCCGCGCCGACCTTCGTGCGAAGCTGGCTGCCGCCGGCGTAGAACATGCGATCCAGAAAAGAGGTGATGCTGCCGCCCGCGGCCGCGTAATGAACCGGCGAGCCGACCACCAGACCGTCGCAGGCCTGCATCCGATCCAGCGCGGCGTTGACCAGATCATCCTCGAAGACGCAGCGGCGTCTGCCGTTTTTGGCGCAGCCGCCGCAGCCGATGCAGCCGCGAACCGCCCGGTTGCCGATCCACAGCGTTTCCGTTTCGACGCCGCTCTCCTCAAGCGCGCGGGCGACCTCGCAGAGCGCGGTGTAGGTGCAGCCGTGTTCGTTGGGGCTGCCGTTGAGCAGAAGAACCTTCATGACGCATTCCTCCCGATGTTTTTTTCCATTATACATCCTTGCAAATCAGGCCGCAAGAGGCGGCGAGCGACAAATGTTTTGCGAATTTAAGGGATATGGCTTGAAGGCGAGCGCCAAATCTTGTATAATATTCTCGAAACCAATCAAATGATTCGAGGAGGATATTTGGATATGGGTGCTACGCTTTTGATTATGGCGGCCGGTATGGGTTCCCGTTACGGCGGCAACAAGCAGGTGGACGGTCTCGGCCCGAATGGCGAAATCCTGATGGAGTATTCCATCTATGACGCGATTCGCGCAGGCTTTGACAAGGTTGTTTTTGTCATCAAGCCGGGCATGAAGGAGACGCTGGCTTCCATCTGCGGCGACCGCATCGCCAAGAAGGTGAAGGTGGATTACGCATTCCAGGATTTCTCCAGCGTTCCTTCCTTCTATCATATTCCCGAGGAGCGCACCAAGCCGTTCGGCACGGTGCACGCGGTGCTCGTGGCGCGCGACTACATCGACCAGCCGTTTGCCGTCATCAACGCGGATGACTACTACGGCGTGTCCGCGTTCAGCACGATCTATGAAAAATTGCAGACGCTGGCGCCCGAGGGCGAGGCGACCATGGTGGGCTATCAGCTCCAAAACACCGTTTCCAAAAACGGCACGGTGTCCCGCGGCGTGTGCCACGCCGTGAACGGCAACCTCGACAAGGTTGTGGAGACGCTCAAGATCAAGCTCTGTGAAAACGGCGAGATCCGCGACATCGGCGCGGGCGAGCCGGGCGAGCTGCTGGATCCCCTCGCGCCGGTCAGCATGAACTTCTGGGGCTTCACCCCGTGGATTTTCGGCAAGCTGGAGGAATATTTCGCGACGTTCCTCAAGGGGCTTGCGCCGGATGCGATCAAGGCCGAGTGCCTGCTGCCGGTGTTTGTGGACGAGCTGATGCACGAGGGCGAACTGACCGTGCCGATGCTCACGACTGACGCCGTGTGGTTTGGCGTGACCTATAAGGAGGACAAGCCGTTTGTGCAGGCGGAACTCCGCAAGCTGCACGAAAGCGGCGTGTATCCGGCTTCGCTTCACGAGTAATCAGCGAACATGGAAAATCCCGTGCGGTCACCGAAAGGCATCGCATGGGATTTTTGTTTGACAGGGAAAGAGCATGAGATTCAATCTGACCAAGGAAGAGATGCACGACCATCTCAAGGTGAAAAAAGCCGCCCTGATATCCATCGCCATCAACGTGCTGGAGATTGTCGCCGGAATCGTGATGCTGACGCTCGTGCGACGGATGCTGCTCGGCGGGGTGGAGGAGAGCATCGTGCGGATGGTGTCGCTGCTGTGCTTCACCATCGTCGGCTGGGGCGCGCTGACGGATATCGGCGCGTCGCTGACCAGCCTGCGCATGGTGCGCCGCACGCAGGAGCTGGAGGAAGCGTATTCACAGCTCGAAGACCTCAACCGCGAGATGCGCGCCCAGCGGCACGACTTTATGAATCACATTCAGGTGGTTTACAGCCTGATTGAGATGAACGAGCCGGGCGAGGCGATGACCTATATGGACAAGCTCTACGGCGACATGCAGCGCGTCAGCCGCATGATGCGCACGGCCTGCCCGGCGGTCAACGCGCTCATTCAGGCGAAGGTGGTCGAGGCGAGACAGCGCGGCGCGGAGCTGAAGCTCTCCATCGCGGCGAAGTGGGACGATCCGCTGATGCCCGCGTGGGAAATCTGCCGCGTGCTGGCCAACCTGATCGACAACGCGCTGGACGCGGCGACGAGCGCCCAACTGCCCGAAGGCGAAAAGCCGACGGTCGAGCTGGTTTTGGGCGAGGATCTGCGCAGCTGGTTCTTCTCCGTGCGCAACAACGGGCCGGCCATCCCGGAAAAGCAGCGTGCCAAAATCTTCGAGCCGGGTTTCACCACCAAACGGACGGGGCAGGGCATGGGTCTTTTCATTGTCAATCAGACGGTTACGGAGCTGGGCGGGCGGATCACGGTGGATTCCCGCGACGGGGACACGGTGTTCTCCGGCTTTGTGCCGCGCAAGCGATTGAAGCTGGGCGACGGCGAAACGGCGCAGTTGGACGAAAATACCGATATTTATGAAGAAAATGCGAAAAAGGATGACAATTCCATAAACAAATCGGACGCAAACAGTTGACAAATTAACAGAATTGTAATAAAATTGTCTCGTAATGTAAGAAAGGGATGGGTATCTGGTTGGGGGAAGACCCGATCCCAAAAAAACTTGGCCCCAAATAGGGGCTTGAAAGAGGGGATATCATCATGACAAACGGCAGGATCAACAAACGCTCGGCGCTGCTGGCGATCCTGTGTGTGCTGGTGATGGTCTTTGCCGTGCCTGTGGCGAGCGCCGCAAGTTACAGCAAGGTCTACGGCCAGACACAGGACAAGGTTCGCGTGCGCGAAAGCGCATCGACCAACGCGACGATTATTGATAACATCGTGAAGGATGCGTGCATTTACATCACGTCTTCCAAGACGAGCGGATCGAACACGTTCGTTCAGGTCAAATACCGCGCCAGCGACGGTTCTACCGCGACGGGCTGGGTTTGCCAGAGCGACGGGCGCAACACCTACGTGAAGGTGCTCTCCACCGATCAGGCCAAGTCGAAGTTCAAGGTGAGCAGCGGCGATCTGCCCAGCAAGGCAGTCGGCACGTTCACCGCGGCGGAGCGCAAGGCCAGCGCCGCCAATTCGGATACGACCTATATCCGCGAAAATTCCAGCGGCACGACGGTCAGCAAGGTGCAGACCGAGCTGAAGGCGCTGGGCTATTACTCCGGCAAGGTCACCGGCAACGCGGGGCCGATGACCGTGGCGGCCATCAAGAGCTTTCAGGGCAAGAACGGCCTGACGGCGGACGGCATTGCCGGCCCGCAGACCATCGCGAAGATTGACGCGGCCTACGAGGCGAAGGGCGGCAGCTCTTCCGGCTCGGGTTCCTCCGCAAGCGGCCTCAAGCTCAATTCCAAGGGCACGGACGTCCGCAATCTCCAGCAGGATCTGACGACGCTGGGCTATTACTGGGCGAAGATCACCGGCAACTTCGGCGAGAAGACCGAGGCGGCCGTGAAGCGCTTCCAGGAGGAAAACGGCCTGACGGCGGACGGCGTCGCGGGCACCAAGACCCTGAACGCCGTCGCGGCGGCGGTTGCCCGCAAGGGCGGCACACCCGCTTCCGGCGGCAACGCGGGCACGACGCTCAAGCTGAACAGCCAGGGCACGAAGGTCAGCCAGCTTCAGACGGATTTGAAGCAGCTCGGCTATTACTATGCGAAGATCACCGGCAACTTCGGCGCGAAGACCGAGGCGGCCGTGAAGGCCTTCCAGAAGGCGAAGGGCCTGACGGCGGACGGCGTCGCGGGCACGAAGACGCTCGACGCGATTGCGGTGGCGGTTGACAAGGCGGGCGGCTCGTCGAGCGGCTCCAGCAGCACGAACATGAAGCTCGGCTCGACCGGCACGGCCGTCAGCGCGCTTCAGCAGAATCTGACGACGCTGGGCTACTACTATGGCGACATTACCGGCCACTACGGCAACCTGACGCAGCAGGCCGTCAAGAAATTCCAGAAGGCGAAGGGTCTGACGCAGGACGGCGTGGCCAGCACGGCGACGCTGAACGCGATCACCAGCGCGCTCAAGAACGCGGGTGTGGACGTCGGCCCCGGCACCGTGGCGACGACCCTGCGCGAGGGCGACAAGGGCACGGCCGTCACCGAGCTGCAGACGATGCTCAAAAAGCTGAATTATTACTACGGCTCGATCACCGGCAGCTTCGGCAGCCTGACCAAGCAGGCGGTTCGCAAGTTCCAGGATGCCAACAAACTGACGGTGGACGGCGTTGCGGGCCCGGCGACGATCAACAAGCTGCGCAGCCTCACCGGCGGCAGCGCGGACAGCGGCTCCAGCAGCGGCTCGACCGTGACGACCGATAAATCCTACGGCAAGATCACGAAGGATAACGTGTATCTGCGTTCTTCCTACTCGACGTCATCTTCTGCAAAGGCCAGCTTGTCGTCTGGTAAGCTGGTGCGTATTACCAAAACATATACGGTCGGCGGTGTGAAGTGGTATTATATCACGGTTAATATTGGAAGCTATACGTACAATGGCTATGTTCGTTCGGATATGATGACGACAATTTCCGAGGCGGAGTATAACAAGGAAGGCGGCGACTCGGATAACAGCGCTGGTGATCAGGAGACCATCGGCATGATTAAGGTGACGGGCAACAACGTCTCCCTGCGCTATCAGCCGAGCACCAGCGCCAATCGCGTGGGCACGGCCAACATCGGCGATTGCTTCTACTACGTCGATACGGTGGATGGCTGGTTCCAGACTCGCTCGGGTTATTGGATCAGCAGAAGCTATGCGGCCGTGATGACAGATGAGGAAGTAAAGGCCTACATCAAGAACAACGGCGGCAGCGGCAATACGGGCAGCAACTATACCCTCGGCTCCACCGGCTCGACGGTCAGCTACATCCAGACCGCGCTGACGGCGCTGGAGTATTACGACAGACAGATCACCGGCCACTACGGCAGGTATACGAAGGACGCGGTGCGCGCGTTCCAGCGTGACAACAACCTGACGGCGGACGGCGTTTGCGGCGCGGCGACGCTTGCGGCGATTCAGAAGGCATATTCCGGTTCGAGCAGCGCGACCACGACGTACAACGATACGTTCTATGATCTGAATAACTGGTTTACCGACAAGGCGAGGATGAACGCGCTCGGTTTGAAGCGCGATGCCCATTGTAAGATGACGGATCTGCGCACGGGTAAGTCGTTGAATATCTACATTCAGTCCACGGGCAATCATGCGGACGTTGAGCCGCTGACTGCAGCGGATACGACGACGTTGTGCGAAATCTATGGCGTATCTTCGGCGGATAAGATTGGCTGGGAAGCGCGCCCGATACTGATTACGGTTGATAAGTACCAGTTTATCTGTTCGATTTACGGCGAAGCGCACGGCGCTGAGGTAATCAAGGATAACAACTATTCTGGACAGTTCTGCCTGCACTTTACGGGTTCCAAAACGCATAATAGCGGTGAGACGCTTGATCGCCATAAGAAGGCGATTGCGGAAGCGGCAACCATTCTGACGAAGATGGGCAAGAAGCTGCAAAAGGGAACGCCCTAACTCAATAAGCCCCCCAATCCCCTCTTTTGCAGGAGCGGCGCTGAAAATGCGCCGCTCCTGTCGGTTTTGGAAGAAAAAGATGAATACGTATTTACAACACGTGCAAATGCTGGTATAATCAAATTGTTCGGAGGTGGAGCGTATGCCGATGAAAGCGCAGGAGGCGATACGGCGGCTGAAAAGAGAAGGCTGGATTGAAGTTCGCCAAACCGGTTCACATAAACAGTTTATAAAAAATGGAAAACGAATGACCGTGCCCGATCATCGAGGAGATTTAACGCCCGGTGTAGAGAAAAACATTAAACAGATGGCCGGATGGATATAATGTTTCCGAAGGAGTGAGCAGCATGAAAAGACCCAGCGAATATACCTTTGCGGCGGTGTTTGAAAAAGAGGCGGACGGCCGATACAGCGTCAGCTTTCCGCAGTTGGAAGGATGCTTTACGGAAGGGGACACCTTCGAGGACGCGCGCCGGATGGCCGTGGATGCAATGAGCCTGCACCTGTACGGCATGGAACAGGACGGGGAAACCATTCCGAAAGCCAATCTGGAGCTTCAGGCGGAGGGAGGCCTTGTTGTGCCGATTACGGCGTGGATGACGCCGTTCAGAGATGAAATGGAGAACCGCGCGGTGAAAAAGACGCTGACCATTCCGGCGTGGCTTAACGACGCGGCGGAAAGGCATGGCGTGAATTACAGCCAGATTCTGCAAAGCGCGCTGAAGGACTATCTGGGCGTGTATCATCCTTGAATTTTGGCTTGACAATCCCCGCGTTTCTGACTATAATAAATCCGATATGCAAAGGCGATGACGTGCAAAGAGCCGAAGCGAATCATGCGGAAAGCGAGCCGGGGAGGGTGCAAGCCCGGTGCGCAGGCGGTTCGGCAGCCCTGCAACGAGTTCCCGGCGAGGAGCCGGGCGTTTGACCTGCGTTACGGGTTGCAAGAGGGCGCGCTTGCCCGTTTGGGCGCGCGTCAACCGGAGTGGTACCGCGAATCAACGTCTGTTCGTCCCCGGACGGCAGGCGTTTTCATTTACCCAAAAAACGGGTATCACCTGAAATAAAGGAGAGAAACAACCATGAAGAAGATGACTTCCGGCGAATTGCGCAGCATGTGGCTCAATTTCTTCAAGAGCAAGGGCCATGCCGTGATTCCAAGTGCCTCCGTGATTCCGGAGAACGACCCGACCGTTCTGTTCACCACCGCGGGCATGCATCCGCTCGTCCCGTATCTGCTGGGCAGCAAGCACCCGGCCGGCACCCGCCTGACCGACGTGCAGAAGTGCATCCGCACCGGCGATATCGACGAGGTGGGCGATGCGTCCCACCTGACGTTCTTCGAGATGCTGGGCAACTGGTCGCTGGGCGATTATTTCAAGAAGGAAATGATCGCCTGGAGCTGGGAGTTCCTGACCAGCCCGGAGTACCTCGGCCTTGACAAGGACAAGCTGGCGTTCACCGTCTTCGAGGGCGAGGGCGACATCCCGCGCGACGAGGAAGCCGCCAACTATTGGATGGAAAACGGCGTGAAGAAGGAGAATATCTACTTCCTCCCGCGCGAGCATAACTGGTGGGGCCCGGCGGGTCAGACCGGCCCATGCGGCCCGGACACCGAGATGTTCATCATCAAGGATCAGCCGCCGTGCGGCCCGAACTGCTCCCCGGCGTGCTCCTGCGGCCGCTTCCTGGAGATCTGGAACGACGTGTTCATGCAGTATAACAAGACCGCCGACGGTCAGTATGTGCCGATGGCGAAGAAGAACGTCGATACCGGCATGGGTCTGGAGCGCACAGTCTGCACCCTCAACGGCTGCAAGACGGTCTACGAGACGGACGCTTTCACCGGCATCATCGCCAAGATTTCCGAGCTGTCCGGCAAGCGCTATGACGACGACGAGGCGACGACCCGCGCGTTCCGCATCGTGGCCGACCACCTGCGCACCTCGACCTTCATCATGGGCGACCCGCGCGGCGTCAGCCCGAGCAACGTCGATCAGGGCTATGTGCTGCGCCGCCTGATCCGCCGCGCCGTGCGCTTTGGCATGGAGCTGGGCATGCAGGAGGGCTTCACCGCCGAGATCGGCAAGGTTGTCATCGACCAGTATGCCGAGGTCTATCCGGAGCTCAAGCAGAACGAGGCGTTCGTGCTGGAGCAGTTCAAGCTGGAGGAGACCCGCTTTGCCCGCACGCTGCGTCAGGGCGAGCGCGAGTTCGAGAAGGCCGTTTCCCGCATGGGCGAGAGCAAGGTCATCGACGGCATGGTGGCCTTCAACCTGTACGCGACCTACGGCTTCCCGATTGAGATGACCCGCGAGCTGGCGAGGGAGCACGGCCTGACCGTGGACGAGGCGGGCTTTGAAAAGCACTTCGCCGAGCACCAGAAGAGCAGCCACGCGGGCGCCGAGCAGCGCTTCAAGGGCGGTCTGGCGGACAGCAGCGCCCAGAGCGCGCGCCTGCATACCGCGACCCACCTGCTCCACGCGGCGCTGCGCCGTGTGCTGGGCGACGAGGTCGCGCAGAAGGGCTCCAACATCACGCCGGAGCGCCTGCGTTTCGACTTCTCCTTTGGCCGCAAGGTGACCAAGGACGAGCTGGCGCAGGTGGAAGCGCTGGTCAACGAGTGGATCAAGGCGGATGTGCCGGTTGTGATGACCGAAACGACCGTCGAGGACGCGAAGAAGGAAGGCGCGATCGGCCTGTTCGAGAGCAAGTACGGCGAGCGCGTCCGCATGTACACCATGGGCGAGTATTCCAAGGAAATCTGCGGCGGCCCGCACGCGAGCCATACCGGCGAGCTGGTCAGCTTTAAGATCCTGAAGGAAGAATCCTCCTCCGCCGGCGTGCGCCGCATCAAGGCGGTCATCGGCGCGAAGCCGGAAGACTGAGCGGCCTGAACGCCTTTCGCCGCAACGCAGGCTTGATTTTCGTATATAATACTAATTCTTGTTAAAATGGCTTAATCCGCGCACCATCTTTTTCGCTCTGACTTTGCCTCGTTCCGTTCAACGTACCTCCAGTACGCCTCACTTCACTTGGCTTCGTCAGAACAAAAAATCTGATGCGCTCTGTTAAGCATTTTAACTGCGAATTCGTATAAGCCAAACGGCGCTTTCCCGAGCAAAATCGGGAAAGCGCCGTTTTAGAATGTGTCAAGAAACGAAAGACGCGGGAAACGCGGTGCCCGCTTATACCTTTTCAAACGCGATTCGTTCCACGCCGCTGGCGATGTGAATGACGCCGCAGCGGGTGAAGCCGTTTTTCAAAATGACGTGCTGCATGATCGCGTTGTCGCGGTGGGTGTCGATGCGCAGGTGCGGGGTCGTCTGTTCGCAATAGGCGACGATCCGGCTGAGCAGGCCGTGAATCTGCCCGTCGCTGGCGACGGCGTGAATCGTGCCGTAGGGCGCATCGGAAAGCCACGCGCCCTGCTCGATGACGCGATAGGTCGGGTCTTCGCCGAGGATGAACGCGAACACGCCGTGGATTTCGCCTTCCTCGCGCAGAACGTACAATTCGCGGGCGGCGATGTGCGCGGCGATGTCCGCCTCGGTCGGGCGGGTTTGACCCCATTGGTTGGGGTTGCCGTTTTGCGCCATGAAGGCGCGGGCGTGGGCGTAAAGGGCGAGAATCCGCGGCAGATCGGCGGCGGTGGCAAGTGTAATCATGGCAAAACGCTCCTTGTGCAATATGGCTTCTATGATAAGCGAGAAACGGCGAAACGTCAACGCTCCGAACCGTAAAATCGGGCGGGCGTAAAATCGGGAAGGGGAAAGGGGATCACGGCGCGGCGCAGGAAAAGCCGAACGCCCGCCCTGCTTCGGCGCATGCGGCGCGGTTGAGATGCATCATATAGACGCGGCCGCGCTTCTCCGCGGGGACGACCTGCGCAATCTGCCCGATGGGAAGGTGGATATTGCCGGGGTAGTCCGCGTCCGTGGAATCCATGTAGGCGCGCTCAAAATTCGGATGCGATTGGATGAACGCGGCGAGCGTTTCCGTCGTACAGGTATCCGACGAAAAGAACACGCCGCCGTTTTCGGTCTCAAAGATGAAGGAAAAGCAGCGCATCCCGTCGGAATGGCGGGTCGGCACATAGCGGAAGGACCGGAACGACGAGAAGCCCAAAGCGCCGCCGTCCTCCACAAAGGCGAATGCGTTCTCCTGCACACCGAACAGGCGAAGAAGCGTCGCGACGTCCGCGCGATAGGCCGCGTCCTCCGGGAGAACCAGCTTGGGGATGATGTGCAGCATGTAGAAGCAGTAATGGCAGAGCGAACCGAGCGAACCGCAGTGGTCGCTGTGCAGATGCGAAAGGGCGACGGTGATATCTGTCACGCCGGAAAGCGCGCCGCGCCGCAGAAGATCGGCAAAGACGCTTTCGCCGCAGTCGAGCAGCAGCAGACGGCTGCCCTCGCGGAGATAGGCCGACGTGTTGCCCGCCTCGACGTAAAAGGCCGCGCCGCGTCCCAGAAAATGAAGCTCCATGAAATCAGCCTCCGATGATTGAAGAATAGCCCCATGATACCCCGGCGCGGCGGAAATGTCAAATATCAAATGAATGTAAAAAACACGAACAAAATGCGAAAAAAATGAATCAAAATACGGAAGCACGATTGATTTTGCAGGCGCGATTCGGTATAATAAAACGTAGGTTTGAAACCACAACCGAACAGAAAAAGGAGCAATCGGATTATGAAGAAGATTTGTCTGCTGCTGACCTTTGTTTTCGTCATGCTGCTGGGCGTTTCCGCGCTGGCGGACATGGATGTGAAGGAGCTGACCGTTCAGTTCGTGCCGACCAACACCGAAACCGCCGACGCGACGACCGCGGAGTTTTCCGCGTACATGACCGAGCTGATGGGCATTCCGGTGAAGATGACCGTCGCGACCAGCTACAACGCCATCGTCGAGGCCATGGAGTCCGGCACGGTGGACGTGGGCATCATGCCGCCGGCGACCTATGCGCAGGCGCGCGAGATGGGCGTGGCGAAGGCCATCCTCTCCACGACGCTCAACGATTACGACGAGAACGAGCAGCTGATGCCGGGCGTTCCGGTTGGCAGCTTCAAGGCTGAGGTGCTCGTGCGCGCCGATTCCGGCATCACCGGCTATGAGGGTCTGGCGGGCAAGACGATTGCCTACCTCGGCGCTTCCAGCGCGTCCGGCTACATCTATCCGGTCGCCGAGATGAAGATGGCGGGCATCGACACCGATTCCTGCACGTGGGTGAACATCACCTCGATCCCGAGCGCGATTCTGGCCGTCATCAACGGTCAGGTGGACGCCTGCTTTGTGTTCGAGGGCGCGCGCTTCGTGTTCTCCAGCGCCGTGCTGGATGAGAACGGCAATCCGTATGATCTGTACAGCCTGCTCTCCGTCGCGAAGCTCTCCGACGGCGATATCCCCAACGACGCGATTGCGGTCAACACCCGCCTTTCCGACAACGACGCGCAGATCGTGAAGGAAGCGTTCCTCAAGATGGCTTCCGACGAAAAGGGCCTTGAGATCATGGGCGCGTGGAACCACAGCGGCTATATCGAGGCGAACGAGGCCGATTACGATACCATCGCGCAGTACATCGAGCTGGCGACGGAGTAACCGCAAATTGAAAACGGCATAAAGAAGGGGGTATTCTTTCCTCTAAACGGGGGAGGAATACCGCTTTCTGCTGTTTAAGAAAAAGCGCCGAACAACGAAAAAGACCAATCGGAAGCGAGTGGAAAACAACATGATTACGTTTGACCATGTATCTAAAACCTATCCAAACGGCGTGAAGGGGCTCGTCGATATCAATCTGACGATTCCGGATGGGGAATACGTCTCCATCATCGGCCTGTCCGGCGCGGGCAAGAGCACGTTGCTGCGCGCCATCAACCGTTTGAACGACGTGACCGAGGGCGTCGTCTCGATTGACGGGCAATCGATTACCGGAGCGAATAAGCGCGAATTAAAGCGGATTCGCCGCAAGATTGGTTTGATCTCCCAACAGTTCAATCTGGTCAAGCGCCTGACCGTCCAGAAGAATGTGCTTTCCGGCAAGCTGGGGTATTATTCCACCTTCAAGAGCGTGTTCGGCCTGTTTTCAAGAGAGGATTATGCCCTTTGCCGGAGCGTGCTGGAAAAGGTGAATCTGGCGGACAAGGCGCACGATCGCTGCGACAACCTTTCCGGCGGCCAGCAGCAGCGCGTCTCGATTGCCAGAACGCTGTTTCAGGAGGCCAATATCATTTTGGCCGACGAACCGGTGGCCTCGCTCGATCCGGTGACGTCGCAGGAAATCCTCACGGAGCTGAAAACCATCAACCGCACGATGGGCAAGACGGTCGTGGTCAACATTCATTCCATCGCGCTGGCGCGGCAGTTCTCCGACCGCATTATCGCCCTGCAGGATGGCAGGCTTGTCTTTGACGGCACGCCGGCGGAACTGACCGACGACGTGCTGCGCATGGTCTACAAGGGGGATTCGTTCCTCAAGGAAGAGGCGCGCCATGAAAATTAAAGATACCGTTCATTTTGAGTGGTACAAGCATCTGTTCATCGCGCTGCTTTTGCTGGCGTTTTTGTACGCGAGCATCGTCAGCACCGATGCGAATTTCGAGCAGCTGGCCGGAAACATCGGTCAGGTGGGCGTATTCCTCAAAAAGCTGGCCCATCCGCAGTTCTCCTATCTGCCCAAGCTGGTCGATCCGATGGTCAAGACGCTCAAAATGTCCGCGCTGGGCACCGCGCTGGGGATTCTGCTGGCGATTCCGTTTGCATTTCTGGCCACGACGGTGGTGACGGACAACCGGATCATCACCGGCGTGTGCCGCTTCTTTCTGAACGTCATCCGCACGATTCCGAATCTGCTGCTCGCGTCCCTGCTGGTGGCGATTGTGGGCATCGGCGAGGCGACGGGCGTGCTGACGATTGCGATTTTCACGTTCGGCATGGCGTCACAGCTGATTTTTGAGTCCATTGAGACCATCGACCTAAGCCCGGTCGAGGCCGCGACGGCGGTTGGCGCCAACAAGCTCAAGGTCGCGGTTTGGGCGATCTGGCCGCAGATCACATCCAGCGTGGTCAGCTACACGTTTTATGCGTTTGAGCTGAATGTGCGCGCCTCCACGGTGCTGGGGTATGTCGGCGCGGGCGGCATCGGCGTGAAGCTCAACGAGGCGCTGGGGCTGTTCAAATACGAGCGGGTGTCGATCATCATTTTGTTTATTTTTGCGGTGGTTGTGTTGGTTGACGCGCTTTCCGAAGCGATCCGCAGGAGGCTGAAATGAAGATGAGGCTTTCTGATTCGATCAAAAAATGGGCGATTGCCGCCGCGGCGGCCGCGCTGCTGGTTTGGTGCGCGGCGGATATCGACTGGAGCACGCTGAATTATTTTTCGTGGGGCACGTTCAGGGCGACCATCGCTAACCTCTGTAAGCCGGATTTCGCCGCGTTTTATACCGGGAGCTCGGAGGATATCTTCCACCTGATGCTGCTGACGGTGGGCATCGGTTTCTTTGGCACGACCATCGGCACGGTTCTGGCCGTTCCGTTTACGCTTCTGGCTTCCCGCAGCCTGTGGAAAAACCCGGTCGTGCCGCGCGTGGGCAAATTTGTGCTCGACGTGCTGCGCGCGTTCCCGGAGCTGGTGTACGCGATCATTTTCATCAAGGTGGTCGGGCCGGGCGCGTTTGCGGGCGTACTGGCCATCGGCGTACATCAGATCGGCATGCTGGGCAAGCTCTTCACCGAGGAGATGGAGCGCATGGATGAAACGCCGGTGGAGGCCTGCCACGCGGTCGGTGCGAACGGGGTGCAGACGATGTTTTATGCCCGTCTGCCGCAGCTCATGCCGATTTACGCCTCGCTGGTGCTCAACCACTTCGAAATCGCGGTGCGCAGCGCTTCGACGCTCGGCCTTGTCGGCGCGGGCGGCATCGGCGCGACGCTGATCTTCGCGATTCAGGCCTGCCGCTGGTCGCGCGTGGGCATCATCCTGCTGACGGTCATCGCGACGGTTTTCCTGCTGGATATGCTGACCGGCTGGGTGAGAAAGAAACTCCGATAAGGGAAATGAACCGAATATCCGCGCCGACTGTGCTGAAAAACGCCGTCGGCGCGCGTTTTTTGGCGCGCGAAAAAGGATTTTTTTGAGTTCAAAGCGAACATTATATCTGTTGCCCCTTTTTGGGCGCATATTTCACGATGAAGCGAGGAAGAAAAATGGTAACTCGTTCAGACAGACTGGATCATGTCCATTCCGATATCCGCGGCCCGCTGTATCAGGAGGCGCTGCGCATGGAATCCGAGGGCATCAACGTCCTCAAGCTCAATACGGGCAACCCCGGCCGGTTCGGCTTCAAGCTGCCCAACAGCGTGCGTCAGGCGCTGGCGCTGCATATCGACGAGGCCGTTCCGTATTGCGACGTGCGCGGCATGGCGGCGGCGCGGAACGTCATCTGCACCTATCACATCGGGCGCGGGCTGCAGGGCATCATGCCCAACGACGTGTTCATCTGCAACGGCGTGAGCGAGGCGGCGAGCATGCTGCTCAACGCGCTGATCGGCACGGGCGACGAGATCCTGCTGCCGTCGCCGTGCTATTCCCTGTGGAGCAACAACGCCTATCTGTGCGGCGGCAAGCCGGTCTTCTATCGCTGCGACCCGGCGAACGAATGGAACCCGGATATCGAGGATATCAAGAGCAAAATCACCGACCGCACCAAGGCAATTCTGGTCATCAACCCGAATAACCCGACCGGCGCGGTTTACAGCAAGGAGGTGCTGCTGGCGATTGCGGAAATCGCGCGTCAGCATCATCTGGTGATCCTGGCGGATGAAATCTACGACCGTCTGGTGATGGACGGCCTGCGCCACGAATCCATCGGCGCGCTCGCGCCCGACCTGCCCTGCGTGACGTTCAACGGCCTTTCCAAGAGCCACATCATCTGCGGCTTCCGCTGCGGCTGGATGGTGTTCTCCGGCCCGAAGGGCGAGCTGGACGCGGTGAAGGACGGCGTGATGCAGCTCGCCTCCATGCGCCTGTGCGGCAACGCGCTGACGCAGCTGGTCATCCCTGCGGCGCTGGTGGACAGCGAGAGCACGCACGAGATGCTCGTGCCGGGCGGCCGTCTCTTTGAGCAGCGCAAGGCGACGCTCGAAGCGCTGGATAAGATCGACGGCGTGGATTATGTGACCAACCATGCGGCGTTCTACCTGTTCCCGCGGCTGGACAAGAGCAAGTTTGATTTTGAGGATGCGCACGACTTCGCGATGAAGTTCCTGCATGAGCAGCATGTGCTCGTCATCCCCGGCGGCGGGTTTGACTGGCACGAGGATCTGCGCTTCCGCATCGTCATGCTGCCCGAGCCGGAGACGCTCACCAAGGCGATGGGCGATATGGCGTATTTCCTCAAGCAGCATCGAATCTGATTTTACGCATCGTTTGCGCATAGGGAAGGGACTGTCAGAAAAAACGGGCAGTCCCTTCAGACTGCAGACAAAAAGCTATTTTCCCCCGAAGGGGGAGAATAGCCCTTTCCGAAAATGAAAGAATAGCTGAATTTCTTGATTTTGCTATTCAATCCAAGTTTGCTTATGTGAGCAAGCCAAAGGGACTGTCAGGCTAAGCCCGACAGTCCCTTTTGATGTGGCGCAGAAAATGAGCAGGCGCGTTTATTTCGTTGCCAGCAGGTCGCGGTAATACGCGGCCTTCTCTTCCTCGGTGCGCATGTTGGCGAGGTACATCATATCCGCCATAGCGCCGGAAAGCGCCTTCGGGATGCGCTGCACCATCTTGATGCGGTCGCCGTATTTGGCCATGATCGCGGCGTGATCCATCGCGAAATTCTTGCCGTCGCGACGGCCGCAGAAGCAGCAATAGAAGTGCTCGCGCCCCTCGCTGCTGACGGTGCTGCGGTCATAGGCGACCATATCCGCCCAGATTTTATACACGTCGGTGGAGTTGGCGAAGTTGAACATATCCGCGCTGAAGCCGCCGGAGGGGCGCATGTTGACCTCCAGACCGAGGATGTCGCCCTTTTTGCCCAGCGCGGGCTGGTCCGCGTTGAGCACGAAGAATTCCAGATGCACAAAGCGGCTCTTCACGCCGAAGGCGGCGACGGTGCGGCGGCCGACGTCGCGCATGGCGTCTGGCAGGGTCTTCTCGATGTAATAGCAGGAGTTGCCGTTGGTGTTGACGATATCCATGATGGAATCCATGGTGACGTTGCCGGTTTCGAACAGCGCCTCGCCCTTGGAATTGATGATCGCGTCATACGAGTGCACCGTGCCGTTGACGAACTCCTCCATGATGTAGACGGTTTCGTCCTTCGTGGCGAAGAAATAATTCAGCTCGTCGTCGCTGCTGAGCTTGTAGGTGTGGGACGCGCCCACGCCGTTATCCGGCTTGACGATGACGGGGTAGCCGACCTCGCGGACGAAATCCTTGCAGCCGGTGTAATCGCGCACGATGTGCCAGCGTGCGGTCTTGATGCCCGCCTTGGCGTAATTGGCCTTCATCGCGGATTTATACTTGACCGGCTGCATATCCTCGGTGTGGAAGCCGGTGGTGATGTTGAAGGCGGTGCGCAGCATCGCGTCGCGCTCGAGCCAGTATTCGTTGTTGCTTTCCAGCCAGTCGATCCTGCCGTGCTTGTAGGTCAAAAACGCGACGGCGCGGAAAACCTCGTCGTAATTTTCGAGCGAGGAGACCTTGTAGTATTCGTTCAGCGAGCCGCGCAGCTCCGGCATGAGCTGGTCATACGGGCAATCGCCGATGCCGAGGACGTTCATGCCGTTCTTTTTCAGCTCGGCGCAGAATTTCCAGTAGTTCGTCGGGAAATTCGGGGAGATAAAGATAAAGTTTTTCATGGAAACGCTCCTTTATGCGGCTTTCTATGCGTCAGGAAATGAGCAGAATCTGCTTTTTGCTCAATGATTGTATCGCTTAAAACAGGCGGATGCGCGGCGTATCCCCTGCGTTATCGTTTGCCGAGCAGGAAGGGCAGGTAATACTCGACCTGCTTATACCACCAGCCCCAGTCGTGATCGACGTCGTAGCCCCAGAAATCCACCCATGCGTGAATCCCCTTCGCGTCGAGCACGCCCTTGATGCGCGAGGTGCTCTCCTTGAGCACGTCCTCCCACGCGCCCTGACCGACGCAGAGGATGATTTTCCGCTCGTTGTACATGCGGATATACGGGTGATCCGGCGACATGCCGGAGAGGTAGTGATACGGCGAATTGCGGTAGACGAGGTCATCCATGTAATCGCCGAAGGAATCGAAGGAATCATATACGCCGGAGAGCGCCAGCACGCTGTCAAACAGATCCGGGCGGCGGAAGAACAGGTTCGCCGCGTGCATCGCGCCCATCGAGCAGCCGAACGGCATGATCGGCATCTGACACCAGTTGCGCTCGCCCGCGAGGTGGCGAATCTGCGGCACCATCTCATCGACGATGTAGTTGAACCAGCGCTCGTGCTGTTCGATGCGCTGGCGCGGGTCGCCGCCGTGATCCGCCCACGTTTCGTTGTCGATGGTATCGATGGAGAACACCATGATTTCGCCCGCGTCGATATACGGGCGGAACACGTCGTCCATGTGGAAATTTTCGAAATCATAGAAACGCCCTGCCTGACAGGGGATGAACAGCACCGGCTTGCCGCGATGGCCGTAGACCTTGAACTCCATTTCGCGGTTCAGGTTGTAGGAATAGCCTTTGTAATAACGAACTTCCATGGGTTGATTCTCCTTATCCATTCGTGGGAATACGCGCCCGCCGCGTTATACTAATTCTTGTTAAAATGGCTTAATCCGCGCACCATCTTTTTCGCTCTGACTTTGCCTCGTTCCGTTCAACGTACCTCCAGTACGCCTCACTTCACTTGGCTTCGTCAGAACAAAAAATCTGATGCGCTCTGTTAAGCATTTTAACTGCGAATTAGTATTAAAACCCCAGACATTTCATAAAAACGGGAATCTGCCGCGCCCACGAGGCCTCGCTGTGGGTGCCGCCGGGGACGATGCGGAACGTGAGATCGACGCCCTTTTGCAGCAGCGCCGAGGAACAGGTGGTCAGCGCGGAAAGATTGGATGCGTGGTTGGCCATTTCCTCCCCGCCGTAATCCATGTAGATCAGCGTATCGGGGGAGATTTCCGCCTGACGGATGAACCGCCGCGCTTTCGCGGGGGCGAGCCACAGGCTGGGGGACAGGCAGGCCGCCCGGCCGAAAACATCGTTGAACGCCGTGGCGGCGTACAGGCTCATCAGCCCGCCCATCGACGAACCGGCGATCAGCGTGTTCGCCCTGTCCGGCAGGGTGCGCAGGTTCGCGTCGATCATCGGCTTGAAATCGCGGATGAACCACTCCATCGTCGCGCGCCCGCGCCCGCGAATCCGCCCGAGGTTCGGGTCTTCGCAGGTGAAGGGGCAGTATTCCTCCAAGCGGTTGTTGCCGACGGGGTTGCACTCGACCGCCGCGATAATCAGCGGCGTGTCGGTCTTGTCCATATAATCGGCCATGCCCCAGGATTGGCCGTAGGTCGCGTCCTCATCAAAGAAGACGTTGTGGCCGTCGAACATGTACATCACCGGGAAACGCGCGTCCGGCTGCTCGTCGTAACAGGCAGGCAGATAGAGATAGGCGCGGCGCGTCAGCTCCGGGCTGAGGTTGGGGATTTGAAGCGCCCACTTGTAGACCATGTAAAAAAGCCTCCGAAAGCATGAAAATCGGGATCATTCATAAAAGTATACGGCAGGCGCGCCGCCTTGTCAATTCGAATGGACGCCAAAATGCATGATGCGGCTGGATTTTGGCAAGCCTACACAGGAAAAAGAACAGGCGTTTGCGCATATTCCGCGCACGTCGCCGACATTGACAGAACTTTTATGTCAGATTATAATGAAGCTATCGGATTTGGGGCGCGCGCTTGCGCGATTCTTAGGCGACCGCAAACGGGAGGACACCATGCCCAATATACAGGATTATGTGCTTTGGAGAGGCGATCTGCCGCTTGAGCGCGTGCCGCTGTGCGACGTGGACGCGCTGCTGCTGAGCTATCTGTCGTATATGCCCTACGATCACATCGCGGGGGATGCGTTTGACGAGGGGATTTCCCTGCGCGACGCGGCGCAGAAGCTGCTGGAGGTCAACGAACGGGATAAAACGCCGCTGGCGTACAACGTCAGGGAGGATCGAAAGCTGCTCGCCGCGCTGATGGAGAGCGCGCGGTTTCGGGATATCCGCCTGGTCGGCTACGTCAACAAGGTCGATCCCGAGCAGGAGGAACAGTTTGCCGCCGTGACCTATCTGCTGGGCGAAGGGCGGGCGTTTGTCGCCTTCCGCGGCACGGATAACACCGTCGTCGGCTGGAAGGAAGACTTCAACATGAGCTTTGAAACCGAGGTTCCGGCGCAGCGGGACGCGGTGGTCTATGCGCAGCATGTCGCCAAAGCCATTGATTTGCCGCTGATCGTCGGCGGCCATTCAAAGGGCGGCAATCTGGCGGCCTATGCGGGGATGTTTGTCGATGAGGCGACCCGCGCGCGGATTCAGACGGTCTATAATTTCGATGGGCCGGGCTTCAACGAGGCGACGATTTCCTCCGAGGAATTCGGCAAGGTGGATATGCGCATCCGCACGTTCGTGCCGCAATCCTCGATGATCGGTATTCTGATGTGGCACAGAGAGCCGTTCACCATCGTGCGCAGCAACGGCGTGGGCGTGTTTCAGCACGACGCATACACCTGGCAGATCATGGGCGGCGATTTCATCAAGCTCAGCGAGCGCACCGGGCACAGCCATTTCGCCGACGACACCATCAAGCGGTGGCTCGAGGAGCTGAAGCCCGACATGCGCAGGCAGGCCATCGACGGCATTTACGCCGTGCTCAGCGCGTCGAACGGCATGAACGTCAGCGATCTGTTCGAGGCGCGCAACACGATGAGCGTGCTCAAGGCGGCGGGCGCGATGGATGAAAAGACGCGGAGCGCGGTGCTGGAGGCATTCAGGCTGCTGGGCAGCTCGATGATCGGCGGCGTGCCCGCGTGGCTGGAGCGCACGGCCAGCAGCGTGGCGCAGAAAATGCCGTGGGAGCAGCGCAGGGAAGAAGCGCGGGCTGAGGCCGAGGCGCGGGAAAACGCGCCCGAGCTTGCCAAATAAGCCGATTTGGCCTATAATAAAGCACAAACACGATCATCAGCCCGAAGAAGGGCGGAAAGAGGAACAGACCATGGAAAGAAAAAATGCGTGGGCGGCATATGCCGGGGACGACGGCAGGGTGGAAGCCTTTGCCAAGGCATACTGCGATTTCATCAACAACGGCAAAACGGAGCGCGAGTGCGTGGCTTACGGCGAGAAGCTGGCGAAGGCGCACGGCTTTGAGGATTTGAACGCGGTCGTTCGCTCGGGCAGGAAGCTGGAAGCGGGCGCGCGCGTCTATGTCAACTGGATGGGCAAGAGCTTCATGCTCTTCGTGCTGGGCGAGAAGCCGCTGGAGGAGGGCATGAATATCCTCGGCGCGCACATCGACTCCCCGCGCATCGACGTGAAGCAGAACCCGCTCTATGAGGATACCGATTTGGCGTATCTGGATACGCATTATTACGGCGGCATCAAGAAATATCAGTGGGTCGCCATCCCGCTGGCGCTGCACGGCGTGATCGTCCGGAAGACCGGCGAAAAGGTCATCATCAACATCGGCGAGGACGAAAACGACCCGGTGTTCTGCATCTCCGACCTGCTGGTGCACCTCGCGCAGGAGCAGATGACCAAGAACGCGAAGGAAGTGGTCGAGGGCGAGGCGCTCAACCTGATCGTCGGCGGCAGGCCGCTTGAGGGCGAGGAAAAGGACGCGGTGAAGGCCAACGTGCTCAAGCTGCTGGCGGATAAATACGGCGTGGAGGAGGAGGATTTCCTCTCCGCGGAGCTTGAGATCGTTCCGGCGGGCAAGGCGCGCGATATGGGCTTTGACCGCAGCATGATTCTGGCCTACGGCCACGATGACCGCGTCTGCGCGTATCCGTCGATGATGGCGGTGCTCGATTACGAGGGCACGCCGGAATACACCCTCTGCTGCATCGTCACCGATAAGGAGGAGATCGGCAGCGTCGGCGCGACGGGCATGGCTTCCCACTATCTGGAAAACACCGTCGCCGAGCTGTACGCCTGCACGGCGGATTACTGCGAGCTGGCCGTGCGCCGCTGCCTGCGCAACAGCCGCATGCTCTCCAGCGACGTGAGCGCGGGCTACGACCCGAATTTCGCCAGCGCGTTTGAAAAGAAGAACAGCGCGTTCCTCGGCCGCGGCATCTGCTTCAACAAGTTCACCGGCAGCCGCGGCAAGTCCGGCAGCAACGACGCGAACCCGGAATTTATGGCCAGCCTCCGAAAGATCATGGATGACGCGGGCGTGGCGTTCCAGACGGCGGAGCTGGGCCGCGTCGATCTCGGCGGCGGCGGAACGATCGCCTACCTGTGCGCCAAGTACGGCATGAACGTGATCGACTCCGGTATTCCGGTGCTGAGCATGCACGCGCCGTATGAGGTCATCAGCAAGGTCGATCTCTACGAGGGCTATCGCGGCTACTGCGCGTTCCTTCAGGGCGCCAAGCCGGTGGAATAAAACGCCTTCCGTCTGCCTTTTTAACGCCTTCCGTCTGCCTTTTTTACTCCTTCCGTCTGCCTTTTTTACTCCTTCCGTCTGCCTTCGGCAGCCACCTCCCTCTGAGAGGGAGGTCTTTTTTGCGTGTAGGCAAACTGTGCAAAATCGCCCGCGTGCGCAGAACTTGAATGTTTTTCAGACTTCGGCGGAGGTGAAGGCGGGCTCAGCCCGCGTCGATATTTACAAAATGACAACTGCAATGTGGGCAGATTGTCCGATAAAGTGAACAGATTTCCCGATGAAGACGGTAGGTAATCATTTCTTTCATGTATTGCCGCGAAAAATGCGCTTGAAAAACGCCGGAAACGGCTGTATAATAGCCGCAAATCCTTTGAAACCGACTGGGCGAATCGCACGTTCAGCCTAAAAGGAAGATGACAAATCGTCATACGGAGGAATTGCGAATGAACAAGCTCTTCAAACGCGCGGCCTGTCTCGCGGTGACAGCCGCCATGACCCTCTCCAGCTCCGGCGCACTCGCCTGCACCGGCTACTATGTCGGCAAGCAGGCCAGCGCCAGCGGCCATACCATTATCGGCCACACCGTCGATGCGTGGAACACCGCGCAGGCGAAGCAGGTCGTCTATCCGCACAGCGAGGAACCGGGGCGCACCGTGACCGTCGGCGCGAACGAAGTGCCGCTGCCGGACGTGACCTACCAGTACACCTCTACGCCGTTCATCGAGGGCTTGTGGGATAGCGCCGTGGCCAACGAGATGGGCGTGACCATGACCGGCTCGGTGACGACTTACATCAGCGACGCAATGAAAGCGGCGGATCCGTATGTGGAGGACGGCGCGTCCGAGACGTGGATCAGCGGCTATATTGCGGCGGTTTCCGCTACGGCGCGCGAAGCGGTTGAAAACTACGGCAAGATCATGGAAACCTACGGCAGCTCCGAATCCAACACGTTTATGATCGCCGACCAGCAGGAGGCGTGGTATCTGGAGAGCTATTCCGGCCATCAGTGGTGCGCCGTGAAGATGCCGGAGGACGCTGTCGCCGTGTTTGGCAACGAGAGCATGCTCGGCTCTGTTGCGGATTATGTGGAGGGCGAAAGTCTGCTCCATTCCGAAGGGCTGTTCTCCGTGCCGGAGGCCGCGGGTCAGACCGTGCTCGATGAAGCGGGCAACGTCGATCTGTTCGCAACCTATGTCGGCGCGCGCAACCTGAACGCGGGCGCGAACCGCCGCACGTGGTATGGCCACGAGCTGCTGGCGCCGTCCACCGCGGAGGATTACGCGATGACGACCCGCTATCCGCTGTTCTATCAGCCGGATGAAAAGGTCAGTCTGAGCGACATCTTCGAACTGACCCGTTCCCGCTTTGAGGGGACGCAGTGGGATCCGGAGGAGACCGGCCGCCCGGATATCCGCGTGATCGGCATCGAGCGTCAGGTGAACTGCTCGGCCATCGAGATTTATGACGATCTGCCCGCCGCCATGTCCGCCGTGACGTGGACGACGCTGGCGAACGCGGAGCATTCCGTCTATCTGCCGCTCTCTAACCTCGTGACCGACGTGGCCGAGATGTTCGACCATACGCCGGAGGGCTTCACGTCCGACAGCTACGGCTACGATCTGAGCTATGCGCACACCCACTTCAAGCGCCTGTGCGCCCTGAGCGAGCAGGATCGCGAGCACTACGGCACCGGCGTTCGCGCTTACTGGAAGAGCGTGGAGGACGCGCTGGTGGCGGAATATCCGGCCGTGCTGGCTGAAACGGCGAAGCTCTACGCCGAAGACCCGGCGAAGGCCGCCGAATACCTGACCGAGTACACCGTGGAGAAGCAGGAAAAGGCGCTGGCCGACTGCGACACGATGTATGACGAACTGACCTGGTACATGATCGCCAACACCAGCACCCTGCGCTACAACAGCAGCCGCGGCGAATTCAATACGTGGAATAGCTTTGTGCCGTCGCTGGCGGCGGAATAACGCCTTGCGCGAAAACAAAATCAGGGAGAATCGTTCCTTTTCGGGCGGTTCTCCTTTTATATGCCCCTTTATATGCCCGTATGTCCGCCGAAAACAGTTGTGCAATCGCCTTTTTATGGTATAATGGTTTCTGTATACGGATGGGAGAGCGATGCGTATGGAGCAAAGGAAGGAACAGAAGAAGGAACAAAGGGTTTATGCCGCCTTTGGCCGCGGCGCGCGCCGGGATTGGAAGCGCGCGGCGCGCAAGACCGTGTTCAGCCATTACTGGATGGCGATTATGGTCTGTCTGGTCGCGGCGTTTTTGGGCACGGAATTCACCGGCTCGCTGGAAAGCCTGCATTTCACCCGGCAGAAATGGGACGTGATTTCGAACTTCCTCGCGTCCTTCGGGCGGCCGGGCGCGGCGGCGAACAGCCGGGGCGTGTTTGCGATAGCCGTCAACAAGATTGCGGACGGTTCCCTTCAAAACATTGTGAACAACACCATCATGTCGCTGGCCGGATCGAGCGAGTTCTGGCAGTCCTTCGGCATTGTGGTGAGCAGCCTGGTTTCGATGACGTATTGGGTGCTGGTCACCCACACATTTGTCGTGATCCTGCGCCGCCTGTTTATGGAGATGCGCGTCTATGAGGAAGTGCCGCCGTATCGCGCGCTCTATCTGCACAGCGCGCGCTGCTGGGGGCGCACGTCGCTGGCGCTGCTGCGCGTGGCCGTCCAGCGGGGGCTTTGGTGGCTGACGATCATCGGCGGCGCAATCAAGACGTTTTCGTATTATCTCTGCGGCTTCATTCTGGCGGAGAACCCGACCATGAAGGGCGGGGACGCGATCGCACTGTCCCGAAAGATGATGAACGGCCACAAGTGGGAGTGCTTCCTGTTGGAGCTTTCCTTCGTGCCGTGGCACCTTCTGAGCCTTGCGACGTTCGGCCTGAGCAGCCTGTTTTATTCCAGCGCATACCTGAGCGCCGCGCGGTGCGAGTTTTACGCCGCCGTGCGCGCGCAGGTCAAGGCGGAGGGCGAGGCGCAGGCGCTGCGCGACACCTATCTGTTTGAAAAGGCCGGCGCAAAGACGCTGCGCCGCGCCTACAACGATCTGGGCAAACCGGCGGAAAAGCTGCCCGAGCGCGTATACGGCAACAAGGTGACGCGCTTTTTCGGCGAATGTCTCGGTGTGACGCTGTTCGTCAACCCGCAGGACGTCGCGCGCGAAAAGATTCAGGATCGCGAATACCGCCTGCGCTACATGCGCCGCTGCGAGCAGGGGCTCTCCTATCCGATTCGGCTCAGCCCGCTGCTGCAATATGAGCACAAGGATCACGAACCGGCGCTGTTTACCCGCAAATACCCGGTGACGACGCTGGTACTGCTGTTCTTCCTGTTTTCGATCATCGGCTGGTGCTGGGAGGTCGTGCTGCATCTGCTTTCGGAGGGCACGTTCGTCAACCGCGGCGTGCTCCACGGGCCGTGGCTGCCGATTTACGGCACGGGCGGCGTGCTGGTGCTGCTGACGCTCTACAAGCTGCGCGACAAGCCGTGGCTTGAGTTTTGGGCGACGGTGGTTGTCTGCGGCGTGGTCGAATACTTCACCGCGTATTATCTGGAAACCGTGTACGACCGCCGCTGGTGGGATTACGCGGGCTATTTCCTCAACCTGCACGGGCGCATCTGCGCGGAGGGGCTGCTGGTCTTCGGCCTGGGCGGCATGGCGGTTGTCTACGGCGTTGCGCCGCTGTTTGACAACCTGCTGCACAAAGTCAGGCACAGCGTGCTGATCGGGCTGTGCGCCGCGCTGATCGCGCTGTTCTGCGTCGATCAGGCGTATTCTCATTTTCATCCCAACGAGGGCGAGGGCATCACGGACGAGGTGGTTTACAAGACGGACGACGCTCGGATTCGCCTTGACGAGGAGGCTTTCGTTTAATGCGAATCAGTTCGTTTTTCGTGCTGGCGGGCTATCTGGCGGCCAACGCCTACGTGGCCGCGCGCACATCCGTCTTTCTGCATCGCAATCTGCCCGAGCGCGTGGCGAAGCTGATTTCGCTGCTGACGGCGGGCGTGTATTCCGTCTTCGCGATGGGGATGCCGCTGGCGCACATTCTGCCGGAGGGGACGGCCAGAAAGCTGATTCTGCGCGTGTCCTTCGGGTTTTACGGCATATTCATCTATCTGTTTTCGGCTTACGTCATCATCGAGGTGCTGGCGCGGCTTTCCAAGCGGTTTCACCGAACGGAAAGGCTCACCGCGCGGAAGGGAAACCCCAAGCTGATCTTCGGCGGCGCGGTATGGTTCGGCATCATCCTGACCTGCCTGATGGGGATTCACCACGCATCCGAGCTGACGGTGAAGCATTACGCTGTGCAGACCGACAAGGACGGCGGCGGGCGCGACAGCCTGCGCGTGGTGCTGATTGCGGATCTGCATCTGGGGTACAGCGTCGGCGCGGAGCGCATCGCCGACATGGTGGAAAAGGTCAACGCGCAGGACGCGGATATCATCCTCGTCGCGGGCGATATTTTTGATAACACGGTGGAGGGCATCGACGACCCGGAGGCCGTGAAGGCCTCGCTGCGGGCGATGAAAAGCAGGCTGGGCGTGTACGCCTGCTGGGGCAACCACGACGTATCCGAGCGCCTGTTCAGCGGGTTCAGCACCAAGCGGCTGGAAAACACGCTGCGCGGCGAGGAGATGGAGCAGTTCGTCCGCGAAAGCGGCATGACGATGCTGGCGGACGAGGTGCGGCTGATCGACGACAGCTTTTACGTCATCGGCCGCAAGGACTACGAAAACGCGGGCGACGGCACGGCGCGGCGCAAGAGCCTCGGCGAGCTGATGGCGGGAATCGACACGGACAGGCTCGTGATCTCACTGGAGCATGAGCCGCGCTTTCTGCGGCAGAACGCCGATGCGGGCGTGGACGTGATGCTCTGCGGCCACACGCATGACGGCCAGTTCTTCCCGCTGAATATCGCGATCCGCACCGCGTGGGAAAACCCGGCGGGCTTGAAGACGGTGGGGCGCATGACCAGCGTGGTCACGTCCGGCGTGGGCGTTTACGGCCCGGATATGCGCATCGGCACGGACGCGGATATCTCGGTGGTGGACATTCAATTTGCACCATAAAAGAAAAGGAGATATACAAACATGAAACTGATTCAGGGTGGCTTGGTCAAGACGATCACGGGCGGCGACATCGAAAACGGACAGATTCTCATCGACGGCGGAAAGATCGTCGCGGTGGGGCAGAACCTCGACGTTCCGGCGGGGACGGAGATCATCGACGCGGCGGGCTGCATCGTCACGCCGGGCTTTGTCGATGCGCACTGCCACATCGGCATACACGAGGAGGCGAGCCGCTGGGAGGGCAACGACACGAACGAGTATTCCGGCCCGGTTACGCCGGAAATCCGCGCCATCGACGGCATCAACCCGCGGGACGAAGCATTCGGCAACGCGATTGGCGGCGGCGTGACGACGGCGGTGACCGGCCCCGGCTCGGCGAACGTGCTGGGCGGCACGTTTGTGGCGATGAAGCTGTACGGCGACTGCGTGGACGACATGATTCTCAAATACCCGGCGGCGATGAAGATTGCGTTCGGCGAGAACCCCAAGGGCGTTTACGGCCAGAACGGCCACAAGATGCCGGTTACGCGCATGGCCGTCGCGGCGACGCTGCGCGAGACGCTCTTCAAGGCGCAGCGCTACGCGAAGGAGATTGAGGAGGCCGAGAAGGACGCGACCAAGACGCGCCCGTTCGACATGAAGCTGGAAGCGCTGCTGCCGGTTCTCCGCAAGGAGATTCCGCTCAAGGCGCATGCCCACCGCGCGGACGACATCCTGACGGCGATCCGCATCGCGAAGGAATTTGACGTGGACATCACGCTGGACCATGTGACGGAAGGCCACCTGATCGTCCGGCATCTGGTCAAGGCGGGCAAGCCGGTGCTGGTCGGCCCGTCGTTCGGCTCGAAATCCAAGCAGGAGCTGAGAGAAAAGAGCTTCGCGACGGCGGGAATTCTGGATGACGCGGGGCTGGAGGTCTGCATCATCACGGATGCGCCGGTCATTCCGCTGTACTATCTGCCGCTGTGCGCGGGTCTGGCGGTGAAGGCGGGCATGAAGGAGGAATCCGCGTGGCGCGCGATCACCATCAATCCGGCGCATGTCGTGGGGATCGACGGGCGCGTCGGCTCGATTGAGGCCGGCAAGGACGCGGATATCGCGATCTTTGAGGGCAACCCGCTGCGCGACATTCAGTGCCGCACGAAGGCCGTCTTTGTGAACGGCGAAGAGGTGCTCTCCCAAATTCAGATGCGTGTGTGAGGCAAAGGAGGCGCGGGCGGTGGACAAGCGATATCCCGATCTGGCGCTGCTCGCGCAGCCTGCGCGCCGGGCGATTTGCTGCCTGGCAGTTGAAGGCGGGGGCGAAAAAATCGAAGGGCTTCTGAACAGGAAGCCTTTTTCGCGTTATGCCGAAAACGGGCTGACCGTCCTGCTCTATGACGAGGCGCAGAGCGAGGCGTGGCGCGCGGAAATCGAGCGGATTCTGGCGGAAAGCGGGCTCTGCGCGGGGCTGAGCGGGCCGTTTGCGCTGGCGGCGTCGGCGCGGGGCTGCTTCCCCAAGGCGCGCATCGCGCTGGAAACGGGCAGGGCCGTCGATCCGGGACGCGCGCTCTACGACATGGGCACGTACAGCGAAGCGGCGCTTCTGCGCGCGGCTCGGACGGCGCTCGGGGCACAGGGCTTCCGCGCGTCGGATTTTGGCGACGCGGCAATCGAAGCGCTTGCGCGGCTGGACGAGCGGGAGGATGCGCAGTATATCCGCAGCCTGCGCGCGTATTTGAGCGACGGGCTGAATCTGCGGCGCGCGGCGGAGCGGCTGGGCGTTCACCGCAACACGCTGGCCTACCGCATGCGCCGAATCGAGGCGCGCTTTGCCCTTGACCTGAGCGACATGAACACCTGCTTTGAGCTGCTTTTTTCGCTCTGGCTGAAGGAGGGGCTGGGCGGCTGCGCCGACGACGAGCCGACGGCGGCGTTTGATCGGGACGCGGCGCGCGCGGCGCTCTGGCGGTCTGCGGAGCGCGCGGGGAACGCGGCGCGGACGGAAAAGCGCTTTCCGCTGGCGCTCGCCGCCGTTGCGGCGGGCGGCCTGAGCGACGCGCGGCGCGCGGAATTGACGCTGGCGCTGAGCGCGCTGCCGCAAAAGCCGGTGACGGCGTTTGACGATGAAACGCTGTTTTTCGCGCTTCCGCCGGAGGAGATCGGCGCTTTCGCGGAGGCGGCGAGGCCGCTTTGCGAGGCGGCGCGCGCGGGCATGGCCGTTTCGCAGACGTTCGCGCTGGACAGGCTGTCGGCGCAGATTCGGCTCTGCCGGTTCGCGCTGCTGGCGGCGGGCACGCAGACGGTATTCATGCGGGAAATCGGCTCGACGCTGTTTTTTACGGCGCTGGAGCGGCGGGTGTCGCTCGCGCCGTATCTGTGCGAGGACGTCATTCGCGTGATGGATGAGGACGCGACGCGCGGCTCGGCGCTCTCGCGTTCGCTCTACGCCTATCTGCTCAACTTCATGGATTTGAAAAAGGCCGCGCAGCAGCTCGGCATCCACCGCAACACGCTGGAATATCAGGTGCGCAAAATGAACGCCGTCATCGGCGGGCAGCCGGACGAGCAAAAGCGGTTTATGATGATGTGCACGTATAAAATGCTGGCGCTGCCGGACGCGGGCGTGCCGGAACTGTAAAATCTTACAAACGCGCGGACGCGAAAAAAGGCCGAATGATCGAAAAAATCGAAAAAAATTTCACAAAACGGCTTGCATGTGCCGTATGAATGTGATATACTTCCATCAGCACAAAAAAACGATTTGTAAAAAATTACAAAAAACAAACGGAGTCGGGAGGATTCAAGAATGGCTAAAATCGGTTCAATGGAGCTGATTGTCATCCTGATTGTCGCCATGCTCGCCATCGGCCCGGAGCGCATGCCCAAGGCGGCGCGCACGCTGGGCAAGGCGGTCGGCTCGTTCAAAAAATACATGAACGACGCGACGAGCGACCTGCGCGAGGCCAGCGACGAATTCCGCGAGGTCACCGATGAAATCGCGGACGCACAAAAGACCGTGCGCAAGGCCTTCAAGGACGCGGACGACGAAATCAGCAAAACCCGGGGCGAGGCGGAGGAAAAGCTGAACCCCAAGAAGAAAAAGAAAAAGCCCGCCGCGCCGGAAACGGACGAGACGGACGAGGCGCCCAAGCCGCCGAAGGACGAAACGAAGGCGGAGGCGGCCGAGCCGCAGGGCGAAGAAGAAACCGAAGCGCAGCCGGAGGCGGCCGCGGAAAAACACGATGAAGCAAAGGACGAGCAGCAGAGCGCTGCCGCCGAATAAAGGAGGAACTTTTTTATGGGTAAGATTGGAACGACCGAACTGCTGGTTGTGCTTGCGATTGTGCTGGTTATCTTTGGGCCGAAGGCGCTGCCGAAGCTGGGGCGCTCGCTGGGCAAGACGCTGGGCAGCTTCCGCAAGGGCATGAACGACAGCGCGGACGATGATGACGACGAGGAAGAGGTCGTCGAGAAGAAAAAGAAGAAAAAGCCCGTCGCCAAGAAGGCGGACGACGAAGAGGACGAGGAAGAAGAGGACGCCTGATTCAAAACAGGATACCGATGCTTCTCTCCGAGCGGAGGGAAGCATATCTTCTGCAAAAAACGAAACGGACGGTGAAAAGAGATGAGCACACAAAAGGGCAACGAGCAGGCCAATATGTCGCTGGTGGGGCATCTGCGGGAGATTCGCAACCGCATTGCGCTGAGCGTGGTTGCGCTGCTGGCGGCATTTGTCATCTGCTTTGCCATCATCAAGCCGCTGGCCAACGCCATGCTGCAAATGGGTCTGGACGCGGGGTTCCAATACGTGTATCTGTCCCCGTCGGAGCTGCTCACCTCGTATTTTAAGCTGGCGCTCGTGCTGGCGGTCGTGGTGGTTTCGCCGCTGCTGATTTTCCAGATTTGGGGCTTTGTCGCCCCGGCACTGACCAAAAAGGAAAAGCGGGCGATACGGCCTGCGCTGCTGGGCGGATTTTTCTTCTTCTGCCTCGGCGCGCTGTTCAGCTACATGGTCGCCCTGCCGTTTATGATTCAGTTCCTGGTCAATTTCAGCACGTCGGATTTCATTCACTCGGCGATTTCCGTGGCCAGCTATCTGGATTTTATGATCGGCATGCTGCTGACCTTCGGCGTTGTGTTTGAAGAGCCGATGCTCGCCTTCGTGCTGACCAAGCTGGGCATTTTGACCCCGGATATCCTGCGCAAGGTGCGCCGATACGCCATTCCGCTGATCTTTGTCATCGCGGCCGTCATCACGCCGCCGGACGTCGTTTCGCAGTTCATGGTCGCCGTGCCGATGATCGGCCTGTACGAGCTGAGCATCCTCATTTCCTGCGTCATCTATAAGAAGAAGCAGAACGAAGACGACGATGAGGATGAAGACGAGGACGACGACGAATACGACGAAGACGAAGAGGACGAATAAGCGACGATTTAAGGGAGCTGCCGAGCAGGCGGCTCTCTTTTTTGAGGCGCATAGGAAATCACGTAAAACCGCCCGTTTACAGCCGGTACGCCGTCATCGCCCGGAAACGATTGCTCATAATGGTGTAGAGCGCCTGCGCATAGGGCGTGAGCGGCATATCCTTCGGGTGCGCCATGTACAGCGGCGTGTAAACCGCGTCGCTCAGGCGATAGTGCGCGAGCTGCTGCATGGCGGGCGTGTCGCTCAGCAGGGTGATGAACGGGCAGAGCATGACCAGCGAACAGGCGGCGCACACGCGCTTGGCGCATTGGGAATCATCCGTGCGGATGGCGACGAAGGGGGAGAGCGCCGCGCGGGCGAGCAGCTCGTCATACGCGCGGGCGAAGGGGAGGTTTTCGGCGGGGAGCACGAATTTTTCCCCCTCGCAGGCGCTCAGGCTGACGGTTGAGCCGGATGGGACGCGCTGCGCCAGCGCGGTTTTCCGCCCGGCAACGAGGATGACCTCGTCCGACGCGATGAGCTGATAATCGAGCTTTTCATTTTCGGCCTCGCCGAAGAGCAGCGCCATATCCAGCTCGCCGCCGAGCAGACCGGCTTCCAGCGCGTCGTTTCGCGCGGAGACGGCTTGCAGGCGCACGTCGGGATAGGCGCTTTGAAACTCGGGGAGCACCTGCGGCAGAAGCTCGTCGGCGCGCTGCATGGGCAGGCCGAGGCGCAGAAGCCCGGTCTGCCGGCCGGAAAGCGCGGCGAGGGATTCGTTCATCTGCGCTTCGATTTGCAGAAAGCGGCGCGCGGACTGCACGTAGATCTGCCCGGCGGGCGTGAGCGAAACGGGCGTGGTGCTCCGCTCGAAGATGGGCTGGCCGAGCTGCTGCTCGATCTGCCGAATCTGCTGGGAGAGCGTCGGCTGGGTGACAAAGAGCGATTTTGCCGCGGCGGTGAAGCTGCCTTCGCGGACAACGGCGAGCACGAGCTGAGCGTGGCGTGTATTCATGGTGGATTCCCTCTTTGCGATTTGATGTCGGGCGCGCCCAAAGCGCCGATATCCCTATTTTAAGAAAAATCGGCGAAAATGTAAACCACAAAAAGCGGGCGATTTCGCGCAATTTTCGAAACATAAAAAAAGAAGAAAAAAGGCTTTCCCGCCGTCGCAGTATGGGTGTATAATAAGCACACAACTGAAAGACGGAGGGATTTGCGATGCAGGTTACGGAAAAAATCGCCGCGTTTCGGGCGCGGATGAAGGATGAAAACTTTGCCGCGGTCATCGTGCCGACGGCGGACAGCCATGCTTCGGAATATATTGCCGATTATTTCAAAACTCGTCAGTGGCTTTCCGGCTTCACCGGCTCGGCGGGCACGCTGGTCGTCGGGGAAAAAGAGGCGGCGCTGTTTGTGGACGGCCGCTACTTCATTCAGGCAGAGCGGCAGATTGCCGGGAGCGGCATCACGCTGATGCGCATGGGCACGGCGGGCACGCCGAAGCTGGAGGAATACCTCACCGCGCTGCTGCATGAAAACGACGCGCTGGGCGTGGATTTCGGCGTGGTCAGCGAGAAATTCGCGGAGGATATGCGCGAGACGGCCGCGAAAAGCGGCGCGCTGCTGCGCGATACGGGCGACTGGTTCGGCGACCTCTGGAAGGATCGCCCGCCGATGCCGCAGGAAAAGGCGTTCATCCTCGATGAGCAATATGCCGGTCAGAGCGTGCAGAGCAAGGTGAGCGCGATTCGCAAGGCGATGGCCGAGCGCGGCGCGCAGCTCCATGTGCTCAACGTGCTGGATGACATCGCGTGGGTGCTCAACGTGCGCGGCGGCGACGTGCTCAACACGCCGGTGGTGATGAGCTATCTGGTCATCGGGCAGAAGCACGTGAACTGGTTCGTCGATGAAACCAAGGTGGACGACGCCATGCGCAAAACGCTTGCGGACGAGGGCGTGAACGTGCGTGGTTATGACGAGATCATTCCGGCGCTGAAGGGGCTTGAGCCGGATGTGAAGGTGCTGGCGGATGCGAGCAGGCTGACCGCCGCGCTGATGAACGCGCTGGAAAAAGCTGAAATCATCCGCGCGGAGAACCCGTCCACGATGATGAAGGCCATCAAGAACGACGTGGAGCTGGATAACCTGCGCAGGGCGCACGTGAAGGACGGCGTGGCGGTTACGCGGCTGATGTACTGGCTCAAGCAGAACGTCGGCAAAATCCCGATGACGGAAATCAGCGTCAGCGACAAGCTGCTGGCGCTCCGTCAGGAGCAGGAGCACTTCATCTCCCCGAGCTTCAACACGATCTGCGCCTATCGCGCCAACGCCGCGATGATGCATTACAGCGCCACGCCGGAGAGCGACGCGAAGCTCGAGCCGCGCGGCCTGCTGCTCATCGATTCCGGCGGCCAGTATCTGGAGGGCACGACGGATATCACCCGCACCTTCGCGCTCGGCCCGGTGACGGACGAGCAGAAGAAGCATTTCACCGCCGTTCTGTGCAGCATGCTGAATCTGGCGAACGCCAAGTTTTTGCAGGGCATGACGGGCATCGGTCTGGATATCCTCGCGCGCGGCCCGATCTGGGATATGGGCATCGACTATCGCTGCGGCACGGGGCACGGCGTGAGCTACCTGATGAGCGTGCACGAAGGCCCCAACAGCTTCCGCTGGCATAAATCCCCGACGCGCGCCGAGGACACCGTGCAGGAGCCGGGCATGGTCACCACCGACGAGCCGGGCGTGTACATCGAGGGCAGCCACGGCATCCGCACGGAGAACGAGCTGGTCTGCCGCAAGCTGGAGGAAAACGAATACGGCCAGTTCCTCGGGTTTGAAACCATCACCTGCGCGCCGATTGATCTGGACGCGGTGATCCCCGAGCAGATGAGCCCGCGTCAGCGCGGCTGGCTGAACGATTATCATGCCTTTGTGCGGGAGACGCTCCTGCCGCTGATGCATGACGACGACGAGCGCGCGTGGCTCAGACACGCGACCCGCGCCATTTAACCGAATTAACCGAATTTTCAGGAAGCGCCCAAATCAGGTCTAGCATTTTGGGCGCTTTTCCTGTATAATAAATGCAAGAATGTATCTCCGCACAGCCGGGGTTGCACTTCCATAGACCGAACATGGAGGGATAAATGTATGAAACTGATTGTTGCGATTGTTCAGGATGAAGATGCGGGCCGTTTGGTTTCCGCACTGATGGATAAGGGCTTCGGCGTGACGAAGCTGGCGACGACAGGCGGCTTTCTGCGCGCGGGCAACACCACGCTCATCAGCGGCGTGGAGGACGACAAGCTCCAGGATGCGCTCGGCGTGATCGAAAAGATCTGCAAGAGCCGCGAGCAGATCACCGCGTCCACCACCCCGATGGGCGGCGCGGGCGGCGTCTATGTGCCGTACCCGATCCGCGTGACGGTCGGCGGCGCGACGGTGTTCGTGCTGGAGGTCAGCCAGTTCCTCAAGGTGTAACATGATTGCCTTTGCGGATCTTGCGGGGCAGTCTGCGCTCATCGGCCAACTGCAAAGCGATTTTGCGCGGGGGCGCTATGTCCATGCCTACCTGTTCACGGGGCCGGGCGGCACGGGCAAGCGCTCTGCCGCGCAGCTTTGCGCTATGGCCGCGCTCTGCCGGGGGGAGAAGAAGCCCTGCGGGGTGTGCGGCCCGTGTCGGCGCGTGCTCTCCGGCACGCACCCGGACGTGCATACCGTTGTGCCGGAGAAGGGCAAGCAGATCATCGGCGTCGGCGTGATGCGCGAGGTGCTGGATACCGTTTCGGTCAAGAGCTTTGAGGACGGCGCGAAGGTCATCCTCATCCCGGAGGCCGAACGGATGAACGCCGCCGCGCAGAACTGCCTGCTGAAAACGCTCGAAGAGCCGCCGGAGCGGACGGTCTTCTTTTTGATCACCGATCAGCCCGCGGCGCTGCTGCCGACCATCGTTTCCCGCTGCCGCGTCGTGCGGTTTCATCCGCTGACGGAGGAGGCCTGCGCCGCGCGCCTGATCGCGCTCGGCCAGCCGCCGGAGACGGCGAAGAAAAAGGCGCGCATGGCGGAGGGCTGCGTCGGTCGCGCGCTGGCAATCGACGACGGGCAGCTCGAGCTGCGCATGGCGCTGACGCGCGATGTGTTTTCTGTTCACCGTCCGGCGGATGTGCCGGAGGTGGTGAATCTCTACAAGGAGGATAAGGAGAGGCAGAAGCTCGTGCTGGATACGCTGGAAATCGCGCTGCGCGATATTTTGGTGCAGCAGGCGGGCGGCGCGTCCGTCGCGGGCGCGGGCTATGCGCGCGAGGCGGAGGCTTATGCCCGGCGGACGCCGCTTTCCGGCGGTCTGTCGCTGATGGAAACGCTGCGGCGCGCGCGGGTGATGCTCGCCGGAAACGTCGCGTTTGCGTCGGCGTTTGAAACCATCCTTCTTCAAATATCGGAGGAATATGCCAAATGGCCATGGTAATCAGGGTGCGCTTCAAGCGCGCCGCCAAACTATACGACTTTGACCCCAACGGGCTGGAGCTGCACAACGGCATGAGCGTTGTGACGGAGACGGCGCGGGGCGTGGAGCTGGGCGAATGCATGAGCGGCGTGATGGATGTGCCGGACGAGCGCCTGGTTCTGCCGCTCAAGCCGATTCTCCGCATCGCCACCGAGCAGGATCTGGCCATGCAGAAGCGCAACGAGCAGGCGGAAAAAGAGGCGTTTGACATCGCCATCGACCGCATTGCCGAGCACAAGCTGGAAATGAAGCTGGTGGACGTGGAATATGCGTTCGACCGATCCAAAATCATTTTCTATTTCACCGCCAACGGCCGCGTGGATTTCCGCATGCTGGTCAAGAGTCTGGCGAGCATTTTCAAGACTCGCATCGAGCTGCGCCAGATCGGCGTGCGCGACGAGGCGAAGATGCTCGGCGGAATCGGCCCGTGCGGGCGGCCGATCTGCTGCCGGACGTTTTTGAGCGACTTCACGCCGGTCTCTATCAAGATGGCGAAGGAGCAGAATCTTTCGCTCAACCCGACGAAGATTTCCGGCCTGTGCGACCGCCTGATGTGCTGCCTCAAATACGAGCAGGATCATTACGAGCAGACGCGCAAGCGCATGCCGCGCGTGGGGCGCGAAATCATCACCCCGGACGGTTCGGGCGTCATCAACGCGATCAATGTGCTCGAGGAGACGGTGCGCGTGCGCATCGCCGTCGGCGACTCGTTTGAGCTGCGCGAATACAAGATCGACGACTGCCAGCGCCCCGGTCAGGACGAACGCAAGCCGCGCCCGGAGGAGGACGCGACGGCGGAGGACGCGCAGCAGGCGGCGGAAAACGCTGAGGACGGCGCGGCGGAGACGGCCGAGCCGAACCCGCCGAAAAAGCAGGAGCAGCGCCTGCCGCGCGGCGAACGCCCGGAGCGCGCGCCGAGACCGGAGCGCGGCCCCAAGCCGGAACGCGGCCCGCGGCCGGAGCGGGGAGAGCGCCCGCCGAGGCCGGAGAGAGGCCCGAGACCGCCGAAAAAGCAGACGGACAGGCCGCAGGACAAGGAAGCGCCCGTGAAGGCCGAACAGCCGGTCGTCGAGGAGCAGAAGGCCGTCGAAGCGATCGACGTGCTGGAAATCCGCGAGGATGCGAAGAAGGAAGATCTTTTCTAAAAAATTATATGCACATCATAACGGCCTTGGCGGTAAAAATGCCTAAAGGCCGTTTTTTTCATTCAAATGGGAAACGGCGTAAAATCGCCCGCGTGAGCAGAACCTTGACGCATTGCGGACTTCGGCGGAGAAAAAGGCGGGCTTAGCCCGCTTTTTGTGGATTCATATCGAAAAACTGGGAATTCAAAATCGCGCTTTATTTGAATTTGAACCGGTAAAATCGCGCAAAAAACTTGCAATTCGCGCGCGCTCGTGCTAAAATGTGTTCCGGGAGTGATCCTAAACAAAGGGAGGTGAAATGTATGGCTTATCAGATTTCTGATGACTGCATCTCTTGCGGCGTGTGCGCCAGCAACTGCCCGGTGGGCGCGATCAGCGAGGGTGATGGCAAGTTTGTGATCGACGCGGATACCTGCATCGACTGCGGCGCTTGCGCGGAGAACTGCCCGGTGGGCGCTCCGGCTCAGGCCTAATCCATTAGAACTTGCGGACGTATTCGGCCTGGCCGGATGCGTCTTTTTTTGCATATGCAGGAAATGAGAAAATTCGAGATTTTGTACAAATTCCGATAGCGGGTGCGCGGCTGCCTGACTCCTTCAGTCACGGCTGCGCCGTGCCAGACCTTCGGCGTTCCGCTCGCCTGCCTCCCGCACCGCGGGCGACAAGCTCCACGCCCTCGAAGAGGGAGCCCTTTGATCGGGTTATATAGATTTTCCGTCCAGGTACTGGCTGGAGATCCATGCCAACAATGTCATTGAGCGTCTGAATCGTGAGATCCGAAGTAGGACGCGCGTAGAGCGCATTCAGCTTAAAACAAAGCTGACGCCGCTTCAAAAGCGACGTCAGTTTACATAATTTCATGCTTTTCTTCGCCCGGGGCTCTTATTTTCTGTCCGTTCCACGTAGTCCACTATATTAACAACAGGAGAATTCTTTTTTCACTGCCTGCTTTTAGTGGATAGTCTATTTCTAACTATAAAATGATGCACACTCATTCAAGATACTTAGCAAGTATGAAACCTACCTTTCCATCCACGATTACATGTGCCCAAGTTGCGTTAAATCCCATGAGTATAACCGATGTACCATTATAATAAACGCCTAAAAACTCGGATTTTTGAGATTGTTCTGCATACAAGTCAACACACTGTTCAGAATTCGGATTGTTTATGGTCATTATTGGCATCGCGGATGAAGGGTATGGCTTTCCTTCACCACTGATGACTAGATACTTGGTTTTCATATATCCGTTTAAATTACCAACAATTACTTTGGTCCACTCGCCATCCACGGGACCGTCGACAATTACTCGGACACCATTGTAGTATTTCCCCAGTGAAGTAGCTTTTTCACTTGCAGAGGACCTCAGATGAAGCCTGTCAGTAGATTTCGGGTTGTTAACAACTGCAAGATAGTCATCGATTATCAAAGGCCATTCTGCGGTCTTATGCGTTCCACTCGGTCCATTCCAAACGGTATTTTCTTTAGAAGAGTTACCGGTGTTATTAGAAGAGTTACCGGTGTTGGAAGATGAATAAGAAAGACGGTCAGAAAAACCACTAGAAATCATAAACCCTGTTTTTCCATCAACCTGAACGTGATACCAGTTTTCTGATAGCCCCAGAACTTGAACCGATGTTCCGTTGGAATACAAACCTAATATTGTAGAATTCTTCGAGGGATTTTCTCGCAAATTGAGTCCAGTGCCAGATGAATTCCGAATGGTTACTGTTGGCATAGCGGATGCGACACTGTTGATTCCTGCATTCAGCAAAAGATAACGTGCTTTCATATAACCTTCGAGGTTTCCGATACGCACACGAATCCATCCGTTGCTTTGATCCGAAAGCAATGCGACAACACAACCATTATAGTATTTGCCCAGTGAAGAAGCACTGGTCTTTGGCTCCTTTCGAAGATTTAGCCGAGCGGAAGGATTAGCATTATTCACGATGCCTATCCGATAGCCGTCATAATAGTAGCCAGATAACTGTTTGAACGCTGCAGGATTATGCCGAATGTATCCGGTGCAATCACCAACACGCATATGCCACCATTCGTCAGTGAAACCCAACAACTCGACTTGTACGCCGCTCGCATAACGAATGGGTAACTCCGTACCAAAATCATTCGGCAGGGCACGCAGGCTCCATTGACTGGAAGTGGATTGATATTGGGGAATAGCCGATGCCACGGTTTGAGCATCTTGACCGAAAGCGAGATACTGCGTGGACATGTAGCCCTGTGCAATTCCTTCGCCGTTGCCGATAGTTACATGTACCCAACCATTTTGCAGATTTTGATCGATTTGCACCACAACGCCGTTGTAGTATTTGCCCAGCGAAGCAGCCGCCTCTGACGGTTGTTCGCGCAGGTTTAATCGATCCTGTGGGTTGGGATTGCTGACAACGGCGGTTTCCCAGAGAGAAGGTTCTTCGTCAGCGATGGCGCCGTTAAGGAAAAAACAAAACGCAAAAATCAGACTAAGGGGCACCAAAGCATACCAGATTAACCTGCAAGGAGGACGTGAAAAAGCACTTTGTTTCATATTCTTTTCTCCTTTTCATTTTTGACAGTGGCAGTTTCTCCTATTCGCCATACCAAACAATTCGAGGTGACTAAATCAAATTCCTTGTTTAGTCGATAATAATTGGCCCCCCTCCATAGTTTGCTTCCATATCTCAGCAGATTGAGCAAGGTTGCATACTAAATGCATGGTTCCAATTAATTAACGAAGCTCATTGCGTATGTCTTCCTTGTAAGTCTTAAAATGGAGTGAAATTTTTTATGATGTAGGAAAAGTTTTCTATCATGCGATTCACTATTTTCCGTTTAAGCGATAAGTCGCGCGGTGTGCGTCCACGTTTTTTGTGCAGAATTTGCTTTTTGCTCAATGATTGACATACGGAAAATGGCGTTTGGCGTGACAGTCCGCTTTTCGGTCTTTTCGAAATTCGTATTTTGATGTATACTGTAAAATAAAGCGAAAAGCAAATTCTGCACAATCGCGGGCGCGCGATGACGCGATGAAAGGAGGGGAACGCTGTGAAAAAGCCGGGGCTTTCCGTCGGCAGCATCGTGATGATGCTGGTGACGGCCTTTGTCGTCGTCGGCATGGCGGCGTTTCTGAGCCTGATCGCGGGGGATGACGTCTACGAGCGGACGCGCGCGGTATTCGGAAATCTGGCTGAACAGACGGCGGAGCGAGAGACCGCCGAGCCGACCGTTTCGCCGACGAAAACGCCGTTCTTTGAGGCGACCGCCGAGCCGACGGCAGAGCCGATGCCGACCGCCACGCCGAATCAATCGCCCAAGACCATCACCATTGCCGCCGCGGGTACGATTTACGCGCCGAAGGCCGTTCGCGAGAGCGCGCAGGAGGGCATGGATCACTATGACTTCACGACGACGTTCGAGGGGCTTTCCGGCGCGCTGGCGGGCGCGGATCTCTCCGTCGTGACGCTGGAAACCACGCTGGCCGGGCGGGAAAAGGGCTACGGCAATTACAACACGTCGCCCCAGCTTCTCGACGCGCTGCGCGCCGTCGGCGTGAACTTTGTGTCGCTGGCGACGGAACGCGCGCTGGATAAGGGCTACGACGGGCTGGATATCACCGCCAGCGAGCTGACCAGCCGCTCGATGGGCTACGCGGGCGTGTACCCGGACGGGGTGAACACAGGCGCGGCGATGCTCAACGTCGGCGGGGTTCAGGTGGCCGTGCTGGCCTACGCATACGGGTTGAGCGACGAGGGGCGCGAACGCACGAAGGGCGACAGCCGGGGCGTGGTCGCGCTGATGGAGACGCAGCGCGTGACACGGGATATCGCGCAGGCGCGCGTGGACGGCGCGAACATCGTCGTCGTTCTGCCGCACTGGGGAACGAAAAACCGCGCGCAGACGCCGGACACGGTGCACGCCATGGCCGAGCGCATGGCGCAGGCCGGGGCGGACGTCATTTTGGGCGCGCATCCGAACGTCGTGCAGGGCGTGGAGCGGATCAGCACGGTTCGTAGCGACGGGCTGACATATGAAACCGTCGTCTGCTATTCGCTGGGCTGCCTGCTGACGGACGCGCGCGACAGCGAAAATACGGCGGGCATGGCGGTTCGGCTGGAGATGACGTATGACCCGGCTGTGCGGCGCGTATGGCCGGGGGCGCTTGAGGTTACGCCGCTGTACATCGCCAGACAGCGGGAGGACAGCGGTATCGTTTACCGCGTGGTGAACGCGCAGGATGAACAGGCGCTTGAAAAACTGACGCTCAACGAGCAGGCCGCCGCCGCGCAGGCGGCGGAGCGCGTGAAAAATGCGACACAGGAGGAATGAAGCATGAATCGCAAAAGACTTTCGGATTATGGCATCCGCGTGGGCTGTATGCCGACGGGGCCGCTGGATAAGATCACCGATGTGCCGGGCGTGACCGTCGGCCACGCGACCGTGCGCGACGCGCGCCATCACACCGGTGTGACCGTCATCATGCCCTGCGAGGATAACATGTTCGCCAAGAAGCTGACCGCCGCGAGCTTTGTGCTCAACGGCTTCGGCAAGACGGCGGGGCTTGTGCAGGTGGATGAGCTGGGCACGCTGGAAACGCCCATCGCGCTGACCAACACGCTGAACGTCGGGCTGGTGCACGACGCGCTGGTGACGGTGATGGCGGAGCGATGCGCGGCGGATCACGTGGCGATGCACTCCATCAATCCGGTCGTCGGCGAATGCAACGATTCGCAGCTCAACGCGATTGTGGACAGGCCGATTCACGAGGCGCATGTGCGCGAGGCCATCGCGGGCGCATGCAGGGATTTTGACGAGGGCGACGTCGGCGCGGGGGCGGGCACGGTCTGCCACGGCCTCAAGGGCGGTATCGGTTCGGCTTCCCGACAGATTGAAATCGCGGGCAAGACCTACACGCTTGGCGTGCTGGTGCAGAGCAATCACGGCTGTCTGGAGGAGCTGACGGTGTGCAACCGCCGTCTGGGCGAGGAGATCATCGCCAAGCGCAACGCGCGGCCTGCGCCCGAGCCCAACGACCGCGGCTCGATTATGATGGTGACGGCGACGGATCTGCCCGTGTCGGATCGCCAGCTTCGGCGCATCATCAAGCGCTGCTCCGTCGGGCTGGCGCGCTGCGGCTCGTATTTCGGCCACGGCAGCGGCGATGTGATGATCGGCTTTACGACGGCTAACCGCATGCCCGCGGGCGGCATGCACCGCGTCATCCCCCAGCAGGTGCTCACCGAGCATACGCTCGAACTGGCCTTCCGCGCGATTGCCGAGGCGACGCAGGAGGCCGTGCTCAATTCGCTCTGCTGCGCCGATGCGGTGACGGCGGAGGATGGGCGCGTGTTTGAGAGCATATCAAAATATTTGTAATCACCGAGGAGAAAAGGAAAATGAGGCACACGAAGGGGGTGGCCGCGGCGCTGCTTGCGGCGATGATGCTGACGCCGATGACAGCCAGCGCGGCGGAGTGGGGAGAAGTTTGGCAGAAGCTCCAAGACGGCAAGAGTTTCACGACGGAAGACGGGAAAACGAGCGTGGAAAAGCGGGCGGACGGAAGCTATGTGATTTCGGGCGGGGCGATCGGCGGATTCGTCAGCCTGAATGAAAACACCGCGCCGTCGAACGGAACGCTGGAAATCCGTTTTCAGAATGTCAGCCTTGTGCGAATCAGCGTGGATAACGGCACCAAGGGGAAGCGACTGAACGTGACGCTGGATGAACGCACGAGCGCCCAGCGGGTGTCCGTTGGGGCGAGGGACGGCGGAAGCGTTCGCGTTGTCAACGCGGGAAAAGTGACGGGTCAGGCGCCGAACGAAGGGCTGATCTGCAACGTTATGGGAGAGGACTCGTATGGCGAACTGGTGAACGCCGAAACAGGCGTGATTGCCGGACAGGTGGTCAGCTTCGCGGGAAACGGCGGCAACCAGAAAATTGAAAATAACGGCGTTGTGATGCGCGATATGCGAACCGGTTCCTGTTATTACGGCGAGGGCGGGAGAAAAGACTTCACCGATATGGAGAATAAGGTCGGCGGCAGCACGTACACCGTCAACAACGGCACGGTGAACGGCTGGCTGAGCATTCAGGCCGGCGGCAAGGGCAATGTCGGCACGCTCATCAACAATGGAATAGCCAACGAAATGGTCGATAACAATGCCGAAATGTGGGGAAAGCTGACGGTCATCAACAACGGCACGGTGAAAGGGCATTTTGGCGGTTGGGGCGCAGGCGGCCCCGCCGAGCTGCACGTGACAAACGGCAAGGATGGAACCACCGGCCTGATCAGCGTGGATTCCTATGACGGCGGCATTTGCTCGGTGACCAACGACGGGCGCGTGAACGGCGGCGTGGGCGTTTACATTGAAGCGGAGACGGAACCGGCAACCCTGACTGTAACCAACAACGCCGTCATCGACGGAAATCTCCGCGTCGGCTTGGGAAAAAATTCCGTCGGCAAGGTTTATAACCAGCGGAACGCCACGGTTTACGGCAATCTGTACGTTTGGTCAAACGGGACGAACGCCGAGCTGTGGAGCGTCAATAAAGGGCGGTTCCTGCCTTCCGGATTTGGTTTTGGCAGCGTGAAACTGCCGACGTTCATGTTTGCCCCGGTCGCGCTGGCCGAGGATGAAGGCGGCGATAAAACCGATCCGGGCAAACCGGGCGCGGGTTTGTTGGTGGCCGACGATACGCTGGGCGGAAGCGTGCATATAGAGAATTACGGATGGGCAGAGGGTGTGAAACTGGGCAACACGGCGACCTTTGCCCAGTTCGACGGCTCGTCCGGTCGAATTGAGTCCACGCAGGCGGCTTATCAAACGCCGGGGGACGAGAAAAAAGGCGACGACATTCTGGCTCAGATTGAAGCGTCGGCCGACCCGGCGAACGACGAAATGCTGGCGCAGCTTAAAGCGCTCGGCATAACGGCGCGCGAGGGCGAGTATCAGGTGCTCGTGAAGACCAAGGGCGCGGGCGGCGCGGCGGAATATGCCATCAGGAAGGTGCGGATTCCGAAGGGCGGCTTGAATCTGGATACGTCTACGCTGCCGAAAACAGGCGACGCGGCGAAGCCCATCCTTTGGGGCATGGCGCTGCTGGCCTGCGCAGGCGCGGCGATTGGCATGAAGAAACGCAAGAAAGCATAACGAAAAAGCGGGACTGCCGAGAACAGCCCCGCTTTTCGTGTGGTGCGTAAAGAAGACGGGCGCTTATTTCAGCGCTTCGCCCAGCGCGGCGCAGGCGGCAAGCGCCGCGTCGTCCGGCTCATCCTGACAGATGACGCTCTCGGCGCAGAGGGTGAGACCGGCTGCCGCGCAGTCGTCCTCCCAAATGCGCATCCATTCGCCGCCGCCCCAGCCGTAAGAACCGAAGAGCGCAATCTTCTTGCCCGCAAGCGCCGGCTTGACGGCTTCGAACATCGGCTCAAATTCGGATTCCTCCAACTGTTCAGCGCCCATGGACGGGCAGCCGAACGCAATCGCGGCGTAATGCGCGGCCTTGTCCGCATCGAACTCGGCGGCGGTGAATAAATCGGCCTGCGCGGCGGCGGCGACGGCCTGCGCCATCGCTTCGGTATGCCCCGTTCCGCTCCAATACACAACAGCAGCTTGACTCATTTTGAAAATCTCCTTTCTATATCACGGGAATTTCTCCCGAGCAGTCGAAGTGAACGCCTTCCGTCACGCCTTCGGCTTTTGGCGTTATGCGGCTACGGCCAACTGATCGAGCGTTCTTCCGCAGGCGAACAGGCGCTTATAGACGCTGGTGCATTTGCGGAATCGGCAAAACGCTTTCTGCGCGGCTTCCGCGTCGGTGTAACACTTCCAGCAGCCGCAGCACAGGCAGTTGCGCCCTTTGTTGGCGATAAAGGCAACCACATCGTCGATGGGATAGCCCAGAAACAGGCCGATTTCATGCGGAAACGCGCCGCCCTGCGCGAGCCGCGCGCAAAGCAGATCGACCGCGGCTTCGACGCGCAGATCAGGGTAGCCCTGTTCGGCGAGGAAAGCGCTTTCCTTTTCGCCCGCGAGCACGCAGCGGAGCTGGCCGGGGCGATAGAGATAGCACAGCACGCGCCCATCGCCCACGTCGATCACGCGGATGGCCAGCCCCTTGGGCGCGAGCGCGTCGGAGAGCGCCTGCGCTTCGCGCCGCGTGTGCGCCATATCCTCCGGCGTGACGCTGAACAGACTGCCGCATTTGAGGCTGGCCAGCGTGGGGGAACAGTGGTCGATGAGCATGGGAACGATGGACATGGGCGGCGTCTCCTTTGTTGATGTTAGAATAAACTAACAACCATTTAAAAATAATCAGCCCGATCAAAGCAAAGCGAGTTAGACCGAACTAACAATAGGCATTATACAGAACGCGCGCCGTTCTGTCAAGGGGAGAATTGACACATTCAGACAATTTGCGTATAATAAAAAAATAAAGGAACATGCGCAAAGGAGGCGCTTTGCATGGAAAAAACACCGATTCTGGCGATTATGTATGACTTTGACCATACGCTTTCCCCAAGAGATATGCAGGAATACGGCTTCATTCCGGATTTGGGCATGGAAGCGGATGTATTTTGGAACAAGTGTCAGAAGGCCATGAAGCGCAATCAGATGGATCAGATTCTGGCCTATATGTATATGATGCTCGAGGAGGCCAAGGGCAAGCTGATCGTCAACCGCAGCATGCTGCGGGCGCTGGGCAAGGATGTTCAGCTCTTTGACGGCGTGAGCGACTGGTTCGCGCGCGTGAACGAATACGCGAGAAGCCGGGGCTTGCAGCCGGAGCACTATATCATTTCCTCCGGCCTCAAGGAGATCATCGAGGGCACGCCGATTGCGGAGGAGTTCAAGGAGATTTACGCCGCGTCGTTCTGCTATGACGAGCACGGCGTCGCCTGCTGGCCCGCGATGGCGGTCAACTACACCAGTAAAACGCAGTTCCTCTTCCGCGTCAACAAGGGCGTGCTGGATGTGACGGAGCACCGCGCGCTCAACGAGTTTATGCCGGAGGAAAAGCGGCGCGTGCCGTTCTCCAACATGATCTATATCGGCGACGGGCTGACCGACGTGCCGAGCATGAAGCTGACCAAGCTCAACGGCGGCCATTCCATCGCGGTCTGGCAGGAGAACGAGTGGGTCAGCAACGAGATGCTGCTCGAAGGGCGCGTGGATTTCGCCGTCAAGGCCGATTACAGCAAGGGAAGCGAGATGGAAAAGACGGTTTTCGCCGTCATCGACCAGATTGCCGCCAGCGCCAAAACCGCGCAGATGCATGTGGACGCATGCGACCGCGCCAAGCGAACACAGGAGGAAGCATGAAGAACAGAAAGCTGCTCGTGCTGGATATCGACGGCACGCTGACCAACACGCAGAAGGATATCACGCCCAAGACGCTGGAAGCGATTTTGAACATCGAGCGGATGGGACACGCTGTCGCGCTCGCTTCGGGCCGGCCGACGGGCGGCATGCGGCGCTACGTCGATGAGCTGGAGCTGGCGAAATACGGCAATTACGCCATCAGCTACAACGGCGCCTGCGTCACGAACATGCAGACGAACGAGATGGTCTACAAAAACGCGCTGCCGGATTATGTCGCGCCGTGGATGCTGGATTACGCCCGCGAGCACGGCCTGGGCATGTGCATTTACGACGGCAACACGGTTGTCTGCGGCACGGACGTGGATCGCTACATCGAGCGCGAAACGGTGCTCAACGGCTTTAACCGCGTGTCGGTGGAGAATTTTGACGCATATCGCGGCATGGATATGTTCAAGGCGCTGCTGACCGCGCCGCCCGTCCGCGCAGCGGAGCACGAAAAGCGCCTTGCGCGCCGGTTCATCGGCCGGCTGAGCATCTACCGCAGCGAGCCGTATTTCATCGAGGTCATGCCGCGCGGCGTGGACAAGGGCGCGGCCATCGCGGGGCTGATTGAGCGGCTGGGGATGGAGCGCGAGGACGTGATCGCCTGCGGAGACGGCCTCAACGATCTGGCCATGATTCGATACGCCGGTCTGGGCGTGGCGATGGGCAACGCGCAGAGCGAAATCAAGGCGGCCGCCGACGTGGTGACCGGGACGAACGACGAGGACGGCATCGTCAGCGTGATCGAGCAATACATCCTGAACGCCTGAGCGCCTGCAGGCTGAGCAGCAGCGTCAGCCCCTGCACCGCGCCGAGCGAGGCGACCGCGCCCCACAGACCGACGACGGGCACGAGCAGCAGCACGGCCAGCACGCCGAGCAGGCTGGCGGCCAGCGAGATTTTCAGCGACGCGCCCTGCAAACCGAGCGCGTTCATTATACCGCCGCAGACATGCGCCGCCGCGATGACCGGAATGAGACAGCACGAGCCGCGCAGCAGCGGCAGGAGCGCTGCCTGGCGAAAAAAGACGTTCGCAATCAGCGGGGCGGTCAGCCATACGCCGACCGCTGCCGCCGCGCCGACCCCGAGCGCGGCGCGGAGCATGCCGGAGGAGAGCGCGCAGAGCGGCCGCCCATCCGTCTGCCGCCGGGTCAGTTCGGGCGCGGCGGCCATGCTCAGGCTGCACGTGACGAACGAGGGCATAAACAAAATGGGCTTGAGCATGCCGTGAAACACGCCGAGGCTGGCCATCGCTTCCGCGGCGGAAAGGCCGAAGAGCCGCAGGCGCGCGGGGATGAGCGTCGCGTTCACCGTCTGCATCAGCGCGGAGACGAGGCGCATGCCCGTCAGCGGCAGGGAGAGGGCGAGCAGCTCGCGAAAAATCGGCCTTCGAGCGCCCGCGCCCTTGGCGAAGAGCACGAGCCGCGCGCCGAGCAGCAGCATCAAAATCAGTCCGGCGGTTTCGCCCGCGAGCGTCGCGGCGGCCGGAATTGCCGCGCGGAAGGACGTCGGCCAGCCGCGCAGGCCGTAAACCAGCCGAACGCACAGCAGCGCGCGGACAAGCTGCTCAAGCAGCTCGCCGAGGGCGGGCGGAACGGGGCGGCCAACGCCGTAATAATAGCCGTTCAGCACGCAGGACGCGCCGAGAATCGGGATGCAGGGCAGGAAACACAGCAGCGCGGGCAGCGTTTTGATATCGCCCAGCCACAGGCACAGCGGCTCGCGCAGGAGAAACGCCAGCGCGGCGAGGGTCAGGCTGACGGGCAGCGCCAGCAGCAGCGCGCAGCGCACGACGCGCGCCCGCTCTTTGCCCTCCGCCTTGGCGCATAGGCGAGAAACGGCGGCGGGCAGACCCGTGACGACCGGCGTGATGAGCAGCATCTGCGCGCTCTGCGCCAGCTCGACAAGCCCCATCGCCTGCGCGCCCAATTCACGGGAGAGCCACAGCCGCAGCAGAAAGCCGATGGAGCGAACCACAAAATGCGACGCGCTCAAAAAGAGCGTTTTTTGGACCAGCGTTTTGCCGCGCACGACCATCACCCCGTGGAGGGTATGCAGAAAAAGGAGACCGTATGTTTACGAAGTGGGATCATCGTTTTATGGAAATGGCGCAGCTCGTTTCGACGTGGGCGAGCTGCTATCAGGAGGAGCGCAAGGTCGGCGCGGTGATCGTCAAGGATAAGCGCGTGATGACCACCGGCTACAACGGCGCGCCCGCAGGGGTCAGCACCTGCGTGGAGCGCGGCGAGTGCCTGCGCAAAAAGCTCGGGATTCCTTCCGGCACGCGGCATGAGATGTGCTACGCGGTGCACGCGGAGCAGAACGCCATCATTCAGGCGGCCAAGCTGGGCGTGAACATCGACGGCTCGACGCTCTACTGCACCCATCAGCCGTGCATCCTCTGCGCAAAGATGATCGTCAACGCGGGCATTGTGCGCGTGGTGTACCACAGCGGTTATCCGGATGATTTTGCTCTGGATATTTTCAAAGAGGCCGGGGTTCTGGTCGAGCGATACAGCGAATCGGAGGAATGAAGCATGCCGCGTCTTTTTATTGTCGCCACGCCGATTGGCAACCTCTCCGATATCAGCGCGCGCGCGCTGCAAACGCTGCGGGACTGCGATTTGATCGCCGCCGAGGATACGCGCGTGACCCGCGCGCTGCTCAACCATTTTGAAATCGACACGCCGTGCGTCTCCAACCACCAGCACAACGAGGAAAACCGCGCCGCGCCGATCGTCGCGCGCATGCTGGAGGAGGATCTGGATGTGGCGCTGGTCACCGACGCGGGCACGCCCTGCATCAGCGACCCCGGCAGCTTTCTGGCAAAGGAGGCCGCCGCAGCGGGGATCGAGGTGCTGGCGGTGCCGGGGCCGACGGCGATGGCGAGCGCGCTTTCCGTCAGCGGGTTTGACACGCGCGAATTCGCGTTTTACGGCTTTTTGCCACGCCAGAAGCGGGAGCTTTCCGAAAAGCTGCTGGCGATTGCGCGCACCGGCGTGCCGATTGCCGTCGCGCACGAGTCGCCGCACCGCGTGATTGATCTGGTCAGCGTGATTTGCGAGACATTGCCGGGGTGCCGTGTCAGCGCGAGCTGCGACCTCACCAAGCTGCACGAAAAGACGATCCGCGGCACGGCGGAGGAGGTGCTGGCCATGCTGCGCGCCAACGAAAAGGCGGAGAAGGGCGAATATTGCCTCGTGCTTGATCTGCACGACGTGCGCGTAGCGGAAAAGAAAACCGCTTCCGACGCGAGCCTTGAAGCGCGCATCTTTGAGCAGCTGATGGCGGGCAGGGATATGCGCGAGGCCGGAGACGCGCTGATGGAACAGGGTGAAAAGCGCAACGACGTATACCGTGCGCGCACAGCCGTACAGAAATTTCTCGAAGAGCTTTTGGAGGAGGATGACGATGAATAACGAAACGATGCAGCTTCTCTACAATCGCAAGAGCGTTCGCGCTTACGAGAAGCAGCCCATCCCCGAAGAGGACGTGCAGGCGATTCTGCGCGCCGCCATTGAAGCGCCGACCGCCGGAAACATGACGCTTTGGAGCGCCATCCGCGTGACGGACGAGGCGAAGAAGAAGCGCCTTTCCGAAACCTGCGACAATCAGCCGTTTATCGCGGCCGCGCCGCTGGTGCTCGTGTTCTGCGCGGATTACAAGCGCTGGTATGATCTGTTCGCGTCGCTTGAGCTGGGCGAGACGCTTCGCCGGCCGGGCGAGGGCGACATGATGCTCGCGATGGTCGATGCGGTGATCGCGGCGCACGCCAGCGTCGTCGCGGCGGATGCGCTGGGCTACGGCTCCTGCTACATCGGGGATATCATCGAGCGCTGCGAGCAGCAGTGGGAGATTCTCGGCCTTCCGGCCTACGTCATGCCGGTGTGCATGGCGGTTTACGGCGTTCCGACGGAATTCCAGCGGGAGCGCCAGAAGCCCGCGCGCTTTGATGTGCGCGATATCGTTTTCGAAAACGAGTATCAGCCGCGTGGCGCGGCGGAAATGCGTCGCATGCTTGAGGCGCGGCAGGATAAGCACGGGGCGGAATTGGAGCAGTGGATCACGGCGCGCTGCAAGCGCAAGTGGAACTGCGAATTTTCCGAGGAGATGACCCGATCCGCCGCAAAGATGATTGAAATGTGGCGCGAAGGAAAATAAGAAAGCAGCCCCGCGCCTTGACGCGGGACTGCCTTTGGGGTATAATGTGGATAGACGAGGAGCCGTTTGCAATCGGTTCTCCCGCTTATCCGTTAAATTGGGAAAAGCAAAAAGCCGCCGATCAGGGTGCAAGCTGACCGGCGGCACGCTTTTTATTTACGGTTCTTTGCGTCTACTGCGATGAGCAGGCTCAGGAACGTAAGGACAACCAAACTCAGATAATAGACTGTATTTTATCTTGGTAAACTCTGATGAAGAAATGAATGAGAAACTACTTGAAATGTATAAGTAAAGCGAGAAAATTTTATGAATAACAGATTTTCTGTAATGAAGCGTATAGCTATATTGTGCATAAGTTTTTTCATATCTTGTTGCGTGAATACATTGGGGTTGTCAGAAGAAATGTACGCTGAAAATAATGATTATGAATATAGCTCTCGAAGAAAATGTCCATCGTATGAGATAAATAAAATAATGGACGGTGCTTTTCAGACTAAAGCAGCGATAGCGTTAAGATCATGGTTTATTTCTGAATATGCATTCCAAAATGATTGGTATGATGATCTATATTCTAATAATTCAGTAATACTCTTGGAACCTTATATAATAAAATGCGAGAACAAAGGTGACGAATTTATAATATACTGCTCATCAGATATATCATCTTATGCTCTGTTTGAAAGTGAAGATGGAAAATTGTATTTATCTCAAGGACTTAATAAAACTGGATTATTTAGGATATATTTTGAAATATACAGCCAATCTGATTGGAGGGTAATCTCCGTTCAACTCTTAGAAGGAAATGACGAGGAATTATATCCGGGTGTAGGAATAGGAACAGATGGTTTTCCCGGACTTAGTGATCAATTGGAAAAAGAAATTCCAGAATGGGGATTGGATACATATCATATTGCACAAAAGTATCTTGATCTAAATGAGTTAGATGCAGATGTTATAATGTGGTAACATAATGATTTCATACGGTGTCATAGCGTATCCCTCCCTTCTTCTGTAACAGAAGCGGGAGGCAACCACCGGCAGCGCTCGTCTGCCCACGAAATGATTATAGCATACGCCTTTTACTTTGACAATCAGCATAATGGACATCAATAAAACGAGCCCCGACACCATGCCGAGGCTCGCAGACTGTAGACAAAAAGCAATTCTCCCCCCTTCGGGGGGAGAATAGCCCTTTCCGCAAATGAAAGAATCGCTGAATTTCTTGATTTTGCTATTCAAGCCAAGTTTGCTTATGTCAACAAGCTGACGCGCGATGCGCGGACAGCCTTAGGTAAAGAGGAAAATTCGGTGGAGAAAAGACGGATCAATCGCTTTTGCGAGGCGGCGGCGCTGATTGCGTTTGTGCTGCTGACGGCGGCGCTGGCGCTCTGCGCGCTGACGATGACGGCGCAGAACGAGGCTGGCGACAACATCATGCTGCAAACGGTGACGCTGGTGCGCGAGCCGCTTCTGAGGAGCCTGCTGCTGTCGCTCGCCGCGCTGGCGGTGCTGCTGGGCATGCACGGGCTGCTGGAACGGCTGGGCGGCGTTCGGCTGGGCGCGGGGCTTTGCGCGCTGTGGCTGGCGGCGGCGCTTTTGTGGATTTGGGCCATCGGCATGCGGCAGCGGGCGGATGCGCAGATGGTGCTGGCGGACGCGCATCAGTTCGCGCGGAACCATTACGACGCGCTGAGCGGCGACTATTTGCAGGTGTACACCTATCAGCTCGGAATCGCCTTGCCGCTGCACATGCTGGCGAGGCTTTTTTCGGGCGCGACGATGGGGCAGCTTGATTTTCTGGCGCAGTGCGTCAACGCGGCGCTGGGGATCGCGGGAGCGGGCGTGCTGGCGGCGCTGGCGCAGGAGCTGCTTGACCGGCGCGCGGCCTCGGCCACGCTGCTGCTGTACATCGTGAGTCTGCCGACGCTATTGTTCGCGCAGTTCGTCTACAACATCAACCTGATGATTCTGCTGGGCGCGGGCGCGATGCTCTGCTTTGCGCGCTATGCGCGCACGGGGCGCGTCGGGTTCGGGCTTGCGTATGCGGCGCTGGCGGGGCTGGCGACGGTCGCCAAGCCGAACGCGGAAATCGTGCTGCTGGCGCTGCTCATCTGCGCGCTGCTGCACGGGTGGGCGAACCGGGACATGAAAATCGTGCTGCTTGCGGCGCTGTCCTTCGCGATTGGGAAAGGGGCGTTCGCGGCTGTCGCGGCATGGTATGGGAAACAGGGCGGGGTCGATTTCCGCGCCAATGTCAGCATGCTGGCGCGGCTGGCGATGGGGATGCAGGAATCCCCCGTCGCGGCGGGATGGTACAACAAATACATCGAGCAGTTTTTTGCGGCGGATGTGACAGCGCAGCAGGAAAAGGCGCAGGCGCTTGCGGCAATCGGCGCGCGGCTCGGCTGGATGCGGGAAAATCCGGCGGCGGCGCTGGCGTTTTACCGGGAGAAACTGCTGACCCAGTGGCTCGACCCGGCCTATGACAGCCTGTGGATGGGCGAATTGAGCGAAAAGGTCGGGCGATACAACGGGCTGATCGGCTTGATCTACCGCCGTAAGGACGGATTGAGGACGCTGATGGACGGGTATATGGACGCGATGCAGACGGCCGTGTACGCGCTTTCGGCGGTGGGCGGCGCGCGGCTGCTGAAGAAGAAGGGCGACATGGCGGCGCTGGCGCTGCCGGTGACGATCCTCGGCGGGACGCTGTACCACCTGATTTTTGAGGCGAAGGCGCAGTACGCATACCCTTACATGGTGTACATGCTGCCGCTGGCGGCGGCGGGGCTGTGCGCGCTGGCGGAGAAGCTGAAAAAGATCAGCGGATGAGCGGCAGAAGCAGCAGCGTCATCACGAGGCAGAGAAACACGGTGCAGAAGCAGCAGAGGAACGTGCCCTGCGAGATATCGCCGGAGACGGGGGCGTGCGTGGCGGTCGCGTCCTGCGCGACACCCAGAATATTCATCAGGCGGGATTTGACGTCCCGGCCGCCGATGCGGAAGGGGCTGCGCCCGGCGACGCCGCTGCACAGCAGCAGCAGAAAGCTGAACAGCGCATCCGCAGGGCGAACGAGCAGACCGAGCAGGCGATCCGCCTGCTCGTTTTCATTGCTGACGGCGGAGAGCGCGAGGAAGCCCCAGCCCAGCGCGGCGGACAGGCGAAGCGGCAGGCCGACGGCCATCAGCACGAGCGGCACGCAGACATGCGCGACGAAGGCCGGGGCGAGCGCGGCGCAGGTCTCGCGGACGAGGGATTCATACGCGGGGATATCGCGGGAATACGCGCCGGAATCCAGCTCGCGCTTGACCGCGCCGCTCCGCGGAATGCAGGAAAGGCCGAAGAGCGGGAACGCCATCAGCACGGCCTCGACCGCCGGATGAAGCAGGGCGAGCAGGAACGGAACGAGCATCAGCGTCAGCAGGAACGCCGGAAAGGCGAGCTTGCGCGGGGCGCGCGCGTCGAGCTGCTGAAAGAGGGCATAGAGCTTTTGCAGCGCGCGGGCGAGGCCGCCGGCGAATTTCGGCGCGGCGCAGTAGAGGATGAACGCGAGGAAAAGCGCGGCGGGATAGACGAACAGACGCATGGGAGAGAACCTGCCTTTCTAAACCAGAATCGGGGACGTGGTGAAATCGCGGCCGGAGGAACGGAGCGCGGGGTTTGAAACGCCGAGCGACCAGAGATCCTGCGCGCGCACGTCGAGGGCAAAGAGGGGATGGGCGCGATCAAAATCGGCGGCCTTGGTGACGAGCGGAATGGCGCTGCGGCGCTTGACGGCCTTGAGCAGCGGCGCGGCGCTCCTGCGGAAGCCGAGGACGCGGGCGTATTCGGGCGCGCGGTGCGCCTGCGCAAAATCGCGCGAAAGATCCAGCAGCGCATAGGCGCACAGGCGGGAGAGGCGAGCGCGGGTATAGCGCTTGGTTTTGACGAAATCCAGAAGCGCCTCGCGGGAGGCGCAGGTCTGCGCGGCGGCCAGAAAGCGGCGCTCCAGCCCCTCGTCCATGCCGTACAGCGCGGCGAGCGCGTCGGGGGACGCGGTGCGCAGGCGGTAGAGCAGCGCCTGCGTCAGGGCTTCTTCCTCATGGACGAAGCCGCGCGCCTCGGCGGTTTGCAGCGGCGCGGGCGAGGGGACGGCGGACAGGGCGTCGGGCAGGTCGCCGCGCGCCAGCGCCGCGCGGACGGCGGTTGCGCTGGAGAGGGAAGACAGCGCCGCGTCGTGATAGCCGCTGCCCCGGCGCTCGACGGGCACGGGGACGATTTCCGGCGGAAGGGCTTGCAGATATTCCAGCGCGAGGGCGGCGTTGGGCTGCGCCAGCAGGGCGGCGGGCAGACCGGCGGCCTGTTCGGCGGCCAGCGCGCGGGCGCGGGGATAGGGCAGGCCGTCGGCCAGACGCGCGCGCAGCGCGGCGGAAAAAGCCGGGGATTCGGCCTTAAAGAGCGCCGCAGCGGCGGAGAGAAGCGGGAGTGCCGACGCTTCGCAGCCGAAGGAGAGATGGGTTGCCACGCCGAGGGCGGAGAGCAGCGCCACGCCGCCGGAGGCGAAATCCGGCGCGGGGGCGCAGGCGAAGCGGGTCGGCAGTTCGAGCACGAGATCCGCGCCGTTTTCAAGCGCGGCGCGCGCGCGAAGCCATTTATCATGCCGGGCGAACGCGCCGCGCTGGGTGAGCGCGCCGCTCATCAGGCAGAGAACGTAATCCGCGCCCGACGCCTCGCGGGCGGCGCGCAGATGATAGGCATGGCCGAGGTGAAAGGGGTTATATTCGCAGATGACGGCGCAGACGCGCATGGCGGCGGCCTCCTTTCGGGAAAAAACGGACGAAAAGCGAATAAAGCGCGAAAAGGGGGACAAAAAGCGGCATAAAATTGCGCGCCGTCCTTTTCAAAAGCGACAAATTGCGCTATAATAATGCTGTATCGTCTTGTACACCGCAGGTTTATCTTCGGATAAGCCTATTATATCACGTCAAGGAGGATTTACAAATGTCTGTCATTGACAAAATCAGAGCGAAAGCCGCCGCCGATGTGAAGCACGTCGTGCTGGCTGAGGGCAGCGAGCCGCGCACCGTGCAGGCCGCGGAGAAGATCGTGAAGCTGGGTCTGGCCAAGATCACGCTGGTGGGCGCGAAGGCCGAGATCGAGGCGAAGGCCGCCGAGCTGGGCGTTGACCTGACCGGCGTGATGATCGTCGATCCGGCGACGAGCGAGAAGACCGCTTCCTACGCCGAGCAGCTTTTCCATATCCGCGAGAAGAAGGGCATGACCTTGGAAAAGGCCACCGAGCTGTGCCTGAAGAACACGCTGTTCTACGGCACGATGATGCTCAAGATGGGCGACGCGGACGCGATGGTCGCGGGCGCGATCAACACCACCGGCGACGTGCTGCGTCCTGCGCTGCAGATCATCAAGGGCGCGCCGGGCATCAAGACCGTTTCTTCCTGCTTCCTGATGGAAGTGCAGGATCATAAGTACGGCGACAACGGCGTGCTGGTGTTCGGCGACTGCGCGGTGAACATCGACCCGACCAGCGAGCAGCTTGCGGACATCGCGATCGCTTCCGCGCAGACCGGCAAGGCGCTGCTGGGCATGGATCCGCGCGTGGCGATGCTCTCCTTCTCCACGAAGGGCTCTGCGAAGCACGAGAACGTGGACAAGGTGGCGGGCGCCGTGAAGCTGGTGCACGAGCAGGCGCCGGAGCTGAACGTGGACGGCGAGATGCAGGCCGACGCGGCGCTGGTCTCCTCCGTCGGCGAGCTCAAGTGCCCGGGCAGCCCGGTTGCCGGCAAGGCGAACGTGCTGGTCTTCCCGGATTTGCAGGCGGGCAACATCGGCTACAAGCTGGTGCAGCGTCTGGGCAACGCGAAGGCCATCGGCCCGGTCATTCAGGGTCTGGCCAAGCCGGTCAACGACCTCTCCCGCGGCTGCTCCGTCGAGGACATCGTGGACGTCGTGGCCATCGCGGCGGTCAAGGCGCAGGCTTAATCGACTGATTGCGCGCGGTCGTCTGATAAGCGGAGGCCGCGCGTTTTCCCTATCATCAGAGTTCCTATCATAAGAAGCAAGGAGATACTTTCCATGAAGATTCTGGTCATCAACGCTGGCTCTTCCTCCCTGAAGTTCCAGCTCATCGACATGGACGACGAGTCCGTCAAGGCGAAGGGTCTGGTCGAGCGCATCGGCATCGAGGGCACGCACTTCAAGCAGACTGTGCTGGGCACCGACAAGGTGATTGAGTTCACCCGCAACATGAAGGACCACACCGAGGCGATTTCCGCCGTCCTCTCCGCGCTGACGGACAAGGACAACGGCGCGATCACTTCTCTGGACGAGATCGGCGCCTGCGGCCACCGCGTGCTCCACGGCGGCGAGACGTTCAAGAACTCCGTGTTGGTGACGGAAGAGACGATGAAGGGGATCGAGGAGCTTGTGCCGCTCGGACCGCTGCATCAGCCGGCGAACATCGCGGGCATCAAGGCCTGCCAGGCGGTCATGCCGAACAAGCCGAACGTTGCGGTTTTCGATACGGCCTTCCACCAGACGATGCCCAAGAAGGCGTTCCTCTACGGCGTGCCGTATGAATACTACACGAGCCTGAAGGTTCGCCGCTACGGTTTCCACGGCACGAGCCACCGCTTCATCGCGGGCGAGACGCCGAAGTTCCTGGGCAAGAAGCCGGAGGACTGCAAGTTCATCATCTGCCACCTGGGCAACGGCTCTTCCCTGAGCGCGATTGTGGGCGGCAAGGTTGTGGATACCTCCATGGGTCTGACCCCGCTTGAGGGCGTGCTGATGGGCACGCGCTCCGGCGACGTCGATCCGGCGGTGCTGGAATACATCATGGACAACACCGGCATGGACATCCACCAGATGCTCAACTGCCTGAACAAGAAGAGCGGCTTTGCCGGTCTCTCCTGCTCCAGCGACATGCGCGACGTGAAGGCCGCCGCCGAAAAGGGCGACGAGCAGGCGAAGGCGGCGCTGGACGTTTGGACCTACCGCATCCAGAAGTACATCGGCGCATACAATGTGGCGGTGGGCGGCGCGGATGCGATCGTCTTCACGGCGGGCATCGGCGAGAACGACTGCGAGGCCTGCGAGCACGTGATCAACGGCCTGAGCTTCATGGGCGTGAAGATCGACCCGGCGAAGAACAAGCGCGGCACGGTCGGCATCATCAGCACGGACGATTCCACGATCAAGGTGCTGCGCATCCCGACCAACGAGGAGCTGCCGATCGCGCGCGACACGCTGGAGATCGTCTCCAAGCTGTAAGCGGGAAAATTTGTTGAAAATCACATTTTGCTTGACAAGGCAAGATAAACTGCGTATAATATGGAACGGTCAACTTTGAGGTGGAACGATGAAGCTGGATATCACCAAGGGAATTCAGAAAAAGGGCGTTGACGTCCCTTTTGAGCTGGAGGACACATGGGGCGAGGATCACTGGAACGGCGATACGATCGCGTATGTCGGGCCGGTTTCGCTTTCCGGCACATATATGCTCGCCGATGAGACCGTACTTGTGCGCGGTGAGGCCCGCGCCGTGATCCAATCCCGCTGTGCCCGATGCCTGGCGCCGACGAACACGCCTGTCACCGCCGAGGTGGACGAGGCTTTCATCCGCGACAGAGGCGACGGCGAGCTTGAGGTTGAAGAGGATCAGTACACATACACGGGCCATGTGCTCGAGCTGGATGACGCCGTTCGAACGGCCGTCCTGCTTGAATTGCCCTCACGCATCCTCTGCAAGGAGGATTGCCGCGGGCTATGCGCCCAGTGTGGCGCAAACCTGAACGTCAATGCGTGTTCATGCCAGAAGGATCTGACCAGCAGAAATCCTTTTTCGGCATTAGCATCTTTGCTGAACGAGGATGAGGAGGTGTAAACAATGGCTCTTCCCAAGGGAAAAATCTCGAAGTCCCGCGGCCGTATGCGTCGCGCGAACTGGAAGCTGTCCGCGCCCGGTATCGTCAAGTGCCCGCGCTGCCAGCAGATGAAGCTCGCCCACCGTATCTGCAAGCACTGCGGTTACTACGATGGCAAGCAGGTCATCAACATGGAAGCCGAAACCGCTTCCGAGAAGTAAGATTTGCTTCTTCAAGCCCTCAGTCTGTGACTGGGGGCTTTTGTTTGCGGGAAAAGTGGGCATACCATCATAAAGAGAAGATTTATAAATTTGGTTTGGAAAAAGGGGAATGAATGTGGTTTCGACTGCATTGTTGACGCTGATCTATCTGTCGTTCATCAGCCTTGGTCTGCCGGATTCGGTGCTGGGCAGCGCGTGGCCGGCGATGACCGTCAGCCTGAACGCACCGCTCTGGGGCGCGGGATTGATTCAGATGCTGATTTCCTTCTGCACGATCATTTCGAGCCTGAACAGCGCGAGGCTGATTCGCAAATTTGGCACGGGCAGGCTGACGGCGATTTCCGTCGCGACGACGGCGCTGGCGCTGCTGGGCTTTTCGCTGGCGAAAAACTATGCGTTTTTGCTGCTGATGGCCGTTCCGCTCGGACTGGGCGCGGGCGCGGTGGACGCGGGACTGAACAACTACGTCGCGCTGCACTGCGGAGCGAAGCACATGAGCTGGCTGCACTGCTTCTGGGGCGTGGGCACGATCATCGGGCCGATGATCCTCTCGGCGGTGCTGCGCGTCGGCGGGAGCTGGAAGACGGGCTATCGCGCGGTGGGACTGACACAGTGCGCGGTGAGCGCGCTGCTGTTTGCGACGCTGGGCATGTGGAAGCGGAGCGACATTCAGCAGGAGGAGCGCGAGGCGAGGACGCTGGGCGTGCTGGACGTGCTGAGGCTGCCGGGCGCAAAGGCGGGCATGATGACGTTCTTCGGCTACTGCGCGGTCGAATCGACGCTGGGGCTCTGGGGCGCGACGTATATTTCGCAGGTGCGCGGCGTGAGCGAGGCGACGGCGGCCTCCTTCGGCGCGATGTTTTACATCGGCATCACGGTAGGACGCGCGGCCTCCGGCTTTATGGCGATGAAGCTCCTGCCCAAGCAGATGGTGCGATTGGGGCAGGCGCTGCTGGCGCTGGGCTGCGTATTGATGATGATTCCGGCGGGAAGCACGCTCTCCGGCATCGGTCTGGTGGTCTGCGGGCTGGGCTGCGCGCCGATTTATCCGAACATCATACAGGATACGCCGGTCAACTACGGCGCGGAAAACTCGCAGGCGGCCATTGGCGTACAGATGGCGTTTGCGTATGTGGGATCGACGTTCCTGCCGTCGATTTTCGGCGCATTGGCCGGGGTGGGCGGATATGGATGGATGCCCTATTTTGCCATGGGCATTTGCGCGATGATGGCGGTACTGTTTAACATACAGAAGAAGATTGTCGAAACAAAAGTCAAAACCGACTGAAACGCCGCAAACACGCCGCAAGGCGTGCTTTTAGCTTGTTGACATAAGCAAACTTGGCTTGAATCGCAAAATCAAGAAATTCAGCGATTCTTTCATTTGCGGAAAGGGCTATTCCCCCCCGAGGGGGGAGAATAGCTTTCTGTCTACAGTCTGAACACGCCGTAAGGCGTGTTTTTTCTTGCGCCAGCAAGAAAAAATGACGCTTTGAGGGTGGCGAAATTCGAAAAGAGATGAAAAAGATTCAAAAAGTGTCAAAAAAAGTTCGAAAAAGGTATTGACAGAAGGGCGGGACTGCGATATAATAATCGAGCTGTCAGCGCGAGCGACTAAGCCGAGCGGA
>ERZ824488.376-NODE-376-length-60505-cov-26.033350_pt1 | contig 60505 bp, 80 predicted proteins | sample MGYA00519936_ERZ824488 | MGnify/ENA primary metagenome ERZ824488 (study PRJEB31778, sample SAMEA3449153) | human gut metagenome | biome: human gut; feature: human-associated habitat; material: faeces | place: United Kingdom | collected 2010/2012 ... | reverse complement strand
AGCGAGAGCAAATGATACATCAGGGTGTGTTCTCTCTTGGATTTTGCTTTTAGCACCGGCTTTCCCTCCAATTCATTCTATTTATCCAGGCGCAAAGCATCTTGCTCTGCGCCCGGACATTCAGCACATGTTTTATACAGCGGGTTCAGCGAGAGGGGGTACGAGGTTTTTATTGATATCGCTCTCCAGTTCCTTTGCAACATCCGCGCAGAACTGCTCAGCCGTTTGAACACCCTGCCATACGACGTCGATATTCTCAAAGGCAGTCACAGTTGCGGCGGGGTAGAATATAGACGGATGATAGTAGAAGTAGCCGGCATCGATCTCGGGAATAGCAGCCTGCACTGCATCGAAGCAGGTCTTTGCAAGGCCGGACAGGCTGGATCCATCCATGGAGGGCAGTTCCTTGATGGGCAGGTTCCAGTAGGCGGGCCACTCCGCATTCATCGCCAGCACGAATTCACCGGTCATCATATAATCCAGGATCTTTGCACACTCATCGGGCGCCTTGCTGTTGGCGTTGATGGCATAGTTGGAGGTCATGGATACATTGTATACGCTGTGGTCGGTATAGGCGTTGGGCATGGTAGTGAAGCCGATGCTGCCTTCAAAAGTGGGGTCGATCCACTGGAAGTAGAGAAAAGGCGCAGCCACCATTGCAGACTTTTTGTTGGTGATGGTCTGCATGACCTCAGAAGAGTCCAGATTTACATAATCCGCACCGGCAAAGTATCCGGCCTGATACCATTCAGCGGACTTCTGTACCGCTTCCACGATGGCAGGATCGCTGAAGCTGATCTCACCGGTCATAGCTTTGTAAATGTAGCTGGCGGGCAGGTAGGAACCCATAGCCATGGAGCTGAAGTGATCGTTGCAGGGCTTCCAGCCCTTGTTGCCGGCACCCAGAGGATAGTAACCGGCAGCCTTGGCCGCATCCATGGTGGCGATGAGCTCGTCCATGGTGGCAGGAACTTCCCAGTTCTGCTCGGTAAAGATTTCTTTGTTGTAGAACAGACCGCCTACCAGCAGGCCGCCGGGGAGGGAATAGAGTTTGCCATCCAGCGTGCAGGCGTCGTACATAACGCCGAGGAGCCTGTCCTTCCAGCCGTACTGCTCTGCGTAAGGGGTCAAATCCAGAACCAGATCGGACTGGGCATAGGTAGCCGTGTAGCTGAGGCCGGAAGCATATACGATATCCGGGCCCTGACCGGCAGCCAGCGCTACGGGAATATCCGCGTCTACAGAACCGCGGAACTCAAGAATCAGTTCATACTTGTCCTGAGACTCATTATACCATTTGCAAAGCACGCTTTTGAAGTGCTCCTGCTGATTGGTAGCTGTACCCCAGAACCAGAAATACAGGGGGTCGCGATCGGGATACGCGGAAGCCGGCGCTTCAGCGGGAACATCCTGTGCCGGCTTATCGGCGGGAGCAGGGTTGGCATCGGGCGCCTGCTGTGCGCAGCAAACAGGGACAGGGTCATAACCATGACCAGCAGCAGGCAAATCAGGGACTGATTAAGCTTTTTCATTGTCTTCCTCCATTGATTTCATTATCGTTTTTCAGCTGAGCTGAAACTTGTTAAATAGCCTTAAAGCAGAGCCTTTTCCGTTTCTGGGTCGAAAATATGTACAACATTGCCGCCAAATATATAATTGACCCTGTCTCCATAGCTAAATCCAGACTGATGCTCTTGTGGCAAATCCACCGTTGCGAGCACCAACACAACGTTCTGCGTATCATTCCTAACATGCAGATGGATTGAACCGCCCAACATCTCAGAAACATCCACGGATGCCGGTATCCCGACACCATCCGCACAAAGCATGATGTGCTCAGGCCGCACACCTACTACGACTTTGCGACCAACTTCCACGCCCTTCGCTCTCAGGGCTTGCTGTTTCTCTTCCGGGAGTGCCACAAAGACTCCCGATACTTCTATGCCAAGTCCCCCATTCTTCTCGGCAATCATGGAATCCTTGAAGAAGTTCATCTGCGGCGTGCCGATAAATCCTGCCACAAACAAGTTTTCCGGGTGGTCAAATACCTGCTGAGGCGTTCCGATTTGCTGGATGTATCCGTCCCTCATGATGACGATACGATCCCCCAGAGTCATGGCCTCGGTCTGGTCATGGGTTACATAAATGAACGTCGTATCAATGCGTTGGCGCAGTTTAATAATCTCCGCACGCATCTGGTTCCTGAGTTTTGCGTCCAGATTGGAGAGGGGCTCATCGAAAAGGAACACTTCCGGTTCGCGCACAATAGCACGGCCGATGGCAACGCGTTGACGCTGGCCGCCAGATAAAGCCTTTGGTTTCCGGTTCAGCAACTGCGTGATGCCCAGTATTTCCGCTGCCAGCCGGACCTGCCGATCAATTTCTTCTTTTCTTACCTTGCGCAGTTTCAGGGCAAAGGCCATGTTTTCATATACCGTCATATGGGGATAGAGCGCATAGTTCTGGAACACCATGGCAATGTTCCTGTCTTTGGGCGGTACATCGTTCATCAGCTTGCCGCCAATATACAATTCACCTTCTGTGATTTCTTCGAGGCCTGCCACCATTCTGAGCGTTGTGGATTTTCCGCAGCCGGAAGGTCCAACAAGAACGATAAATTCCTTGTCAGCAATTTCCAGATTAAACTCCTGCACGGCTACAACGCCCTTCCCTGTGCGTTCCAGATTGCTCTTCTTCTCCTCTGCGCCTTTCTTCCCTCTCGTTTTTTTCTCGGCTACAGCAGGATAGATTTTCTTCAGGCCTTTAAGCGTTACTGTTGCCATGTTTTGAACCCCTTTCTAGAGATAGATTTATTCAGATATCAGTTTGACAAAGTATTCGCGCTTTCTCGGGCCGTCAAATTCCAGAAAATATATACCCTGAGAATGCCCCAACAGCAGCTTCCCTTCATGGATGATCAGGCTCATATTCACTCCAATCAAGGATGATTTTACGTGTCCCGCTGCATCCTGAGGCGTATCATGCTGGTGTTTGAAATCAATGCGTGTTGGGATCAACCTGCAAATCTCATCCTGCAAATCCTCAAAACCCTTTGGATCCCAGAAGGAGGTGATGGTCAGCCCTGCGGTTGTATGAGGGGTATGCAGTACGCAGAGCCCTTCCTGTATCCCGCTTTCCTCAACAAGCATCTTGATGTCTTTTGTAAGATCAACAACATCCCTCTCTTTAGTCGAGATTTTAAAATTTTTGAGCATGGTTTTCCTCCTATACGATCTCGATCTTGCTGTTGTGGATCGCCCGGCCCCCCTCACAGAAAGCCCAGGCACCTTTGCATCCACGACCGTCCTCTTCACCCAACAACTCTGCGAGATATCCCATCAGAAGGCAGATCGGCGCAAAATTTACAAGGGGCGCCAGCATGGGGAATTTGGGTTTTGGAAGGGCTATGCAGTTCATGCCATCCGCATTCAATTCTTCCGCTTCGTCTGTGATAACAACGGCAGGGCGGCCCATCTCTTTTATATAGCCTATCAATTCCTTCGTGCGGCTGAGTGCCTTGTTCCCATGGCTATGAACCACAATGGCCGTGGGATATGTGATAGATCCCTCTCTGGTAAAGACTTTCTGCGGACGGGTAGGCATTGAAACAAAAGGGCAGCTTACGCTGGGTATGACCGTGCTGGACAGCCGCCACCACCATGTGTGAGAAGACCTGCCCATGGTGGATATCGGCAGGGAAGCGGATCATGGGCGCTTCCTGAACCTTCTGCTCAAACTGGTATTGCAATAATCAAAACAGGAGGTCTCACATGAGTAAAAAAGAATGTATCTATATCGCCGGCCCTGAGTGCTTTTATCTGGATGGTAACGACAGGCTGAATGCCATGCGCCGCCGTTCTGAAAGTTTGGGATTTGATGTTTCTCTCCCCAACGACAAGCCCTTAAAGCTGGATCATGAAGATCTGCGGCGCAATGCTGACACCATATTCAAAAACTGTGCCGACAGCATGAACATCTCCACCGCGATTATCGTAGACCTGGAATTCTATCGCGGGCCCGAAGCGGATGGTGGCAGCATTTATGAGATCGGTATGGCCTATGCGCGCGGTATCCGCTGTTTCGGCTACACCCGGGATAAGCGTACCATGGCGTGGAAATACCAATTCCCCGTTTTGAAGGACGGCAAAGTTTATCACAGCCTGCAATATCCCAAAGAATCGCAGTTCTTGAAAAAAGAATAAAAAAATTATTTTAAACCTTATATTTTAGGCCTTTTCGTTGGCTAGTAAGTGAGGGGGGTCTTCCCGGGGGTGGCAACAGAAACACAAATCCCCGTCGTGGAGAAGCAATCCCCCTCCTTGGACATTGACAACCAAATAAAACGACCATCAAATACGTTTCCCATTCTGCCGGCAACGGAAAGCCGAAGCAGCGGATGCGCCATGACCACCGAACGGTGCGAGCGAGAACCATCCGTTGTGAGCACGGAGCAGCACTCCGTGTGGCGATGACACAGAATGGAGAGAGATACTTCTGTCCAGCCACAGCTCGAGCGTGAATAAACCGTCGCAAGCAACGGGGGCAGCTCCAAGAGATCCTTGGATGGGATAGCATCCCATGAGGCTGATACGCTGTCAGCCGTTTGATGGTCGCCCTGCGTGTCGGGGAGATGAAAGACACGCACTGATGGTCGAGGGTGCAAGCCATCGCTTCACCCTCTCATACATATCTTAATTTAAGGAGGACACCTAATGGAAAATGTATTTCGTGGAGAAATCTATCTCGCAAAGTTTGGCAAGAGGGTAAAAACCGAGGATGGCAAGGATACTTCAGTACAGTATGGATTCAGACCCGTGCTGATCGATCAGAACAACAAAGGCAATGCAAGCAGCACTACTGTCATTGTTGCACCTATGACAAGCAAGTTGGATAAGCCTTCGCTGCCCACTCATGTTTTTGCCAAGACTGATTGTGGCTTACGTAGGAATTCTATCATCCTTATGGAGCAACTCTCCACTATTGACCAATTCAGGCTTACTCAGCGAATTGGCGTTCTTGATGAAAATACCATGAAGGAGGTAAACAATGCACTTGCTGTAAGTGTAGGTATTGCATGATGAAGAAGAATAATAAACAAGATATAAGAACACTTTGCCCTAAATGTGCAGCACTCTATGAAGAAAGTGGATATAAGCTGAAACAAGTAAACCCTGAACAAAACTACGAACGCTGCATGATCTGCAATCATCCAAAAGGTAAGGACTATGTTGTAAGTGAGTCCCGAGAAATAGAAAACTGCCTGCACCTTGCAGGCAATACATATTCCACACCTTTGCTTAATTCACAAAATAGCTTTAGACTTTAGATACTGCTTTGTGCAACAGGCAAAGAGGTAATTGAGAAAGGAGATCTCTATGGAAACAGCAAACATGAAGCAGCCGGAAAGTCATCGCCGCGTTTATACGGTCAAAGAAATCGCTGAGATACTTGGGATCAGCAAAAACGCTGCCTACGACTTAGTAAAATCGAATGGTTTTGTCACTGTGCGTATTGGGAAAACCATTAGAGTATCTATCGAATCCTTTGATGAATGGCTCAATAATTGTTAAATATCAAAGGAGATAAGAAAATGGCATATCTGCTGCCTGCAAACATCGACTTTTTCGGAATCCCACTTGGGCTATGCGAGGCAGATGGAAAAGGCAACAAAAGTAGCCTCTGTTTTCGGGTGGATGATTCTTTGTCGCGACATGATTTATAATGAATACCAACCGTTGGAGGTATGTGACGACGAGAACGGCGACCTGGAGTATGCAATATCTGCTTTGCAAGATGTTGGAGGGCCGCTCACTGACGACTCCGGCGATTCAACACAGAATGTTTTTTACATCCACGAAATAGAAATGGATGAACACAATGATGAAATGGAAGCTCGAATTATCAACGAGCTGCCTTATTTGTTAAGAAATTTTCTTCATGTTGAGCCGGAAATCCCGGCATATTATCCATCTCCGATGGAATCGGACTGGGAAGCGGAAAATGCAGAGCGTGATTTTGCACTGAGAGCATACGCAATGAATCAAGTGGCCCGCCATTTAGACGCCATCGGGTTAAATACAAATGTTGCTGATAACCATGGTAAAAAGGTTGTGCAATTTACGGGAGATTATCATTTTTCTGAAGATGAGATAAAGATGGTCATGGGACGCAGAAACAGCGGCTCCGGTTATCCTGAAAATTTGAAGAACAGGGATGAATGGGACTTATTCGAACGTGCAGGGTTTGAGGAAGCTGACAATAGTCGATTACTATACAAACTTTTATGGCGTTCTGAATGACAAAAGTTAACCAACAATTCAGTTTGAAATGTATTTAATTCACTATCAAGAATTCTAAATACGGAAACCTTCCCAAATCCGACACGGACAGGCAAGGTTTCTTTTTTTTGCGCATAAAAATGAATTGAGGTAGGTGATGCGCCTGACAACACCCGATATTTATTCCGTTGCAACAGAAACCGTATCAGATAAGCCGCTCGCCAAACTTTTGGAGGAGCTTTTGATCGAAACGATAGAAGCAGAGCCGCCGCACCTTTGCGCGGAGCGCACGTCCTCGCTATGATGATGGTGTAATCCCCACAGGTTGATTTGGCTTCAGGAAAGGAGGATCATGAAAGCAAGGTCAACCTACAAAGCGGCGCTGTATATGCGCCTTTCAAGAGACGACGGCACAGCGGAAAGTGCGAGCATCACGACGCAGCGCAAAATGCTCAAAAGCTACGCGGCGGACAACGGGTATTTGGTTTTTGATGAATATGTGGACGATGGCTGGAGCGGCACGAACTTCGACAGACCCGACTTTAAGCGGATGATAGCCGACATCGAGGCAAAGAAGATCAACCTCGTTATCACGAAGGATCTGTCCCGACTCGGGCGCGATTATATCACGACTGGACAGTACACGGAGATATACTTTCCAGCGAAGGGTGTTCGCTATATCGCCATCAACGACGGCTACGATTCCGACAGCCCGTATACGGATATCGCCCCGTTCAAGAACGTCATCAACGAGATGTACGCTCGCGACACGTCGAAAAAGATACGCTCGGCACTCACCACAAAAATGCGGAACGGCGCATATATCGCGGCCTTCGCGCCGTATGGTTATCAGAAAGACCCCGCGGATAAAAATCACTTGGTTGTTGATGCGCAGTCTGGCGAGATTGTGAAGCAGATATTCCGCATGGCGGCAAACGGCGCGCTGCCCATCGAAATTGCGCGGACGCTCAATGCGCAAAACGTGCCGTCACCCGCGGTCTACCGCTGTATGACGCATGACAGCTTAGATGTAAGCCTCTATTCGCAGCGGCAGGAATGGACGAGCGCAACCATCACCAAGATGCTCCGAAACGTCGTCTACCTCGGGCATATTGCGCAAGGCAAAACCACAAAGGTTTCGTTCAAAAGCCATCTGACCGTAACGAACCCGCGGGACGAATGGATCGTGGTCGAGAACACGCACGAAGCGCTCGTAGATGAGGAAACCTTTGACCTCGTCCGTCGTCGCACCGGAGCGCGGACGTGCGAGAAGAAGGGCGAGTTCTATAACCTGTTCTCCGGCATCGCAAAATGCGCCGACTGCGGACGCAACATGTCTGCAACAGGCACGCGCAAGAAAGGCTCGCCCGCCAACCTGACCTGCGGCGGCTACAAGCTCTATGGCGCGGACGAGTGCAGCAATCACTTCATCGACTACAATGTGCTGTATGGGATTGTATTGACCTCGCTGAAAGAACAGCTTTCCATCAGTCGTGAGGAACGCAGCACCATTCTCGATAACTTGGATAAACGGCAGCCGTCCATCGTCAAGCAGCAAGACCACTCGAAAGAGATTGGCGACATCCAGAAGCGCCTGCATGAGTTGGAAAAGATCATTGGTAAGCTGTATGAGGACAACGCCGCAGGCAGGCTCAGCGACGCTCGCATGAATAAGCTCTTGCCGAAATACGAGCAGGAAGCCGAAATGCTGGAAGCTTGCATGGCGGCAATGGAAGCAGAAAAAGCCGCGCCTGTCCCGTCGGAGCAGGCCTCCCGCGAAAAACTCGACCGTCTGCTGCGTCAGTTCACCGACATAACCGAACTTACGCCCAAGCTGTTGTTCAAGCTCATCGACCATATCGAGGTTGGGCAAGGGCACTACGAAAAGGGAGCGAACGGCAAAGTAAAGCATCAGACGGTCAGGATATTCTATCGCTTTCAAACGCAGGCGACGGTTAAAGAATACGCAATATAAAAATGGCGTTCGGTTATGGACTATCCACCTGCATGGGCTTCGGCTGCAACGCGGTTGGCGTCACGGGCTGCCGCATAATAGACTCTCCCCGGGAACGGCTGATAGCCGTAATAACCAACAGCCTGGTGCCATGTAACGGCCGCTTTCCCGCCCTCATAGCCGTCATATCCATGTTTTTCGCAGGCGGCAGCGGCTCGTTGGTAAGCGCCCTGCTGCTGACGGCCCTCATAGTTTTTGCGGTCGCTATGACGCTGCTGGCCTCACGGCTGCTGTCGGCTACGCTGCTTCGCGGGGTACCCTCCTCCTTCACGCTGGAGCTGCCTTCATACCGGCCGCCGCAGATAGGGCGGGTGATAATCCGCTCCGTACTGGACAGGACAGTATTCGTGCTGGGCAGAGCGGCGGCGGTGGCAGCCCCTGCGGGACTCGTCATATGGCTCATGGCAAACATAAGTATTGGCAGCGGTACGCTTCTTTCCCTTTGCGCAGGCTTTCTCGACCCGCTGGGCCGCCTTATTGGCCTGGACGGAGTGATACTCATGGCGTTTTTACTGGGCTTCCCCGCAAACGAAATAGTGATACCCATCATGCTCATGGCCTACACGGCCCAGGGCATGCTGATAGATTATCAGGGACTTGGCGAACTCAGAGCCATACTCGTGCAAAACGGCTGGACGGCAAAGACGGCCCTGTGCTTTCTGATATTCGCCCTGATGCACTGGCCCTGCTCCACGACGCTCATGACGATAAAAAAGGAAACCGGCAGCCTTAAATGGACGCTGGTTTCCCTCCTGACGCCTGCGCTTATGGGCGGGGCGCTGTGTATGCTGGTAAATCTGCTGTTTTATATTACGTCCTTATGACGTAGCCCTCCTTGCGTGGCTTGGCCTCCGGGTGCGGGCAGTCGGCATAGCCCAATATGCAGCTGCCAACGCCTACGTACTTATCCTCTACGCCCCAGCCGCGGAGCATCTTCCGGCCCTCAGCGGTATCAAACATCTCCCGGGCGCGGTTAATCCAGCAGGAGCCAAGGCCTATGCTGTATGCGGCGTTCATAAGGTTGCCCATGACGAGGCAGCCGTCCGCAAAACCGTTGCGATTGGTACTGTCCGCAAGCACTATTACTACTGTAGGCGCGCCGTAAAAGGGATCTCCGTCAGGATCGGCGGTAAACGCGGCGTTCATCTTTGAGAGCCGCGCTATCGTGCCCTTATCCTGCACCACTACCATTAGGGGAGACTGGGTACCCATGCCTGTGGGCGCGTAGGTGCCCGCCTCAAGAACCGCATTGAGTTCCTCGTCTTTTATCTGTTCTATCTTGTATTTTCTTATGCTGCGGCGGTTTTTAAGCGCTTCCAATACCTGATTCGTCATAGTCCCCTTATCTCCGTAAAAGATTATATTTTAGCCTTGCTTTACGAGCTTTTTAAACATCTCTATGTCCTTCTTGAGAGCCTCTAAACTGCCCCGCCAGAAGTCCCTGCCGGATACATCTATTCCGCATATCCCTGCGCTGTCCTCCACGGAGAGCATGGGGGTCTCCCGAAGCATCGCCTTATACTTTGGCAGGAAGTCCGCCCCCTCCTTAAGGTACTTTTCGTACAGGCCCCGCGCCAGCAGGCCGCCGAACGTGTAGGGATAGTTATAGAAGGCGAGGTCGGTGCTGTAATAATGGACCTTGCAAACCCACATATACGGGTTGAGGGTGCTTTGGTCCAGGCCGTCGCCGTATGCCCTCTTCTGCGATGCGAGCATTATATCGCAAAGCTCGTCCGGCAGCATGAAGCTGTCGCTCCTTCTCTCGCATACCTCCTTTTCAAAGAGGAAGCGGGAGTATATGTCGCATACTACCAATGCCGCGTTCTGGAGCCTGTTCTCTATGAGCATCAACTTCTCATCGTCGCTCTCCGCGTGGTCTATGGCGTAGCTCACCAGCAGGTTCTCGTTGAAGTTGGAGGCTGTCTCCGCCACCGGCATGGAGTAATTCCTGTTCAGCGCGCCGTTGTTCTTTATCTGCATCTCGTGGAAGCCGTGGCCCAGCTCGTGCGCGAGGGTAACGACGTCCCCGAACAGGCCGCCGAAGTTGGTCAGTATCCTGAACTCGCCCGTGCCGAAGGCCGGCATGCAATATGCGCCGCCCACCTTGCCCTTGCGGGGATATACGTCTATCCAGTCCTCGGCAAAGGCGCGGCTTGCCGTATCCGCAAGCTCCCCGTCGAAGGTTGAAAATACGTTTACTATATATTCCCTGGCCTGCTCTATGTTGAAGGTGCGGTTGCTGCTGCCCATAGGTGCGAATATCTCATGCCACGGAAGGCCGTTTTTATACCCCAGCGCCTCTCCCTTGGCCTTATAGTAGCTGTGGAACACCGGAAGGTACTCCTCGACAGCTCCCCAAAGCGCGTCCAGCGTATCCCGCCTCATGTCCGCCATGAACAGGGACTTATCCAGCACGCTGTCAAAGCCCCTCAGCTCACATTCGCTTATGCTTTGCAGCTTTATGCTGTTTAGCGCGAAGGCGACGGGGCCCTTTATCTTATCATAGCACTTGAGCTCCGCCTCGTATGCAGCCTTTCGCACGCTGCCATCCGGGTCGTATGCAAGGTTCCGCAGCTCCGTCAGGCTCAGGCTCTTGCCCTTTAGCTCCTCGGTGACGCCGGAGGTCTCGTAAGCCTGCAGCTTTTCCCATGTCTTGCCGCCGCTTACGTCGTATTTCGCGGCAACATCCTCGCCGTCGCCGGTGAGAAGATGCTGTGTCCTCTGCTTTTCCCTTCGGAAGTAATTCCTGTATTGGGTCAGGCCGGGCTCGCCCGCCATCGCTTCATCAAGCTCCTCTATCGAGATCGAGGCAATGTAGCGGGTTATCTCGGACATGGCCCTTGCCGCCGCGCCAGAAAGCATATTGACCCTGCCGTTTGCAGAGGCCGCCGCTCCGTCTGAGCTATCCGTGGTCTGGCGGAACAGGCAGTAATCCGAAAGGGCGCAGGAAAGCAGCTTGTGCTCCTCCAGCAGAGGCACCGTCGCCATGAGGTTTTCCCTCGGGCTGCGTCCCGCAAGCCTTTTCGCCTCCGCGCCGAGCAGTGCGTTCACCTCGTCAAGCCGCGCCATGTCGCTTTTGAATTTGTCGCTGTCAAATCCGGTATACAAAGCGTCAAGGTTCCATCTTCCGTCGTACATTTTACTTGTCCTTTCTGTTTATTACATTTATCTGTATGCTCTCCATAGAGTCGAGCGCCACTGTATTGGCCCTTGGGTCAAAGCTCGCGGTACAGGCCGCATCCACAGTTATCTCCGCCTCGGGCAGCGCGGTCTTTAACAACGCCGCGTTGGTGAGCACGCATATGTTGGACACAAGGCCCACCAGCTCTATCTTTTCATAGTTATTTTCCATGGCGGCCTTGGCGAGCTCCATGCTGCCGAAGGAGGGCTTGTCTATTATCATATCGCCGATTTGCACCTGCTTTGCCGTTTCCCCGAATATCTTATGCCCATGGCTTCCCTCTATGCAGTGGACCACGGGGAGCCTGCGGCCCTCCTGAGTTTCAAGGTAGTTTTCGCGATGGGTGTCCCTGGTGAATATGACGTCGGCGTCCCTGCTGCGGTATTCCCGTATCTTTTCAACTATAGGGCCGTCCAGCTTTTCCGCGCCCTCAAAGCCCAGCGCTCCATTCACAAAGTCGTTCTGGTAGTCGATCACAACAAGCAGTTCTTTCACTCCACATGCCCTCCGCTAAATAATATTAAATCAGATAAGCGCCGTATACGCGCACCACAGCAGCAACGCTGCCATTATGACGCTGAATACCTTTATATGCTCCGAATAAACCTTCCGCACCGCCCTGCCGAAGGAACACCAGATAAGGCTGGCGGCTATCATGCATGCCGAATTTATACAGGCCACCAGCAGTATCGTTACGAATTCCGTAGTGTAGGGAACCACGTATATGGAAAACACGCTAAGGCCGCCCATCCAGCTCTTGACATTGAGCACCTGCAGCAGCACGCCTCTCTTATAGCCTGATTCGCCCGTCTGTACAGCCTCGTCCACATTATCCTGCTTTTTTCTGAAGCCGTCCATAAGTATGTGTATGGCTAAATACAGCATATATGCCGCCCCCAGCCACTTGAGGTACGGCACTATTTCTGGCAGCACATCGGCCAGCGCCACATTCAGTATGCCGCATAACAGCATCTTTATGAAAAACATCGCAATGCTGGCCGTCATGAACTTCCGAGCTCCCCTGAGGCCGCAGTGCGCCCCGAGGTACATGCACATTATGTTATTGGGTCCAGGGGTTATGCAGGTTATAACGATATACAGCATCAGCGGCGCGTAATTCATGTCTTATCTCCTACTCTCCAGCTTGGCATATATATATTTGAATTATACCACATAAAAGAAGCCGGGAACAGTCTCCCCGGCAGAAGTGTCCGTATGCTACCCTACTACGCCGCACATAGGGTTTATTCCTTTTCTTTCTTTTCCATTTCGTCATTATCCAGCCCCAGATCCGGGAACGCCTTGGAAATACGGCGATAAGTGAAGCTCTTTTTCCGTAGGTTCTCACGGAATTCCCTGGCCTTTTCCCGCCTGTCAGCCTGAGCTGCGGCGGCGCGGGCATCCCTGCGGTTTCTTTCGGTTTCCCGTATGCTCTCAAAGAGCTTTCGCTCCTCTTCCCGGTTCTTTTCTATGAGCTCCTTCTCCTGAGCGCGGTGCGCCGCGCTCATATCTATGAGGTCGCCGTAAAGCTCCTTGGCCTCATCGGTACGCCTGCGCACATTGATGGCGGCATGGGATACGTTTTCGCCTATAATATCGGATATTTCGTGTATCTCCCTCGCGGCGGCGGTTATGAGACGCAGCTTCTTCTGCATGTTGCATATGGCGGCCACTGTAGCGCCCAGATCGACGGCGGTCAAGCCAACCATGATACACGCAAGCACGGTACCCGTCTGATGCGGTATGCCGTTTATCAGGTTCATCACCATGGGGTGTATTATGCGCACTATGAACGTGGCGGCAAAGCCCCAGATCAGCGAAAACTCAAGACAGACATAGCCGTGTATGTTGAAGCGGTTATTGGTATAATCCCACCACTTGGCGTGAAACAGCTTCTCCAGCACCCAGCCGGTGATGTATTCAATTACCGTGGTAACTATAACGGAGCCTAAGAACAGTATCAAAAGGTTGTCCTTCAGGTCTATGAGGAGGTATATTACCCCCACAAGGCCAAAGCCGTATATGGGGCAGATGGGGCCGTTGAGAAAGCCCCTGTTTACGAACTTGCCGTGGCGCAGCCCGGCGAACGCCACCTCCGCGCACCAGCCCATGAAGGCGTACACAAAGAACATCCAAACGAGCTGATACAGGCTGAATTTCACCATATCTTCACACAGACCCTTTCGTTTTTCTGACGTTCGTATTATACAGGCTATAAGGGCAGGTTTTCAAGGGTGAACTTTATGCACAGCACGCTGACGGCAAAGCCCGCAATGCCTCCTATGAGCCAGTTGCGCTGGGCGGGAGGGGATATTCTCTCCCGCTTTGCCTTTCCCCACGGTGCGTAGAGTATGAAGAATATTATAATGCTGAGGGCGAACGCCGCCACCGTGTCAAGCACGGAATGCTGCTTTACGAAAACGGTGGATATGGATATCACCACAGCAAGCAGGGATACCATCACCTTGGAGCCGGTTTTTTTCACGGTTGGGCAGTTAGCCACCGCCGCGGCGCACATAAAGCTGCCCACAACATGCATACTGGGCAGTATATTAAACGGCGGATCCATGGAGTATATGAGTCCCACGAGCCTGGAGCAGAAATTATCCCTCGGGAACGCCGCGGGCCTGAGATCCTGAGCTATCGGGTATACCCAATACACCAGCATACAGGCGGTATAGCCAATGATCATAAACAGCATATACTTTATAAAGCTGTTTTTGTCCTTTAGAAGAGTATACAGGCCTACGCCTATCAGCAGGAAATACCATGCGCAATAGGGTATTATGAAGTACTCGCAGAAGGGTATCCGGTAATCAAAGGCGAAATGTACTGTCCTCACTGGCACCTGCCTCGCTTGAAGCAGACAGAATACTATCAGATAGGCAGGCACATACAGCGCAAGCCATACCTGCCTGTTGTGGGCTACCCAACTTTTTATTGTGTCCATAACGCCTTTTTTGTGCGCTATTCCCGATGTCTCCATATTGCACTTTGCCTTTCCCTTAATTATAACGCGTTCCGAATTATATCGGTAATAGATATAATACTTCCCAATCGAAAAAAAGTATACCCCGTGATGTGAAAAAATCATTAAACATCACTTAAAATGAGCAAAGCAGCCTCTTAATTCGCGTAAATAATATATCATTTAAAATAAGTGTTGACATTATGCCAGAAATATGTATAATTAATTGTGCTTGCTCGATTCGTCTAGTGGCCTAGGACACCGCCCTCTCACGGCGGGAACAGGGGTTCGACTCCCCTATCGGGTACCATAAAAAAGCGGCTTAACGCCGCTTTTTTGTTATTCCGCCGGGCTATCTGTTGTTCTCCAGCATCTCTAAAAAAGCCTCTATGCGGGTGCGAAGCTGACCTTCGTCGCCGGGAGAGTAGTCGGTGCGTACATGCAGGAAGGGCACACCCTCCTCGGCACAGATGTCTCCTATCGTTTTGCTCTCCACATCAAAGGGGGTGCAGGCATGAACAGTGATGCTGATAACGCCGTCTACCTTCCATTCCGCAAGGGTACTGCGCAGCTGCTCGAAACGGCGGGTATTGGGCGACATTACCGCGCAGGGAACCTCAAGGTACTTATCCGCGATTGCCGTCATGGGATCGGCCTCGGGGCTCTCATCAATGGGCCGGCGCATATTCATTATGCCGCAGCAGCCCTCGTAGCACACGATAGCCGCCCCCAGCTCCTCAATAACGCCAAGGGTCTTATCCACAACGCCGTCTATGCCCGCGCCGGAAACCAATATGCGCAGTGGATGCTGATCCGGCTTGTAGGGCCCCTCTCCGGCTTCCCACTGTTCCCTCATCAGTTTGAGCATGCGCTCGGTCTTTTCCAGCTTGTTTTTCTTATCCAGCATAAAGTATTCAGCCGTAAGAACGCTGCGCATCTGCAATCCGGTGGCGGCGGGGGGATCCAGCTTGCCCAGCTCATAAAGCTGTGCCATCTGGCTGCGCTCCTGGTTGAGTATGTGGATGGATTCCCGAAGCTTTTCGTCGGTTATCTCCACGCCGAAGCGCTCCTCCAGCGCCTCCTTAAAGCGTATAAGCTCTTCCTTCCAGCTTTCCAGCGAACGTTCTCGGTCGGGGATATTGGGCAGATGAATAACGTGCATCTGCTTTAGCTCCGAGAGCATCTCATACATCTTTTTCTTGCCGTCGCAGGTAGTCTCGCCCACTATAAGATCGGAATAGAAGGCGAAGGGGCAGGTCTTGCCGAGTATGTTGCCATAGCTGGACTTTATAAGGGGGCAAAGATTTGCCGGCAGCTCGGTCTCCGCAAGGGGGATCGGCGGATCATAGTTGAAGCCGCAGAGCAGCACATTATACATTCCGCCCGCGTTGATTATCTCCATAGGGGCATATTGGCAGAAGGAGCCTATAACTATATCCCCCTTTTCGGCGGCCTCCTTGACGAAAATGCTGGCGTTTTTCTTGGCGCCGGCGAATTCGTCCATAATATCCTGTAATTCCTGAGCACGATCTTTTAAGCTTTCCATAAAAGTTGCGATCCTTTCAAAAAAGTACCGTTATAATTCAAGTGTGTATACCTGGTCGAAAGTCAGGCCCTTTTCTTTGAGAAAATCTTCTATCTTCTCCCGGTCTTCCGCTGAAGCGCGCCAGGCAAAGCCGCAGCTTGCGGTGATCTGATTCGGCACCGGTATAATACTTCCCGGCATATCGTACTTCCGGCACGCCTCCTCCATAGCAAGGGCAGAGGTCATGTTGGAAAATGATACTACCGTACAGCTTACTTTGGTTTTCAGCATAGCGTCTCAATGAACGCCGATATGCGCGTGTCGATTTGCCCCGCATCCTCCTGAGAATAGTCAGTCTCCAGCGACATGTAGGGTATGTTCAGTCCTTCGCACAGCTTGCGGATGGCCCGTGTTTCTATCATGTAAGTGGTGCAGGTCTGAAGGGTTACGTCAATTACACCCTCCGCGCCGAATTCCCGGATCAACTCAGGCAGGTTTTCCATGCGTCTGGTGTTAGGCGACATTACGGAGCAGCCGATATTAAGATACGCGTCGGCAATGGCCTCCGCCATATCCTCCCGTTCCGTATCCACGAAACAGCGGGCGGCCTTAATGCCGCTGCAGTTTTCATAGCAGACGACGGCGCCGCCGCTGCGTTCCACGGCGCCCACGACTTTTTCCAACACTCCCCCGATGGGGCATCCGGTAATGAGAATTCGCCTTTCTTCTCTCTTTGTGCCGCCGGCCTCCCCGTATGCCTTGCGTATTTCAGCTGTAAGGGCGCGGGTGGAAGCTATGGCATCTTCAAGGTCAAAATTATAATTAAGCCCTTCCAAGAATTTATAAAGCTTCTGTCCGGATACCGGTACCGGGGAAAGGCGCTGAAGCTCCATAAGCTCCGATCGGGCGCGGCGCAGCTCATTTCGCCTGTCAGCGGCTTTGCGCAGCATCTCGTTGGTTATTTCAACGCCGGCTTCCCTGCTTATAAAATCTATAAATCGACGGATCTCGCTGATCCAGAGCTTGCGGGAATATGTGCGGTCTATCCCCTGGGGTATCTGAAGTACGTACATCCTCTTGCGCTGCCCCAGCAGGTCGTACATTTTCTTTTTCCCGTCGCAGGTGGTTTCGCCAACGATCAGGTCGGACCAATAGGTATACGGGCACTTGTCCGTAATGGCAAAACCATAGCTGGATTTGATAAGGGGGCATAAGTTTTTGGGAAGAACGGTCTCCGCTGCCGGAATAGTTTCGTTGCTCATGCCGCAAAGGCTCACCGAAAGCATGCCCGCAGCATCCAGCACCTCCAGCGGGGTATAGGTGCAGAAGTAGCCTGCTACCTTACGTCCGCTTTCCTTTGCCGCCTTCATCTTAAGGAAGCCTGCTTTCCGTCCTTCTGAGTATTCCTCAAAGCGTTCTGGCAGTTTTAATTCCTCCATATTCCATCCTCCGGTTTATTTCATATTCTGAGCATAAAGAGCGGCGCCTATCGCCCCGGCGTAGCGGGCAAGAGGAGCGCTTTTAACCGACGTTCCTATCTTTTCAGAAAGCATCTCCAGTATAAACGGCAATTCGCACAGACCGCCCGAAAGATAGAAGTCGCCGCCGTTGATTCCGAGTCTTCCCAACTGTCCCCACACCTTGCTTGCGATGGACTCCACTATGCCGTATGCGATATCCTCCTTGTCCGTGCCGCGGCCGATGAGGCTCACCACCTCGGATTCCGCAAATACGGTGCACATTGAGGATATGCTTACATGGTTTTCACTCTGACGGGCCAGCTCGCAAAGCTCATCCAGCCTTACGCCCAGCGTTCCCGCCATGATGTCCAAAAAGCGGCCGGTTCCTGCGGAGCATTTGTCATTCATGATAAAGTTCTGGACTCGGCCGTCCTTTACCTCGATTATCTTGGTATCCTGTCCGCCTATATCTATAACGGTAAAGGCGTCGCTTTTGAACAGCCAGGCCGCGCCTCTTCCATGGCACGAGATCTCTGTAACAGTCTTATGGGCAAAAGGTATGGATACCCGTCCATAGCCTGTGGCGACTATTCGCGCGTCTTTTTTATGGATATTCTGCGTCTCCATCTCACTGAGCAGGCCCTCGGCCGTTTCAATGCAGTTCCAACCCGTAGGAACGACTTTACTGAAGACCAGGCTGCCCTGTTCATCCAGAACCACTGCCTTAGTGCAGGTAGAACCCACATCGAATCCTATATAACGCATAATTTTTCTCCTGATTACTGCATAATTGCCAAATTTCATTCTATCAGCAAAAGCCATTGCGGTAAAATTCAAAATTCCGATATGAATTGCATATAACGCGATTTTCCGATATGACAACAGGGCGGGTTCCATGCTCCGCATACAATAAAGCCCCCGGGGGCCCCGGGAGCTCTTTCCACAGCATCAATAAAACGGCCTAAGCCGCTCTATTGCTTTATTTTCTCGCCGAATTTCTCTGCTTTGCGTTACGCATATAGCCGCCGCGAACGGTTTTTACATCGCTTACAGTTATCATGGCGGCAGGGCAGGTCTGCTGTATCTCCTCCATCACGGACTTGAGCAGCTTGCGCTTTATCATCATGATCAGCATATAGTGACTGTTGGCGTCCTTGCCCTTTACATCTATGGAGGTGACGCCGTAGCCCTGACTTTGCAGATAGTTGGCCAGCTTTTTTGTTTCATCGAGCGTAGGCACGACTATTTGCAGCGACGAAAGGCCGAAGGCCAGCAGCTCATCCAGCCATGATCCTATGTAGTTGCCGCCGGCATACGCAAGGGCATATGAGATGGCCTTGCCGATGTCATTCTTCCATCCGTCCAACACGCTGCTGGCAATTATAAGCCAGAGTGTTATCTCGATTATGGCGATCAGGCTTCCCTTTACCCTTTCGCCGCGGTTTATGAGCACTATCCGGAGGGTGCACAGCGACACCTCCAGCACCTTACCAAAGAAAATTACAATATATACCCAGAAGCTGCCGCTGCTCAGGAACGCGTCAAACCATGTGAAAAATGCCTGCATATGTATCCTCCCTTTCTGTATGTTTTGTCCCTTCTCAAGCGAACGGCGCTTATTATATCATATTCCAGTAAAAAGTAAATGGACTAATTATGAACAATAGCTTTCGTTATGCAGCTGGCTTCCCCGCTTCCCTTTCTTTTGCCCTGGCAATGCGTCTATTCCTGCCCTTCCACTGGCCAATACCTATGATTCCGCTAAGAAGATATGCGATACCTGTGGCTATCATTACCACATCTCCCGCGGAGCCGCCTCCGCGCACCAGATGAGTTGCACTTATGTACAGGAAATACCCTACCAGTGTTATGCCCAGCACCATACACAGCACGTACAGCAGCATCCGCCACACCGGATTATTCGGCTTGCCGTCCCTCATCAACGGCCTTATAAATCCGCCTATAACGCTGCAAAGCGCAAAATGCGCAAGACCTGTCATCACGGCTGTGAAGGCAAAATCAGCCACTGTGCCCAGTATTCCTTCCTTCTGAGTGAAATTGCCAAGAAGGCTGGAGTTGGTCTTACCAAGCCATATTGCGAACAGCACTCCCGCCCCCAGCGAAAACAATGCCGAGAAAAGACCCCATGGCCCGTTTTTGCCGCGCACCGCTATAAAGCTGAATATCAGCGCCAGCAGTGCCAACGCCGCCACTAATACTATGACTATTGTAAATGCGTTCATGTCCCTGATTCTCCCTGTTGTTATGAACTAACTATATCATATTGCAGACCGGCTCGGAAGGTGTAATAAGTTACTTTTAACTAAAAAAGCAGAAGCCCGAAAGCTCCTGCTTTTTGTTTATCTTTCTTCTCGGAAGTATGCAAGGCCAAGGCTTGCGGGGGGCTGATCCTCGCGCTTCTTGCGCAGGGAAACAACTATCAGCACTACCAGAGTTACTACATAAGGCAGCATCTTATACAGCTCCTTTATGGAGAGCTCTGTACCGGTTGGAATGTAGAGGTACAGTATGTAGAATCCGCCGAAGAGTATGGAAGCCAGCACGCTTACATTAGGACGCCATATGGTGAATATAACCAGCGCTATGGCGAGCCAGCCGCGGTCGCCAAAGGCATTGTTTGACCATACGCCGCAGGCATAGTCCATTACATAGTACAGTCCGCCGAGACCCGCTATCATGCTGCCTATACAGGTAGCCATGTACTTGTACTTGGTTACGTTTATGCCGGCCGCATCGGCGGTGGCTGCGCTCTCGCCCACTGCCCTCAGGTGCAGGCCCGTGCGGGTATGCTTGAGGAAGTAAGAACTCAGCAACGCAATGATTATCGCCAGATACGCAAGGAAGCCGTAGGACAGGAATACCTGACCGAACCAGCCCGTAGTCTCAGCTATTGGCAGAGACTTGCTGAAGTAGGCGCTGGTAGCGGAAAGAGCTATGGAGGGCACCTCGCTGCCGGTCAGCTTTATAAGTGAGCCGCCGAAGAAGTTGCCTATTCCTACGCCGAAGGTGGTCAGCGCAAGACCGGTCACATTCTGGTTAGCCCGCAATGTGACAGTAAGCAGGCAGTAGATAAGGCCCATTATCAGTGAACCCAGCAGTGAAGCAAGCATGGGTATACCTATTGCCAGCACCGCGCTCATCTCCGCGGCACTCGCTACCGACTGCTCATAGAAGAATGCTCCTATAACACCGCATATGCCGCCAACGTACATGACGCCAGGGATACCCAGATTCAGGTTGCCGGATTTTTCCGTCAATATCTCGCCGGTGCTGCCGTACAGCAGGGGGATGCCCTGCATGACTGCACGTGGGAGGAAAGATGCAAAATCGAACATTGCTTATGCCTCCTTCTTTCCGGCCTTACGCAGGCTTACTTTATAGTTGATGAAGAACTCGCTGCCGATGATGAAGAACAGTATGATGCCCGTCAGTATATCGGCAAAGGAGTGGTTCAGGCCAAATACGCTGGAGATTTCGCTTGCGCCGCGGCTCAGAACTACCAGCAGGAGACTGGTGAATATCATCATGATTGGGTTGAACTTTGCCATCCAGGATACCATGACCGCGGTAAATCCGCGCCCGCCTACTATGGTAGTAGTCAGGGTGTGGTCAGTACCTGCCGTGAGCAGCAGACCCATAAGGCCGCACATAGCGCCGGAAAGCACCATGGTGCGAATGATCACTCGCTCTACCTTTATGCCCGCATAGCTTGCGGTGCGCTGGCTCTCGCCCACTACGGCGATTTCATAGCCGTGTTTGCTGTACTTAAGGTATATATATGTAAGCACAGTCATCACTGCCACAACAAGAATTGTGAGCAGGTACTGCTTACCCGCTATCTGAGGCAGCCAGCCAGCATTGGTATTCTGGTTGATTATGCCTATCTTACCTGCTCCCTTGGGCACTTCCCAGACGATGATGTAATACGCCGCAAGCTGTGTTGCTATGTAGTTCATCATCAGCGTGAACAGCGTTTCGTTGGTATTCCAGCGCGCCTTGAAGAAGGCGGGCAGGAAGCCCCACAATGCGCCGGCGGCAATAGCCGCAATTATCATTATGAGGATGAGAAGGCCGTTGGGCAGCTTATCGCCGAGGCAGATCATGCAGGCGGCGGTGGCGAGGCAGCCTATGAGCACCTGACCCTCCGCGCCTATGTTCCAGAAGCGCATCTTGAATGCGGGGGTGACAGCAAGGGATATGCCGAGCAACACCGCGAGATTCTGGAAGGTAACCCAAGTCTTACGCACCGTGCCGAATGCACCGTGGAATATGGTGCCGTAAATGCTTATCGGGTTCTCGCCCGTCATGAACATTGTAACCAGCGCGCAGACTATCAGCGCAAACAGTATTGCACAGCCGCGTATAGCCGCCGAGATGTACCATGGAAGCGTGCCGCGCTTTGCGATATGAAATAGAGATTGCTTATTCATTCTTTGCCTTTTCTCCTTCCACTCGAGTCATAAGCACGCCTACCTGGCGCTTGTCAGTCTTGCGGGCATCTACGACGCCGGATACCTGACCGCCGCAGAGGACTACTATTCTGTCGCACAGCTCGAGCAGCACATCCAGGTCCTCGCCCACATATACTACGGCTACGCCCTTCATCTTCTGCTCTGTGAGCAGGTTGTAAATAGTGTAGGAAGTATTAATATCGAGTCCGCGGACTGCGTATGCCGTCATCAGCACTGAAGGCGACTGGGCTATCTCACGGCCTACCAGCACCTTCTGCACGTTGCCGCCGGACATACGGCGCACCGGGAAGGAAGTGCTGGGGGTAACTACCTCAAGCTCGTCCCAGATGCGCTTTGCCAGCGCCTCGGGATCCCTGCGGTTAACAAAGGGGCTTTTGCCCTTGCGCCAGGAGCGCAGCATCATGTTGCCGGTCATGCCCATTGAACCCACCAGGCCCATGCCCAGCCTGTCCTCCGGCACGAAGGACATCGCTATTCCCTTCTTGCGTATATCCATAGGATCCAAGCCGACCAGATTGCGGCCTTCCTTTTCATCCGGGCCGTAATAGGTAACGGTTCCTGAGGATATGGGGTAAAGGCCCGCTATGGATTCAAGCAGCTCGCGCTGGCCGCTGCCGGCTATGCCCGCAATGCCCAGCACCTCGCCCGCATTGATGGTAAAGCTGACGTCGCTCAGGCGCTTTACACCCAGCTCGTCGTAAACGGTCAAGCCGTCCACCACAACGCGTGGGGTCACATTGATAGGATCTGGGCGGTCGATGTTGAGGGTAACGCTGCGGCCTACCATCATGTCAGTCAAAGACTGCTGATCGGCATCTTTGGTCATAACGTCGCCAATGTATTCACCCTTCCGAAGAACGGCAACGCGGTCGGATACCTCCAGCACCTCATGCAGCTTATGGGTGATGATGATGAGGGACTTTCCGTCCGCCTTCATGTTGCGCATTATCTGGAAAAGCTTGTCGGTTTCCTGAGGAGTCAAAACGGCGGTAGGCTCGTCAAGTATCAGAATGTCAGCGCCGCGATAAAGGACCTTTACGATCTCCACGGTCTGCTTCTGAGAAACCGACATATCGTAAATCTTCTGATTGGGATCTATGTCGAAGCCGTATTTTTCGCAGATTTCTCGTACCTTTTTGCTGGCGTCGGCCAGGTTCAGCTTGCCCTCAAGACCCAATACGATGTTTTCCGTTGCGGTAAACACGTCCACCAGCTTGAAGTGCTGATGTATCATGCCTATGCCGTTGTCGAAGGCATCTTTGGGCGAAGCGATCGTCACGGGCTTGCCGTGAATGTAAATCTGCCCCTCATCGGGGTAGTAGATACCGGAGAGCATATTCATAAGGGTGGTTTTTCCGCTGCCATTCTCGCCCAAAAGAGAAAGTATTTCACCCTCATGCAGTTCGAGATTGATATTGTGGTTAGCAACTATCGAACCAAATTTTTTAGTAATGTTCTCCATCTTAACTGCACATGCAGTTCCCAAGGCGGTCACCCTTTCTTTATGGAAGGAATCTCAGAAATTCTTCCCGAATTTTGATTTGTTTGATTTTATATTATCATAACAAATTTTGTTTGTAAACCAAAATGATTTAGGTAATTTAGGCAACAGCGCCGGCCGGCATAATTAATTGCAGCCGGCGCCGTATACAGTTCACTTTTAATAAAAAAACGGGCTGCCCGAAGGCAGCACGTTTTTATAGCAGTCTTTAGAACTTCTGATCCAGCAGAGTGATGCCGTCGATGTTGAGCTGGAAGTAAGGAGCAGAGCGGAACTTGGACTCCATGAAGGCGCCGTTCTCGATAACTTCGGTATCGGGAGTGTAATCAGCGTCAGTGTCCACGTCAGCCATGCAGGAATCAAGAGTCTTGCCCTCTACGGTGAAGGTAGCGCAATCGAATACCTTCAGCTCGCCGCTCTCCAGCTTGGCGATGGCGGCGTCGAGGGCTTCCTGGGTGCCCTCAGCGGCAACGTTGGTGTTGAGGTCGGTCAGCTTTACGGAGCCGGTAGCAAGAGTGCCGGTCCAGTCGGCGTCGATAGCCTCGCCGTTCATGCAGGCAGTGATGGCATACTCATAGTAGGGAGCCCAGTCGATGCGGGAGGAGATGATGTAGGTGTTGGGGCAAGCATCCTGAGTGGAACCGTTGTAGGAAACGTCGGGAACGCCGGCGGTCTCACAGGCGGTAGGAGCACCCATGGAGTCAGCATGCTGGCTGATCAGCTTGCAGCCGTTCTGTATCAGCTTCTGAGCGCCTTCCTTTTCGGCGGTCTCATCGTACCAGGAACCGGTGAAGGTTACTTCCATGGTAGCGGTGGGGCATACGGAGCGTGCGCCGAGGAAGAAGGAGGTGTAGCCGGAAATAACTTCAGCATAGGTGAAAGCGCCTACATAGCCGATCTTGGCTTCTTCGGGCTTGAACTCACCGGCCTCGATCATGGCGTTCAGCTTCATACCGGCAGCGATACCGGCGAGGAAACGGCCCTCATAGATGGCGGCGAAAGCGTTGTGATAGTTGGCAAGACCCTCGGTGTGAGCCTTGGTGCCGGTGGAGTGGCAGAACTGTACCTCGGGGAACTCCTTGGCGGCCTGGATCATGTAATCCTCATGACCGAAGCTGTCGGCGAAGATGATGTTGCAGCCGGCGTCGGCGAGCTCAGCAGCGGTGTTGTAGCACTCCTGACCCTCGGGAACGTTGGTCTTGATAACATAGTTTTCTTCGGGAATGCCCAGGGTAGCGCAGGCTTCCTTAGCGGCATTGATGAAGTTGAGGTCATAGGTGGAGTTTTCATCGTGAAGCATGATGAAACCGACCTTGATAGCGGGGGCCTCGGTGCCCTCAGTGGTAGCCTCGGTACCTTCGGTGGTAGCGGGAGCCTCGGTGCCCTCGGTGGTAGCGGGCTCTTCAGCAGCGGGGGCAGCGCAGGCTGCTACGCTCAGAGCCAACACGAGAGTCAAAATGACAGCTACGAGTTTCTTCATTTAGGTTGATCCTCCTTATTATTTGTTGCTTTATGTTTAAGCCCGCCTTATGACAGGCCTGCAACCGTAACGCAAAACTTATCACAGATATATTGTCTAACAATATTGCCCCAATGTCAATAACCTGAATATTGTTGTAGGCTTAATACTATTTTATAACATATCCGTGTATTATTAAGGCTTACAGTATGCCGCTCTTCTCCAGCGCTTCAAGCGACGGCTCGCACATCGTGGGCTTTCCCGCCGCTCTGAGGGCGTTTTTGACGTCCTTGAGGCCGCTTCCGGTGCTTATGACGGTGACTGTTTCGTTAGACTTTATCACGCCGTCGGCCACGGCCTGCCTTACGCCTGCCGTCGCGGTGACGCCCGCAGGCTCGCCGAACACGCCCTCGGTGCGTCCCAGCACCCGCATGGCGTCCAGTATCTGCTCGTCGCTCACCGCTATCCATGTGCCGTTAGAAGCAGATACCGCGCGGAGCGCCTTTTTCGGGTTGCGGGGCACTCCAACTGCAATGGAGTCTGCGATTGTATTCTCTTCGGCGGGGATAAGGTCTCTGCCCTCGCGTGCTGCGTCTACAAAGGGGCAGCAGCCGGTAGACTGTACGCCGAGTATCTTGGGGATGCGGTCTATAAAGCCCAGCTCGTACAGGTCATGGAAGCCGTTGTACACGCCGCCGATGGTGCAGCCGTCGCCCACGGAGCAGGCCACCCAGTCGGTAGGCTGCCAGTTGAGCTGCTCGGCTATCTCAAGTGCCACAGTCTTTTTGCCCTCGGTAAGTATGGGGTTGATGCCGGCGTTGCGGTTGTACCAGCCGTATTTTTCTATTGCGGCCTTGGAAAGGTCGAAGGTATCCTTATAGTCGCCCAGTACAGAGACTACCTTCGCGCCGAATATGAGAAGCTGTGCAAGCTTGCCCTCGGGGGCGCGGCTGGGTACAAATATCACGGTCTTGAGACCCATGCGCGCCGCATTGCCCGCACAGGAGGAAGCCGCATTGCCGGTTGAGGAGCAGGCGATGGTATCATATCCCAGCTCTACCGCCTTGGCTACAGCAACGCCGCTTGCCCTGTCCTTGAGGGAGGCAGTAGGATTAAGGCCGTCGTCCTTTATGTAGAGTGTCTTGAGGCCCAGCTCATCGCCCAGCCTGTTGGACTTGTACAGCGGCGTCCAGCCCACCCTCAGGAAGGGGGTGAAGTCCCTGTCCTTGAGCGGCATCAGCGCCTTGTAGCGCCACATGCTGTTGTCCCGGCAGCTTGCCAGCTTTTCGCGGGAGAGGGTGTTCTTTTTGATGTAGTCATAATCAAAAACTATATCAAGTATGCCCTTTTCGCCGCAGTCCGGGCAGGTCATAAGCTCTGTATAAGGGAACTCCTTACCGCAGATGGTGCAGCGATAGCCTAAAATGTGCTTCATTCTGGTTTTTCTCCTTTTTGAGATATTGGGTATGACGCTGTTTTGTTGTTTATTCTATATAAAATCTTTCAAATTTTCAAAGCTTGTTGTTTGCGGCGGAGCAGATGTGTTACAATATTTTAAGCCCTTGAGCTTACTGCTTCGCTTTAATATACCGGACTTACACAGGAGGCACTAAATGCAGGATACTTTCAAAAGAGGCTTCGGCGACCGCTATGACGGCTGGCGCGTGAGGCACGTCGACGCCGTTTACAACGTTATTCCCTTCGTAATGCGCTCCCGTCTCGATGCTCAGAACTTCTTTGAGGAGAATATCCCCATAGAGAACATCGAGCGCTTCATCCGCGAGCACCGGGAGGATATGCCGGACCTCGCCTTCATGCACGTCATAATCGCGGCTATGGTGCGCATGATAGCCACTCGGCCTTATCTCAACCGCTTCGTCATGTGGAACAAGATATACGCCCGCAACCACATCGACATCGCCCTGATGATAAAGCGCAGGCAAAGCAACGTTGAAACCAACGTAAAGCCCGAATTTGAGCCTTCCGCCACCCTGACAGACGTCATGAACATCATGAACGCCATAGTCAACGAAAACATCGACGACGACGCCAACAACAGTATGGACAAGCTCGCAGGCATCTTGGGCTATATCCCCGCGTTTATGCTGCGGTTCGTCATAGGCGGCCTCAGGTGGCTCGACAACATAGGACTCATGCCCAAGGGCGTCGCAGACGCCAGCCCCTTCCATTGCAGCGCGTTCTTGACCAACGTAGGCTCCGTTGGCATAGGACCCATCTACCATCACCTTTACGAATTCGGCACCTGCTCCATATTCGTCGCCATGGGAAACAAGTACAAATACGGCGCCATATCAAGGGAGGGGGCGCGGGTGGAAAAGCGCTTCGTAGGGCTAAAGTTCGTAACCGATGAAAGGATCTGCGACGGAAAGTACTATGCGGATTCCATGAAGGTGCTCAGGCGGCTGCTGAACAACCCCGAGCTGCTCATGACTCCGCCTGCGGAAATACCCATCGATGACGGCGTACCCGCAAGAAAACTCAAAATCAAAAAGTAAATCCGGCTTGGATTAAATCTTAAAGAGTATATCCGGCGGGCGGAAGCCCGCCGGATATTTTGCTATTCGGTGGAATTACTTTATTACATATTAGCCAATACGCCGGTAGCATCGTTGAACTCGTTGATGAGTTTATCCAGCTCGTCGGCCTGAGCATGCATGTCGGTCCAGTAATGGGTATCGTACCACTGCTGGTTGATCTCCTCGTAGGTCTTGCCCTGCTGCTCAACCCAGGTGTAGTACTTGAGGTTGTGTATGCGCTTGCGGTCCTGATAGGACAGCTCCAGCATGCTGTCGGTACGCACGCCGTGGAGATGCTCGCTGTAGTCGCGTGCAGCGGTGAGCATATCGTATGCGCCCTGCTGCTCGTTGAGCTCGTCGATACGGCTGGTGTACATGATGGCGGAGTCGGTAGCTACGGTAGCGACAACATCGTCCTCGGTCAGCTCATAGTACTTGGCGAACTTGATGCAGCACAGCATGTTGGCGATGCCGGAAATGCCGAGGAAGCTCAGCTTTTCGATGGTCTCGGCAGGTACGCCCACTACTTCCTTCAGGTACTTCTTGCCCTCCTCGCAGTTGAAGAGGCGGAGCAGGTTCTGGGAATCCTCATCGTCTATGTCGATAACCATGTCGGTGTTGCGGACGTTGTGGATCCAAGGCACATGCTTGTCGCCTATGCCCTCTATGCGGTGGCCTCCGAAGCCGTTTTCCAGCAGGGTGGGGCACTGGAGAGCCTCGCCTACCGCCAGCTTGGAGTAGGGATACTTCTCCTTGAGCAGATCGCCCGCGCTCATGGTACCGGCTGAACCTGAGGTGAAGCAGGCGCCCGCAAAGCGGCTGGTGGGGGTCTTTATGGATTCATAGGCCTCGGCAATGGCGTTGCCGGTCACCTGATAGTGCCATACGCAGTTGCCCATCTCTTCGAACTGGTTGAATATGACCACGTCGTCACGGGTGTTACGGAGCTCCCAGGTCTTATCGAATATCTCTTTTACGTTGGACTCGCAGCCGGGGGTAGCGATGACCTCGCCAGCTATCTTGGAAAGCCAGTCAAAGCGTTCCTTGCTCATTTCGGCGGGCAGTATGGCTATGCTGTCGCAGGAAAGGAGCTTGGAGTTGAAGGCGCCGCCGCGGCAGTAGTTGCCGGTGGAGGGCCAAACGGCCTTATTGTAGGTAGCGTCGAACTGTCCGGTCACGAGGCGGGGTACCAGGCAGCCATATGAAGCGCCGACCTTATGACAGCCGGTGGGGAACCACTTGCCGATCATGATGATGATCCTGGCCTTTACGCCGGACAGGCTGGAGGGGATCTCGATGAAGTTTACGCCGCCATAGGTGCCGCCCTGCATAGTGGGCTCGTTATGCCAGGTGATGCGGAACAGGTTCAGAGGATCTACGTCCCACAGGCCGACCTTTTTGAGGCCTTCCTTTATCTTCTCGGGAACCAGATCAGGATTCTTCATCTGGGCGAAGGTGGGGAGTACGATCTTGTGCTCGCGTGCGACCTTAATGTTGTGCTGGAGCTTTTCGTTGTTTTTTTCGAGATTGATCATTTTACACCTCATTGGATTGATATTGTCCTGCCGTGAAGCAGTCAGTGGTCAATTGTTTATCATACGCTGTTTATCGATCAGCAGTTTACCTATTCGCTTATAGTTTAGCGTTTTTTTTAACATAAGTAAAGTGGGTTCTACAATTTTTTTGTTGGAAATCAAAAATTTTTTTGCCGCTATGCTATGGTGAGCGCCAGCTCCATCATCTTTGTGAAGGTATTCTGGCGTTCCTCCGCCGTGCATTCCTCGCCGGTGACGATATTATCTGATATGGTGCAGATGGCAAGCGCGTTTTTGCCTGCGCGGGCAGCGTTCATATACAGCGCCGCGGCCTCCATTTCCACCGCCAGCACGCCCAGCTTCTGCCAATCCAGAGTGCTGCCGCTGTCGTCATAGAACAGGTCGTTGGAGAGCAGGTTGCCTACGCGGTAGTTGACGTTCATTGCCTCGGCGGTATCCACGGCCTTGCGGAGCAGGTCGAAGCTCGCTATAGGAGTGAAGTGGCCGGGAAGCCGGAACTGATCGGCAAAGACGGTATTGTAGCAGGCGCCCATGCCTATTACTATGCTGCGGAGGGGAATATCCTTGTGTATGGCGCCGGCGGAGCCTATGCGTATTATGTTTTCCACGCCGAAGAAATTGAACAGCTCGTATGAGTAGATGCCCATGGAAGGCATGCCCATGCCGCTGGCCATCACGCTGACCTTTTTCCCCTTATAGGTGCCGGTATAGCCCTGCACCCCGCGGACGTTATTCACGAGAACCGGGTTTTCAAGGAAGGTCTCGGCGATAAACTTCGAGCGCAGCGGATCGCCGGGCATAAGTACCGTCTTTGCGAAATCTTCAGGCTTTGCGTTGATGTGTGGTGTGCTCATCGTTATTCCTCCTAATTATCATTATCATTTGGGCTGCCGCCCTTGTCGTCATCATAAGCGGACGTGTCTGCGTATACATCGTCCTCGTTCATCGGTATATACAGCCGCACCTCGGACTCCGGCATCTCCGTCACCTTCCTGAGGCTGGACTTTATCTGGCGCGTTCTGACTCCTATGAGCTTATCCAGGTCGTCGTTGGCCTTTATGAGCTGCTTCTGGGTGTGCGTCAGCACCTCCTCAAAGCGGTTGAACTCGGTCTTGACAGCAGAAAGCACCTTCCAAACCTCGCTGCTGCGCTTCTGTATGGCCACGCTGCGGAAGCCCATTTGAAGGCTGTTGAGCAGCGCCGCCATTATGCTGGGCCCAGCTATGCTTATGCGGTAATCCCTTTGCAGCTTTTCAACCAAACCCAGCTTAACCGCTTCTGCGTAGAGCCCCTCTGTTGGCAGGAACATTATGCCGAAGTCCGTAGTGTAGGGCGGGTCGATGTATTTATCCCGTATATCCTTGGCAAATCCGCGTATTCTCGCCTTAAGCGTCTCGCCGGCGGCAGCTACCCTTGCCGGATCCGCGCTGTCGTAAGCGTCCATAAGGTCGTTGTACGCGTCGACAGGAAATTTTGAGTCTATGGGCAGCAGGGCAAAGCCGTCGTCATCCCCTGGTATCTTTATCGCGAATTCCACCCGCTCCTTGCCCCGTGGGGAGGTCACTACGTTTTCCACATACTGCTCCGGGGCGAGCATTTCTTCGAGTATTGCGCCAAGCTGTATCTCGCCCAGTATGCCCCGGGTCTTTACATTGGACAGCACCCGTTTCAGGTCGCCGACGCCTACGGCTAAGCTCTGCATCTCGCCCAATCCCTTATAGACCTGCTCCAGGCGATCGTTTACCATCTGGAAGGACTGGGTCATGCGCTCGTTGATCGTGCGCTGAAGCTTCTCATCGACTATCTGGCGCATCTCGTCCAGCCGCTTATTGTTGTCCTCCTGTATGGTAGTAAGCCGCTTTTCCACGGTACCGCGGATATTCTCAAGCTTCTGTTCGTTTTCCATAGAGGAGGTGCCGAGCCGCTGTTCTATCCTCGTACCCATATCCGCCATCACCCGCCTGAGCTGAGACAGGCTCTCGCTCTGGGCGCGATAGGCTGACTGCTGACTTTCCGCTATGAGCGAGCCCAAGTTGCGGACGTTCTTATGCACGGAGTCCGTAAGCTCCATGCGAAGCTCCCGCTGGTCGTCCTCCAGCTCCTCCATTAGCCTGTCCACTATTCGTTCCTCGGCCTTGCTTTGGCGTACCAGCATCACTGTAAGCATCGCCACCGCGGCCAGCATGAGCGTCAGCAGGATATACAGCAGTATTTCCATTAAAGCTTCCTTCCGTATTATTTACGTACAGTATCTATTCCCTTGGTTATTATGGCGCCAAGCAACGCGCCGGCAACGGCCTGCATGAGATTTGCGGGTATGGATATCACGGCTGTAGATGCGCCGTATATTAAGCATTCATAGAGGAAGTAGCCCAGCACCATCGCTCCACCGCAGATGAGGAAGCGGGGTATCATTGCCTTCACCTTGCCTGCAAGCTTTACCGCCAGCAGCGCCATGACGCCCTTTATTACAAAAGTCGCAGGAGCGTAAAGCGCGCTGCCCAGAAGAAGATCTGCAAGCATGCTGCCTATCGCGGCGGCGGCCACGCCCCAGGGCCAGCCCAGCAGATGCGCGGAGGCGTATACGGCGGCATCGCCCGCGTTGGCATATGCGCCCTGCACGCCGGGTATGGGTATAGCGGCAAACATCGTGGTAACTACCACTATCGCGCACATCAGACCCGCCCAAGTAAGTGTTTTGATCTTGTCCTGTTTCATGTTGATTCTCCTTATATATAAAATAATAAACTATAAAAACTTCGCCGTATCAAAGCCGGGGTATTCCACCCTGTACAGCATAAGGCCGTGAGCCGGGGCCGTAGCTCCCGCATCCCGCCTGTCCAAGCTCTGCAAGGCCTTTTTTATTGAATCCTCATTCCGCTTGCCTGATCCTATCTCAAGCAGTGTTCCTGCTATTATTCGCACCATATTGTACATAAAGCCGCTACCCGCTATATCGAAGGTAAGTATATTGCCCTGCCTGCCCCACTCCGCCCTGTATATGGTGCGTACTGTGTTTTCGAGCTCAGTACCCGCCGACTTAAAGGCTGAAAAGTCATGCTCACCCAACAGGTCGCCAGCCGCCCTTTTCATCTTGTCCATATCCAGCGCGTAATGGTAATGCAGCGCCGTATTCCTGTTGAATACTCCCGCATGGGGGGCGTTGTTGACGGTATACCTGTAATGCTTTCTTATCACGTCAAACCGGGCGTGGAAGCCCTCCGCCATGTCGCTGTATATCACTCGTATGTCTCTGGGAAGGCCTACGTTCAGCGCATAGGCGAATTTATCGGGGGGTATGCGGCTTTCGGTATCAAAGTGGGCTACCTGTGCCATGGCGTGTACGCCGCTGTCAGTTCTGCCGGAGGCGTGAAGGTCTGTCTTCTCCCCCGTGAGCTTCCGAAGCTCCCTCTCAAGCACCTCCTGCACCGCCAAGCCGTTGGGCTGTGTCTGCCAGCCCACGTAGCCCGTGCCGTCGTATTGAATTATAAGGCGTATCCTCGGCATGTCCTCATTCCTTTGTAAGGGGCATTATCTCGCCGCTGCTTATGCGCTGTATGAAGCACAGCTCGGCCTTGCCGTCCCGGGTGAACACAGTCACCACATCCTTATTTTCAAGAGTGAGCAGCAGCAGCATTATATCCCCTCTGGCGTTTATATCCGACGGAAAGCCGCCCTCAATGCTTGCGGCAACTGCTTCGCTCAGGTCCTGCCCCGCCAGTATATCCTGTATGGTGGAATCAGGAAAGCTGCCGGCGTTGTAGAAGTCGTCGTCATCGAGGGTATAGCCGTACTCCCGAAGGGTTTTTGCAGCGCCCGAATAAGGGTGATTTTCGGTAATGGAGGCATTGAGCAGCAGCGCGCCCGCTATCAGCAGCGCCGCTATGGAAAGAAGTATTATCCTTGTGCCCTTGGTCATGTTCATAAGCTTATGTTACCGCCTGCACGGCTATTATCATACCTATCAGCAGCGCCATGGAAAGGGCTGCGGCAAGGTCGTTCTTAGTATATTTCAGCACCGTCATGCGGGTGCGTCCCTCCCCTCCGTGGTAGCAGCGGCTCTCCATGGCCATTGCCAGCTCGTCCGCCCTCCTGAAGGCGGATACGAACAGCGGCACGAGTATCGTCACCATTGCCTTGGCTCGGTCTATTAAGCTGCCCGTTTCAAAGTCCGCTCCGCGGGCAGTCTGAGCTTTGGTTATCTTGTCCGCCTCCTCTATGAGGGTAGGTATGAACCGCAGCGCTATGGTCATCATCATGGCTAACTCATGGGCGGGGAAGCCGATCCTTGCGAATGGGGAAAGCAGCCGCTCAAGGCCGTCTGTCAAGGCTATAGGCGTGGTGGTCAGCGTCATGAGCGACGTACCTGACACCAGCAGTATAAGCCTCAGCGATATATATACCGCCTGACGGAGACCGCCAGTGGTTATCTTTATTATCCACCACTCAAAAAGCGTATCGCCCGATACGGTCACCAGCAGGTTTATCGCGAACATGAAAATCAGGATAAACCTCAGCGGCTTGAGGGAGCGCCACAGATAGCTCACAGGAACCCCGGCTATGGCCGTTACCCCTATGACGTATGCCGCTACGAGGGTGAAGAGCCACATATTCCCGACTATGAACACTGCCACGATATAGGCTGACATCAGCAGCAGCTTTGTGCGCGGGTCCAGCCTGTGTACGAACGAATTCCCCGGGAAATACTGGCCAAGCGTTATATCCTTAAGCACCTTGCCTCCTTCCCAGCAGGTACTCTGCCATGCCGTCTATGGTGTATATTTCCGGCACGTCCATTCCCTTGCTTCTGAGGAGATTTCCCAGATAGGACGCCGCGGGCAGATCAAGGCCCATAGCTTCAAGGTCCAGCTCACCGCCGAATATCTCCGCGGGAGTCCCGGTCCTAATTATGCTGCCATCCTGCATTACGGCTACCCTGTCGCTGTAGGCGGCTATGTCGTCCATGGAATGGGACACCATTATTACGGCGCAGCCTGTTTCACGGCGTATGCCGCTAAGCATATCCAGTATGGCCCTTCTGCCTGCGGGATCCAGCCCCGCCATAGGCTCGTCCAGTATGAGATAGCCGGGCTCCATGGCGATTATTCCTGCAAGGGCGGCCCTGCGCTTTTCGCCGCCTGAAAGCTCGAAGGGGGACTTCTCCGCAAACCTTTCCCAGTCCAGGCCCACCAGCTCCATGGCGCGCCTTACCCTGCGGTCTATCTCTTCCTGCTCCAGCTTCATGTTCTTCGGGCCAAAGGCTATATCCTTGGCCACGGTCTCCTCAAAAAGCTGATATTCCGGGTACTGGAACACGAGGCCGACTTTTTTCCGGCCCTCTATGCGCTGTTTTTTGTCGGCAAAGTCGTAGCCATCCACTATAACGGTACCCGCTTCCGGGGGCATTATGCCGCCCATGTGCTGTAGAAGCGTTGACTTGCCGCTGCCGGTATGGCCGATTATTCCGAAAAACTCACCTTTTTCTATATTTAATTCTATATCCCTCAGGGCGGCCTTTTCGCCTGCCGTTCCTGCAAGGTATGTATGGCAAAGCCTCTTTACTTCAATGGGCATATTGCTTCTGCAAGCTCCTCAGTTGTTATGACATCCGCCGGTATATTCATCCCTCCGTCTATAAGCTTATCCCGAAGCATAGCTATGGGCGGCAGGTCAAGGCCGTTGGCCCGGAGTTCCCTCCCCCTGCTGAATACCTCTCTCGGCGTACCCTGAGTTATAAGCCTTCCTTCGGCCATAACTATCACCCGGTCGGCTGACAGCGCCTCCTCCATATATTGCGTTATCATCACCACCGTCATGCCGCGCTCCCTGTTCAGGCGGCCTACTATATCCAGCACCTCCCGCCGTCCCTGGGGATCCAGCATGGCCGTAGCCTCGTCCAGCACCAGAACCTCGGGCTCCATAGCCAGCATGCCGGCTATGGCTATGCGCTGCTTCTGGCCCCCGGAAAGCATATGGGGCGCGCTCCTCGCGTATTTTTCCATTCCAACAGCCTTTAACGCTTCATTCACGCGCCGGCGTATCTCCTCCGGCGGCACCCCCAGGTTCTCCGGCCCAAAGGCAACGTCCTCCTCCACTATGGTAGTGACTATCTGGTTATCCGGGTTCTGGAACACCATTCCTACCTTTTTGCGTATATCCAGGGTGTTGCCCTCTACGGCGGTATCCATTCCGTCTACCGTAACATGCCCCTCCGTGGGCAGCAGCAGCGCATTGAGATGCTTTGCGAGGGTGCTCTTGCCGCTTCCATTATGGCCCACTATGGCCAGCATTTCGCCCTTATTTATTTCGAGTGAGATATCTTTGAGGGCGGTATGCTCCTCATCATATCTGTAAGCTACATGGTCGATTTTTATCATGTCTGCCGCCGTCTTCCTTGGTCATACACTTTAATAATTGATTATATCATACCTAACGTCACTATTCCACAAGTTCACGTTTTGATTATAAAGTTCGGCAAAAGGCGGGCAATTCTCAAGATGTTTCTTAATACTTTCTTTGTTTACACCAAAATACCTTATTTTTCAGCCCCATGCTGTGGTATAATCTTAACGAATAAGATATACGGAGGTATTTATAATGATAAAGTGTCCTAAATGCGGCAAGGAATACCGTGATGACGCTGTTTTCTGCACCGACTGCGGCATAAGGCTGCACGAGCAGTATACTGCCCCCAACACCGATGCCGGTGCTGACTCGGATCAGCACACTTACACCGCCCCTACCGGCGAGGCATACCACAACAGCGCTCCCTCCGCCCCCGGCGCACCCTCTGACGGAAGGGTTCTGAGCATGTGGGATTATTTCCTCATGGAGCTGGTAACAAAGGTACCCATATTGCGCATAGTTATGTACTGTGTGTGGGGGTTCTCTGCTGACACCAATGAAAACCGCAAAAACTGGTCCCGGGCCCAGCTCATCTGGCTGGCTGTCGGCATAGTATTTACCGTGGCCGGCATTGCGCTGGCTGCCCTTCTTGCGGGCACTACCACGGCTATCTTCAGCCGTATCTCCGACTATATGCATTTCTAAGCCGCCAGGCTTTCTTGCACCGAAAATAAAAAACAGCACTCTGGAGCTTCAGAGTGCTGTTGATTTTTATGCACTTAGATGAGCTCGATCACGGCCATCTCAGCAGCATCGCCACGACGGGGACCCATCTTGAGGATACGGGTGTAGCCGCCGTTGCGTCCCTCGTACTTGGGGGCGATTTCGTTGAACAGCTTCTCTACAACAGGGTGAGCGTGGCCCTTGGTGCGGGCCTTGTACTCGCTCTTGGATTCCTTCTCGTTCTTAGCGGCGGGAATGTCATAGAGATAGGACATGATCTGCCTGCGGGCATGGAGCTTGCTGGGCAGGTCGTTGGTCTTCTCAACCTTTACGATCTGCTGCTTATCGTTGCGGGTTTCCTTCTCAACGGTAGTAGTGTTCTTATATTCGCTTACAGCGAGTGTGATGAGCTTCTCGGCGATGGGACGAACTTCCTTAGCCCGCTTTTCAGTGGTGACGATCTTACCGTTCCACAGGAGCGCGGTGGTCAGGTTGCGAAGCATCGCGTCGCGCTGGTCGCTCGCCTTACCCAGTTTACGGTTTGGCATATTAGTTCCTCCTGATAATGTTCGTTTAAGGGTTTAGTCTTCGTTGTGACGGAGGGAGAGACCAAGGCCGACCAGCTTCTGCTGTACTTCCTCAAGGGACTTGCGGCCGAGGTTACGCACCTTCATCATTTCTTCCTCATTGCGCTGCACCAGCTCATCAACCGTGTTGATGCCTGCGCGCTTGAGGCAATTATAGGAACGGACTGAGAGGTCAAGCTCCTCGATTGTCATCTCGAGTATCTTTTCCTTCTTGTCCTCTTCCTTCTCCACCATGATCTCGACGCCCTGCACATGCTCGGTCAGGTTGATAAACAGCATAAGATGCTCAGTGAGTATCTTTGCCGCGAGACTTACCGCCTCATCTGGCTTAATGGTGTCATCAGTCCAGACTTCAAGGGTGAGCTTATCGTAGTCAGTAATCTGGCCTACGCGGGTGTCTTCTACGGTGAAGTTGACTTTGCGGATAGGAGTGAATATGGAGTCAACCGCGATCTGGCCTATAGGCATGTCGTCCCGCTTATTCTTATCGGCGGAAACATAGCCTCGGCCGGATTCTACGATTATTTCCATATAGAGCTTAGCGCCCTCGTCCAGCGTTGCAATGTGCAGGTCGGGATTTACGATCTCAACGTCGGAATCGACTATCATGTCCCCTGCCTTTACTTCGCAGGCGCCGGAAGCATCGATGATGACCTTCTTTGTGCCATCGCAATGCATCTTCATGCAAAGCTCTTTGAGGTTGAGGATTATCTCAGTTACGTCTTCTCTTACGCCGGGAACAGTGGAGAACTCGTGGAGCACACCGTCGATCTTAACAGAGGATACCGCTACGCCGGGCAGCGAAGAAAGCAGCACGCGGCGGAGTGAATTACCCAGAGTTATACCGAAGCCGCGCTCAAGAGGCTCTACGACAAACTTGCCATAGCTTCCAGTAAGCTCTACGCACTCGATCTTGGGCCTTTCTATTTCTATCATTTACATATCCCCTCTCTTGCTTTGTGGTCAGTCGATTAGGGCAGTAAGCGTTACGATTTCCATTATCTGGAGTAGAACTCGACGATGAGGTGTTCCTCAACGGTGAGGTCGATATCGTCACGCTGCGGCATAGCAACAACCTTGCCAGTGAGCTTATCTGCATCCAGCTCAAGCCACTTGGGAATGGGCTTGGAAGCGCCCTGCTCACGGAGCTCTTTCAGGTTCTCCATATCGCGGCTCTTGTCGCGTACGGAGACGGTCTGACCGGGCTTTACCAGGTAGCTGGCGATGTCTACTTTCTTGCCGTCAACCAGGATCAGGCCATGGTTGACCATCTGACGGGCCATAGGACGGCTGTCGGCGAGACCAAGGCGATAGACTACGTTATCCAGCCTGCGCTCCAAAAGGAACAGCATGTTGTCGCCTGTTACGCCGCGCATGTTGGTAGCCATGTCATAGTATTTCCTGAACTGGGACTCGGATATACCATAGGCCCTGCGGCACTTCTGCTTCTCACGGAGCTGAATGCCGTATTCAGACATCTTACGCTGACGGGACTGGCCATGCTGGCCGGGGATAGTGTGACGCTTTACTACCGCGCACTTAGCGGTATAGCAGCGGTCGCCCTTAAGGAACAGCTTAACGCCTTCCCTGCGGCACTGCCTGCAAACAGATTCTGTATATCTTGCCATTGTAGTGCCTCCTTAAACTCTTCTGCGCTTGGGCGGACGGCATCCGTTATGGGGGATAGGAGTCACGTCCTTGATGAGGGTAATGTCCAAACCGGCGCTCTGCAGTGCACGGATGGCGGCTTCACGACCGGAACCAGGGCCCTTTACAAAGACCTCAACGGTGCGAAGGCCATGCTCCATAGCGGCCTTTGCTGCGGTCTCGGAAGCCATCTGCGCTGCGAAGGGAGTGCTCTTCCTGCTGCCGCGGAAGCCGAGGCCGCCTGCGGATGCCCAGGATATAGCATTGCCGTTCACATCGGTAATAGTAACCATAGTGTTGTTGAAGGAGGAACGAATGTGAGCTGCACCGCGCTCAATGTTCTTTTTCTCACGGCGCTTGCGGCTTACGGCCTTCTTGACTTTGCCTTTAGTTGCTGCCATTGCTTAATTCCCTCCTTACTTCTTTCTTCCGCCTACAGCGCGCTTGGGACCCTTGCGGGTACGAGCGTTCTGCTTGGTGCTCTGACCACGAACGGGCAGGCCCTTACGATGACGAACACCGCGATAGCAGCCGATCTCGATGAGGCGCTTGATGTTCATGGAAGTCTCGCGCCTGAGGTCGCCCTCTACCTTTACGTGGTGGTCGATGTACTCTCTGAGCTTGCTCACGTCATCCTCGGACAGATCGCGTACGCGAATGTCGGGGTCAACGCCGGTAGCTGCGAGAATGTCCGAAGCGGTCTTGCGGCCGATACCGTAAATGTAGGTCAGGCCGATCTCAATTCGCTTGTCTCTTGGCAGGTCAACGCCAGAAATACGTGCCATTGATTTACTTACCTCCGTAATAAATTTGGTTTCACAGCTATGGCGAGCTGTGTGCATAAGGCTTTCGCCTTTGCAGGGGCGCCCGTATGAGCACCCGCCTTGTGGGTTATCACGGCGCGGGTCAGACGCCGCGTGCAGCCGGCTTGCGCCGCCGCAGGGGAATATTGGTTGGATATTCCCGCCCCTCGGCAGACTCAAAGGTCCGCGTCGGAGATATATAGGTACTTGAGATTCGGAATTCCGCATTCAGCATAAATGCGGCAGCCGCCCGAAAGACAAGGACTTATCTGATTTAAGTGCGCTTAAAGCACGACATATGCAGCAGCGAACAACGCTACTGCGGCAACTTAAATATTGTATCAATTATCATATTGTTTTGTCAACAGCACTCGGGCATTTTTTTGCCCGAAATATACCAAAAACTGGCGATTTTTTCGTCAGTTTGGTTTTTACCCCCGCCGCAAGCCGCCGCATAAGGATAGTGCCTTATACGGCGCCCGGCGGAAATTGTGAGAATGGGTCAATTAACCCTGCTTCTGTTTATGCTTGGGGTTCTCGCAGATCACCATGATGCGGCCTTTACGCTTGATGATCTTGCACTTTTCACAAATGGGCTTTACGGAAGGCCTTACTTTCATTGTATCTTCCTCCTGTTAGTTCTTGGTGCGCCACGTTATGCGGCCGCGTGTCAAATCGTACGGGGACAGCTCTACTGTCACCTTATCTCCCGGCAGTATGCGAATGAAGTTCATTCTAAGCTTACCGGAAATGTGCGCCAATATTTTATGGCCGTTTACCAACTCCACCTCGAACATGGCGTTGGGGAAAGAATCAGTAACGACGCCTTCAACTTCGATTACGTCCGTCTTAGACAAGCTATTCCTCCTTGGATACGGTTTTGTCCTTATAGCCTAAACTGCTCAGGCTCTTTCTTATGGCTGCGTCCGCAAGCATCGCATCTTCCGGAAGCTTTGTAACCTCCAGCCGGCCCTCCTCAAAGCTCAGATGCTTGAGCTTTTTCTTTTTGGGCCGCGACACTCTCCTCGTTTCGCCATCAGCCAGCATCACAAATTCTTCGCCCTCCGTAGCTGTCACAACAAAGGTACGACCTTTATCTCTGCCCGCCTTAGAGGTAACTATGCTTCCGATTATGTCGTTATGCATGGTTATCCTCGCTGAGGGTCAGGATAATGGGATCGCCGTCGGTTATCGCAACGGTATTCTCATAATGCGCGCTGGGTTTGCCGTCGGCAGTTACTGCCGTCCAGCCGTCTGGCATCAGCTTTATCTGCCACGTGCCCATGTTTATCATGGGTTCGATAGCTATGGTCATGCCGGGGATAAGGCGTATTCCTCTGCCGTATCTGCCGCCGACGTAATTTGGTACATCGGGGGATTCGTGCATTTCCCGCCCTATTCCATGTCCTATCATATCCCTTACCACGCCGTAGCCATTTGACTCGGCATGCTTTTGGATAGCGGCGGATATGTCGGATATGCGGTATCCGACCCTTGCGAACTTAAGCCCTTCAAAGAAGCACTCTTCTGTTACCTTTACAAGCCGTCTTGTTTCCTCAGGAACGTCGCCTATGAGCAGCGTCCTGGTAGCGTCTCCATGGAAGCCGTCCAGCTTTGCGACTACATCACAGCTTACGATGTCCCCGTCCTTGAGCCTGTACTTGCCGGGTATTCCGTGTACTACCTGCTCGTTTACCGACGTGCAGATTGTCTTTGGATATCCGTTATAGCCGAGGCAGGAGGGGAAGCCGCCGCGGGAGCGTATAAGCTCTTCAGCGGCCTTGTCCAGCTCTTCAGTAGTTACGCCGGGCTTGGCCATCTCAGCCATTAGCTTAAGCACATCTTCGGTCAAGCGGCCTGCCGCCTTCATCTTTTCGATATCGGCAGCGTTTTTGATAGTGAGCATCAGATACTCTCCACAAGCGCCTTTATGTCGGCGAGCACTTCTTCAGGCGTCCTGTTGCCGTCAACGTTTTTGAGCAGGCCCTTGTTGTCATAGAAATCTATGAGAGGCTGGGTCTTGTCGTTGTAAACGCTGATGCGGTTCAAAACCGTTTCCGGCTTATCATCATCGCGAATGTACAGGGGAGCGCCGCACTTTTCGCAGGTGTCCTTGGTGTACTTGGATATATGATAGCCTGCTCCGCATCCGCTGCACATACGGCGTCCGCTTATTCGGTCCACCAGTACCTCAGCGGGCACGTCGATATTTACTGCCATATCCACGGCCGTTATGCCCTCCAGGGCTTCAGCCTGGGCTATGGTGCGGGGGAAACCATCTAAAAGAAAACCATTTTCGCAGTCCGGCTCATTGACGCGGTTCTTGACCATGCCGATTATGATATCATCGCTCACAAGTCCGCCCGCTTCTATGACGGCCTTGGCAGCATTGCCAAGCTCCGTCCCTTCCCGCATCTCCCGGCGAAGCATGTCGCCGGTAGAGATGTGGGCAATGCCGAAATACTCGCATATTTTTTCAGCCTGGGTGCCTTTGCCCGCACCCGGAGGACCTAAAAATACAAGCTTCATAGGACGTATCCTTTTCGTATTAACCGAGGAATCCCTTGTAATGACGCATGAGCATCATGGACTCGAGCTGTTCCGAGGTCTCCAGAGCAACGCTGACCATTATCAGTATGCTGGTGGGGCCGAACATGGAGTTGAGGCCGAAGGAACCCATGAACAGCGCAGGGATTATTGCTATCAGCATAAGGAAGAACGCACCGAACAGGGTGAGGCGGTTGCATATCTTGGCAAGATATTCGCCTGTGGGCTTGCCGGGACGGATGCCGGGGATAAAGCCGCCGTTCTGCTGAAGGTTCTTGCTTATCTCGATGGGGTTGAAGGAGATAGAGCTGTAGAAGTATGCGAAGGCGACGATGAGCAGCGCGTATATCACATAATATACTATGCCGCCGACAGCGGTTTGGCCAGGGATCAGATACTTCTGATAGAACTGGTAGAAGCCGCCGTTGGGCCAGAACTGGCCGATCATGCCGGGCACCTGCATAAGGGTCATTGCGAATATCAGAGGCATAACGCCGTTCGCATTGGCCTTGAGGGGAATGTTGGTGCTCTGGCCGCCGTACATCTTGCGGCCTACGACGCGCTTTGCATACTGCACAGGGATGCGGCGAACCGCACGGTCTACCGCCACCACGCCCGCCACCATGATCAGAACGAACACGAGCAGCACGGGCAGTATCCACCACCTGTAGGTTCCCATTATCACGTTGGATACCAGGGACACTATTACCTGAGGTACGGAGGATACTATGGAAGCAAAGATTATGAAGGAAATACCGTTGCCAATGCCCTTATCGGTTATCCTTTCGCCCAGCCATACCAGGAAGGCGGTGCCTGCCGTGCAGACGATGCCGATGGTAGCATAGGAAAGGAAGCCCGGATTGGTAACGATCTGCGCCTGATTCTGCAGACCGGATACGATACCGATGCTCTGCACCAGAGCGAGACCGATACCGGTGTAGCGGGTAATGCGCTCGAGCTTTTCACGGCCATCTTCCTCCTTGGCCATCTTCTCCAGAGATGGGATAGCAATGGTTAGAAGCTGAATGATTATGCTGCCGGTGATGTAAGGCGTAATACCCATGGCAAAGATGGTAAACTGACCGAAGTTGCCGCCGGAAAGCAGGTTGAGGAAGCTCAGTATGCTGTAGGTATCCGCAGCAGCCGCTATCTTGCTGGCATCTACGCCGGGCACAGGAATAAAGGATCCGAAGCGGTATATCACTACCAGAAGAAGCGTATACAGCATCTTTGTACGGATATCCTTTACATTCCAGGCGTTAATGAGGGTCTTAAACATCAGATCACCTCAACAGTTCCGCCCGCGGCCTCGATGGCTTTCTGGGCTGTCTCCGTAAACTTAGCAGCCTTAACGTCCAAACGCTTGGTCAATTCGCCGCGGCCCAGAACCTTGAGCCCGTCCTTTTCGATCTTGCTGATTATGCGCTTTTCCTTGAGCAGTTCAGCTGTTACGACAGTGCCGTCCTCGAAGCAGTTGAGGGCTTCTATATTGACGGTGCTGTATTCCTTAGCAAAAATATTGGTGAAACCGCGCTTAGGCAGGCGGCGTGCAAGGGGCATCTGGCCGCCTTCAAAGCCGTTCTTCTTGCTGCCGCTGCGGGCTTTCTGGCCCTTATGACCCTTGGCAGAAGTCTTGCCAAGGCCGGAACCGGTGCCTCTACCTACGCGCTTAGGGGCGCTGGTGGAGCCTTCTACGGGTCTCAAATCGTGAAGATTCATTATGTGCACCTCCGAAATTAAACTTCTTCGACCTTAACAAGGTGCTTTACCTTAAAGATCATGCCGCGGATACACTCGTTATCCGGCTTTACGACTACATTATTAGTCTTGTGAAGACCAAGGGCCTTTACAGTAGCCTGCTGGTCCTTGAGGGCGCCGATGGTGCTCTTTACGAGCGTTATCTTTAAATTAGCCATTTGCAACCTCCTATTAGCCCAAGATTTCTTCTACGGTCTTTCCGCGAAGCTTTGCGATCTCCTCAACGGTACGAAGCTGAGTCAGGCCGTCCATAGTAGCCTTTACGCAGTTGGCGGGATTGTTGGAGCCATAGCTCTTGGTACGGATATCCTTGATGCCTACCATTTCCAGCACCGCACGGGCAGGGCCGCCGGCGATAACGCCAGTACCTTCTTCAGCGGGGAGCATACGGACATGGCCCTTGCCGAATTTGCCTTCTACTGCGTGAGGAATGCTGGTGCCAACAATTGGTACCTCGATGAGGTGACGCTTTGCGTCCTCGATGCCCTTGCGGACAGCCTCGGGGATTTCAACCGCCTTACCGGTGCCTACGCCAACGTGACCATTGCCATCGCCTACAACTACCAGGGCTGCAAAGCGCATGTTGCGTCCGCCCTTAACGGTCTTTGCTACACGGTTGATGGATACAAGCCTATCCTGCAGTTCCATTGTGGATGCATCTATACGTTTCTGCATATTGTACCTCCTTAGAATTCCAGTCCGGCTTTGCGGGCGCCTTCGGCGACCTGTGCTACACGACCAGTGTAAAGATAACCGCCGCGGTCAAATACGACTTCCTTCACGCCCTTTTCCAGAGCGCGGCGACCTGCGACCTCGCCAACGATGTTAGCGGCTTCCTTCTTGGTCTTACCGGCCAGCTGAGCCTTTACTTCAGCGTCCAGAGTGGAAGCGGAAGCGATAGTGTTGCCGGCTACGTCATCAATTATCTGCACGTAGATGTTGTTGAGGCTGCGATAGACGTTGAGCCTGGGCCTCTCCTGAGTGCCGGAAATATAGCGGCGGGTACGGAAATGGCGGGCCTTACGCACAGAGTTCTTATCGATCTTAGAAATCATGATTTACTCTCCTTCTCTATGCATTACTTACCGGTCTTGCCTTCCTTGCGGCGGACATGTTCACCCTCGTAACGTACACCCTTGCCCTTATAAGGCTCAGGCTCGCGGGTTGCACGGATATCCGCAGCTATCTGACCGACCTGCTGCTTGTTTATGCCGTTTACGACTACCTTGTTGGGGGTGGGAACATCAAAGGTGATGCCTTTGGGCTCCTCGAACTCAACGGGGTGAGAATAACCCAGGTTGAGAACCAGCTTGTTTCCCTGCTTCTGGGCACGGTAGCCGACGCCAACTATCTCAAGAGACTTGGAATAGCCGTGGGTAACGCCTACGACCATGTTGTTGATAAGAGAACGGGACAGGCCGTGAAGGGCTCTGTTCTCCTTCATGTCGTCAGGGCGGGTAACGTGCAGAACGCCGTTATCCATGGAAACATGCATCTTGGGAGAGATCTTCTCGGAAAGTTCGCCCTTGGGGCCCTTTACGACAACGGTGTTATCGTCGCCAACCGTGATTGTCACTCCGCCAGGAATGTTGATCGGAAGTTTTCCGATTCGTGACATTTGTTACACCTCCAGATTATTTTTAATAATGTCATATCCTTCCGCAAGGTTGGTTGCGGAAGGGTATTGGTTTGGTAATTACCAGATATAGCAGAGGACTTCGCCGCCTACGCCCTGCTTGCGGGCTTCGCGGTCGGTCATCACGCCGTGGCTGGTGGAAAGGATAGCTATGCCCATTCCGTTGAGGACCTTGGGTACATTGTCCTTGCGGGCATATACGCGCAGGCCGGGCTTGGATATCCTCTTGAGACCGGTGATGACGCGCTGACGGTTGGGACCGTACTTCAGTGCGATGTTTATGGTCTTCTTGGGACCCTCTTCCTTTATTTCATAGCCCTTGATGTAGCCTTCATCAAGCAGTATCTCGGCGATAGCCTTCTTGATGGTGGAAGCGGGAACGCTTACTTCGTCGTGCTTGGCGGTGTAGGCGTTGCGGATACGGGTCAGCATATCAGCGATGGGATCAGTTATAACCATTCTAATTTCCTCCTTTTCGCCGAGTTACCAGCTTGCCTTGCGGACGCCGGGGATTTCTCCCTTATAGGCCATCTCGCGGAAGCAGATGCGGCAGATGCCATACTTGCGGAGCACGGAGTGGGGACGGCCGCAGATACGGCAGCGGGTATAGGCCCTGGTAGAGAACTTGGGTTCACGGGCCTGCTTGATTTTCATGCTTGTCTTTGCCACTGTGTTGTCCTCCTAAAATTAAGCCTGCATGAAGGGCATGCCCAGGAACTGCAGCAGAGCCCTTGCTTCTTCATCGGTCTTCGCGGTGGTTACGAATACGATATCCATACCGCGGATCTTATCTACGTCATCATAACTGATTTCGGGGAAGATAAGCTGCTCTTTAACGCCCATCGCATAGTTGCCGCGGCCGTCAAAGCTGGTATCGGGGATACCGCGGAAGTCGCGCACGCGGGGAAGTACGATGTTCATGAGCTTATCAGCGAAGTAGTACATACGGTCGCCGCGGAGAGTTACCTTAGCGCCTACGTTCTGACCCTCACGTACCTTGAAGTTTGCAACAGACTTCTTGGCCTTGGTTATGATGGGCTTCTGGCCGGCGATGAGAGCCATCTCTTCCAGAGCGGACTCGAGACCCTTGGGGTTATCCTTATCGGAACCCAGGCCCATGTTGAGAACGATCTTCTCCAGCTTGGGTATCTGCATCACGTTGGTATAGCCGAACTTCTCCTTCAGCTGGGGAACTACTTCCTCGTTGTACTTTACTCGGAGGCGGGCAGCCTCGGTAAAGGGGCGGGCTTCCTCAACGGCCTTTTTCTTCTTGGCGGGTGCCTGAGCGGCGGATTCTTTCTTTGCCATTCTCTTTTCCTCCTGCCTTAGTCAATGTTCTTGCCGCACTTCTTGCAGACGCGAACCTTCTTGTCACCTTCGTAAGCGTGGCCTACGCGGGTAGCCTTACCGCACTTGGGGCAGACCAGCATTACGTTGGACTCGTCGATGCTGCCTTCCTTGGAGATGCGGCCGCCCTCTTCGCCCTGCTTGCGGGGCTTTACGTGGGCAGTTATCATGTTTACGTTCTGTACGATTACGCGCTGGTTCTCAGGCATGGCGGCCAGTATCTTGCCCTGCTTGCCCTTGTCCTTACCGGAGATGACCACTACGGTATCGCCCTTCTTGACGTTAAGCTTATTCATTCTTCAGTCCTCCACGATTAGAGTACTTCGGGTGCGAGGGAAACTATCTTCATGTAGTTCTTCTCGCGCAGTTCCCTGGCAACGGGCCCGAAGATACGGGTGCCCTTGGGGTCCTTATCGTCCTTGATGATAACTGCTGCGTTATCGTCAAAGCGAATGTGGGTGCCGTCTGCACGGTGTACACCGGATACGGTGCGCACTACGACTGCCTTGACGACGTCCTTTTTCTTTACGGCACCGCCGGGGGTAGCGGACTTGACGGAGGCCACGATCACATCGCCTATGTTGGCGTTCTTGACCTTGGAGCCACCCAGAACGCGGATGCACATTATTTCCTTTGCGCCGCTGTTATCTGCGACTTTAAGTCTGGTTTGAGGCTGTATCATTGTCTGCTCCTTTCCGGCTTACTTAGCCTTTTCTATGATCTCGACTACGCGCCAGCGCTTATCCTTGCTGATGGGGCGGGTCTCCATAATCTTTACGGTGTCACCTACGCCGCAGGCGTTCTCCTCGTCATGAGCCTTGAACTTGCGGGTGCGGTTTACCATCTTGCCATACAGGGGATGGCGAACCTTGGTCTTTATGGCCACGGTAACGGTCTTATCCATCTTATCGCTGGTCACGATGCCGGTGCGGGTCTTGCGATAACCTCTGATGATTTCCACGATGATATCCTCCTTTCACCCTTACTCGGCTGCCTTGAGCTGACGCTCGCAGAGGAGAGTCTTTATCCTGGCAACGTCCTTCTTGCACTCGCGAACCCTCTGGGGGTTAGTCAGCGAGCCGGTAGCCATCTGGAAGCGGAGGTTGAACAGCTCTTCCTTGAGGGCCTTTTCCTTGGCGGTGAGCTCTTCGGTGGAAAGTTTTCTGAGTTCGTTAGCCTTCATTGCTCTCGCCTCCTACTACTTCTTTCTTTGCTATCTTGCACTTGATGGGGAGCTTGTGCATTGCAAGACGAAGTGCCTCATGGGCGATTTCTTCGCTTACGCCGGCTATTTCGAACATTACGCGGCCGGGCTTTACAACTGCTACCCAATACTCGGGAGCGCCTTTACCGGAGCCCATACGGGTCTCAGCGGGCTTCTTGGTTACGGGCTTGTCGGGGAATATCTTTATCCAGACCTGACCGCCACGCTTGATGTAACGGGTCATAGCCACACGGGCTGCCTCTATCTGGTTGCTGGTGATCCAGGCGGGCTCCATTGCAACGAGGCCATATTCGCCGTAGGTAATCACGTTGCCGCAATGGGCAGCGCCCTTCATGCGGCCGCGGTGTACTCTCCTGCGCTTTACTCTCTTAGGCATCAACATAGTAATCTGCCTCCTTACGCTTTCTTCTGCTTGTTGAGCACTTCGCCCTTATAGATCCAAACCTTTACGCCGATACGGCCGTAAGTGGTGTGTGCCTCGGCAAAGCCGTATTCGATGTCGGCACGCATGGTCTGAAGGGGAATGGAACCATCGTGGTAGCCTTCGCTGCGGGCTATTTCGGCGCCGCCAAGGCGGCCTGCGCACAGCAGCTTGATACCCTTTGCATTTGCCTTCATGGCGCGCTGCATAGCCTGCTTCATCGCGCGGCGGAAGCTTATGCGCTTCTCCAGCTGCTGGGCGATGTTCTCGGCAACGAGCTGAGCGTTAGCGTCAGGGTTGCGGACCTCCATGATGTTTACGTTTACGGGCTTGCCGATCAGGGCGGATACATCTGCCTTGATGGCGTCCACGCCTACGCCGCCTTTGCCGATAAGCATGCCGGGGCGGGCAGTGTGAATGCTTACAGTGACCTTGTTTGCCGCGCGCTCGATGTCGATCTTGGCAACGCCAGCGGCATAATGGACCTTCTTGAGGTGGTCCCTGATCTTCTTATCCTCGACGAGGTAATCGGAGAAATCCTTCTTGGACGCATACCAGCGGGTATTCCAGTCCTTGATTACGCCAACGCGGAAACCGTTCGGATTAACTTTCTGTCCCATGATTTACCTCCTACTTCATCTGGTCCAGGATTATGGTGATGTGGCTGGTGCGCTTGCGAATGCGAGTCGCCCTGCCCTGTGCCCTGGGCCTGAAGCGCTTCAGGGTAGGGCCCTGATTTGCGAATACTTCCGCCACATAAAGGTTGTCGGCGGAAAGGCCGAGGTTGTTCTCCGCATTTGCTACGGCGGAGTTCAGGAGCTTCAGCACGGGCTCGGATGCAGCCTTGGGGGTGTACATCAGGATGCCCTTTGCTTCGTTTACGCTCTTACCGCGGATCAGGTCGATAACGGCCTTGACCTTGCGGGAGGAGATTCTTACATAGCGGGCTATTGCATGGGGACGCTTGTCGGCGTTTGCCTTGCGGGCCGCGCTCTTTTCTCTTGACCTGGTTGCCATTCTACGCTTCCTCCTTATTATTTTCCGCCGGTGGACTTCTCGGAGCCCCTGTGGCCGCGGAAGGTGCGGGTGGGTGCGAACTCACCCAGCTTGTGACCGACCATTTCTTCGGTTACATATACGGGAACGTGCTTCCTGCCATCATGGACGGCGATAGTGTGACCTACGAAGTCCGGGAAGATGGTAGATGCGCGGGACCATGTCTTGACGACGGATTTCTTGCCGCTTTCGTTCATAGCCTGTACACGGTTGAACAGACGCTCTTCAACGTAAGGGCCTTTCTTTACTGACCTGCTCATACTTATCTCCTTTCGCTACTATTTGCCGTTTCTGCGGCGTACGATGAACTTATCGTTTACGTTCTTGGTCTTACGGGTCTTATAACCAAGAGCGGGCTTGCCCCAAGGGGTTACAGGGCCGGGACGGCCCACGGGGGACTTACCCTCACCACCGCCATGGGGATGGTCGCAGGGGTTCATGACAGAACCGCGAACGGTGGGACGGAAACCCATGTGACGGGTGCGGCCGGCCTTACCGAGCATGATGTTGGCATGGTCGATGTTGCCTACCTGACCGATAGTAGCCTTGGCGTTCATGGGAACCAGACGAACCTCGCCGCTGGGAAGACGTACCTGAGCGTACTTGCCTTCCTTGGCCATGAGCTGCGCGGCGTTGCCGGCGGAGCGAACCAGCTGGGCGCCCTTGCCGGGCTTTATCTCGATGCAGTGGATCATGGTGCCTACGGGGATGTTCTTTATCTCAAGAGCGTTGCCGACCTTGATATCAGCGTTCTCGCCGGAGACAATGGTGTCGCCAACGTTCAGGCCCAGAGGAGCGATGATGTAGCGCTTCTCGCCGTCCGCGTAATGCAGCAGGGCGATGTTGGCGGAACGGTTGGGGTCGTACTCGATGGTAGCAACCTTTGCGGGTACTCCGTCCTTATTGCGCTTGAAGTCGATTATGCGATACTTGCGCTTTGCGCCGCCGCCGCGATGACGAACGGTGATACGGCCATGGTTATTGCGGCCGCCGCTGGACTTCAGATCCTCAAGCAGGGACCTTTCCGGAGTGGTGCAGGTGATCTCATCGTAAGCGGAGACCGTCATGCCGCGCTGGCCGGGGGTTGTGGGTTTAATCTTCCTGATAGCCATTGGTGTTCCTCCTTACTGGGCGATGCTGTCGAAGAACTCGATTCCCTTGGAATCCTTCTTCAGCTTCACGTAAGCCTTCTTGGTGGCGGGGCGGCGGCCCTGATGCAGGCCCTGCCTCTTCATCTTGCCAAGGTTGTTGACGGTGTTCACGCTGTCAACCTGTACGCCGAATATCTCTTCGATTGCGGACTTGACCTCAGTCTTGGTAGCCCTCTTGTCAACGATAAAGGCGTAGGTCTTGTTTGCCATGTTGTCGTAGCTCTTCTCGGTGAGTACGGGCCTGATGATGATGTCGTGTGCGAACTTCATTATACGTACACCTCCTCGATTTTGGCTACCGCATCCTTAGTAAGGATAAGGGTCTTGTATTTCAGTATCTCGTAGACGTTAAGGGTGCCTACCAGAGTAGTCTTTACGTTGGGGATATTGCTGGTGGCGCGCTCTACGATCTCGTCCTTCTCGGGCAGCACTACCAGGGCGTTGTCAGCCTTGATGTTTGCCAGCACCTTGACCATCTCCTTGGTTTTGGGAGCTGCGATATCAAGGGCATCGAAAACTACGATGGCGTTGTCGTTTACCTTGCTGGAGAGGGCGCTCTTCATGGCGACGCGCTTTACCTTCTTGTTTACGCTTACGCGGTAATCCCTGGGCTTGGGGGCAAACACGGTGCCGCCGTGAGTCCACTGGGGAGAGCGGGTTGAACCCTGACGGGCACGGCCGGTGCCCTTCTGCCTCCAGGGCTTGATGCCGCCGCCGCTGACCTCTGCGCGGGTCAATGCGGACTGGGTTCCCTGACGCTGGTTGGCCAGGTAAGCGGTTACTACGGTGTGGAGCACTGCTTCGTTTACTTCGTGGCCGAAGATCTCTTCGCTGAGCTTCACCTTGCCGATCTCTTCGCCGGCAATATTGTACAATGCAACATTAGGCATTTAGTGCTTCCTCCTTTACTTAACGGTCTCGCGGACGGTTACGAGGCTGCCCTTGGCGCCGGGTATAGCACCCTTGACGAGGAGCAGGTTACGGTCTGCGTCGACGCGCACAACTTCGAGGTTCTGAACAGTTACGCGCTCGCTGCCCATATGGCCGGGCAGGTGCTTGGTCTTGAATACCTCACCGGGGTAGGTGCAGGCGCCCATGGAGCCGGGAACACGGTAGGAATGGGAACCGTGAGTCTTGCGGCCGCGGCCCTGATTCCAGCGCTTGATGTTGCCCTCAAAGCCCTTGCCCTTGCTGGTGGCGGTAACGTCTACATGGTCGCCGTTCGCGAAGATGTCAGCCTTGATGACCTGGCCTACTTCATAAGCAGCGGTATCATCGAACTTGAACTCGCGGGTGTAACGGTGTGCCTCAACGCCGGCCTTCTTGAAGTGGCCCAGCATGGGCTTGGTGCAGAGCTTTTCGCGGATGGGCTTGAAGGCTACCTGAACTGCTTCATAACCATCGTGCTCAACGCTCTTTTTCTGAACTACGGGGCAGGGACCGGCAAGAACTACGGTCACGGGGATCATGGTGCCGTCTTCCCTGAACATCTGGGTCATGCCCAGCTTAGTGCCCAAAATAGCTTTCTTCATCTTTCTTACACCTCCGTGGCTTAGAGCTTGATCTCGATGTCCACACCGGCGGGAAGATCGAGCTTCATCAGCGCGTCCACGGTCTTGGCAGAGGGCTGAAGTATGTCGATCAGGCGCTTGTGGGTTCTCATCTCGAACTGCTCGCGGCTGTCCTTATACTTGTGGGGAGAACGGAGAATGGTTACTATCTCCTTCTCGGTTGGAAGGGGGATGGGGCCGGAAACGCATGCGCCGGTCCTCTTGGCCGTTTCCACGATCTTACTGGCGCTCTGGTCGATAAGATTGTGTTCGTAGGCCTTCAGCTTGATACGAATCTTCTGATTTGCCATGTTATTTTCCTCCTTTTAGTATGCGGGCTGTACACGCGGCCGAGCGTTTCTTTTCTAAAATGCTTCAGCCGGGCACATAGGCCCGTTGCCCGTATCGTGGGCGCCCTGCGGAAATTACCCGGATGGCATAACCGGCAACCTCCCGCAAAGGCATGACGCTGGTTATTTCGTTGACGCGTGCGAGTACACAGGAGCCCGGACGCGCAACGTACATATAATAGCGCATCCGGGCCCGCAATGCAAGGCTTTTTTATAAAAAATCCCGAATTTTCTCAAAATATATTATCGTGCCCACGCCGCCGGGTGTTTCATCGGCGGTCTCAGCGCGGTCTGCCGCCGCAAAACCGGCATTTTACACCTCATAGGCGCTGAAGGTGAACCTTTCGTAGTCCTTCAATTCCAGCGTTTTGTCCCCGTCCTCGGCGTAGTAGGTGAATACTATCGCCCGAAGGTCGGGGTCGTATCTCTGAGATATCTGCCCTGCGCCGTCAAGCTCTTCCTCCGATACTATATCCTCGTATTTGTCCAGCTCCCCTTCCTCTACCCTGCCGTCGCGGAAGCGGAACACGTATACCCGTTCCACCCCGTCCGCCATATACGTGCAGTTGCAGATCAGTTCTTCTATTCCGTCGCCGTCAAGGTCATCCCGGTAGTCGCCGTCTGCGGCGGATTCAAAGCCGAAGCCCTCCCCCGCCTTGAGGATGCCGCCATTTGCGTATATATAATATGTACGCTCGGATCCCATGGGGTAGCTCAGCTCAAAGCAGAAGGCCGGGAAGCCAAACAGGTCGTCTATCTCGTACACTTCCGCGCTTATGCCGTCTCCTGCTCCGGCGGTATACTCCATAAGCTCTTCTTCGTTTCCTCCCGCTGAGGCCTTAAGCCTATATATGAGGCCGCCGTCCCCGTCCGTATCCTCCGTCAGCGTGGCGGTATATCCCGTCCCCTCTACCATCTGCGTTTTTGATACCTGCGCCGCCATGTCCTGCGTGGCCCCCGGCGTTGGGGCAGCCTGCTGCTGCTCCGCCTCGCCCTCTACTATTATCGGCACTATGGCTTCCCCCTCCTTTGCGCAGGCGGAAAGCGCCATCCCTATCGCAAGAGCCGCAGCGGCGGCTATAATGTACTTCTTCATATTTCTTCTCCTTTCTCCATTGGCAGCACAAAGCTGAACACTGCGCCGCCTTCGCGGGCGTTTTCGACCGTCATGGCGCCGCCGTGGGCCCTCACTATGGAGGCGCACAGCGATAGGCCGATGCCCATGCCGCGGTCTTTATCTCCGGGCCTGTCCGATTCCACGTGTCCATCCATAAGCCACAGCATACGCCCCACGTCAACTCCCCTGCCCCGGTCGCTTACCGTAAACACCGCCTCGCCGTCCTCTTGCTCCGCCTTTACGGTTATGGGCTCGTCGCTGCCGCTGTGATAAATGGCGTTTTCTATGAGATTTATTATCACCTGCTCTATCAGCATTGAATCCATCAGAACCTCAAACGGCTCCGCGGAAGCTATGACGTCGATTTTTTGCTCCGGGAACCTGCGGCGTACCTGCGACACCGCATGAGCCACTATATCCTCCGCCATGTCCGGCACCTTCTGTATCCCGCCACCGCTCCCGTTCATTTTGGTTACGGAGAGCAGGTTTTCCACCATCCTCACGAGCCACTCGGAATTATCACATATATCGCTGAGCAGCGCGCTGCGGTTTTTTTCATCGATATTCTCCCAGCCGGACAGCAGCAGGCTGCTCGAACCCGATATGGAGGTGAGCGGCGTCCTGAGGTCGTGGGATATGGCCCGCAGCAGGTTGCTCCGCAGCTTTTCCTTGTCCCTCTCCGTCCGCGCCCTTTCCCTCTCGCGGTAGCCGGTGACGAGGGTGCTGGTGATTATGGAGGTTATGAGCATTATAAAGAAGGTCAGCGGATACCCCGTCAGGGAAAAATTAAAGGCCCAGTACGGCATGGTAAAGAAGTAGTTCACGCCTATGACGCTTATAAGCGAGGCGAAGACGCCGTAAAAGTACCCCGGCGTAATGCAGGACACCACCACCACCGCAAGAGCGTATATCATGGAAACGTTGTTGTTCTGTATGAAAAACTCATGCAGCACAAAGCTGAGCGCCGTCGCCGCCAGCATTATAAGCAGAGTTTCCACCATTGGCCTCCAACCCAGCCGGAAAGCCAATATTCTCTTTTTTATCCCTGCAGCATTTTCCTTCATAGCACGATTATACCACACACCGCCGCAAAAAAATATAGTAGGCTTTTTCAGCTGCCCCAATGATGCCGGTTTTCCCCGCCGTGAAAAGAACCCGCATATTTAAGTCCTTTGTTTGCTAAGTATTCGTCAAGAATTTTTATTATTTTTTAGCGTTCTTTAACGTTTCTTAACGCCCGATGAACGATTTCTACATTTAACTATGTATAAAATGTATGTATAATATTCTTAATCGTATATTAACGGAGGTCTGCTGTATGAAGAATCTTCCCATCGTACTGGTGGTGGAGGATGACAAGGCCATCGTCCACCTCCTGTCTACCATATTAGACGCAAATGATTACCGCGTCGTGCAGGTAAGCACTGGCAGGGAAGCCCTTTCAACGATATCCTCGCACTGCCCCGACGTGGTGCTGCTGGATCTCGGCCTGCCCGATATGGACGGCGTGGACATAATCAAAAACGTCCGCCAGTGGTCGCAGGTGCCGATAATCGTGCTTTCCGCCCGCAACCGCGAGCGGGACAAGGTTGAGGCATTGGATCTGGGCGCGGACGACTACGTTACAAAGCCCTTCGGCACAGCGGAGCTTCTGGCCCGCATACGCATAGCCCTGCGCCACGTAAGCAACGGCACGCCGGATACGCCCACCGGCAAGGCGCAAAACGGCCGCCTCACCATCGACTATGACAAGCGCCGCATATACCTGAACGATCAGGAGGTACATCTCACCCAGGTAGAGTATAAGATAGTCATGCTCACCATGCTGCACATAGGCAAGGTATTGACCTATGACTTCATAATTCGCTGCGTATGGGGCGCACGGCCTACCGTAAACAACCAGATACTGCGCGTGAATATGGCTAATATTCGCCGCAAGCTGGAGGCGAACCCCGCAGACCCGCAATTTATAATAACAGAGACCGGCGTAGGCTACCGCATGATAGACCATGCCGAAGAAAATGTATAAAGGAGACAGTCCATGCCAGAGATCACACCGTTTATAAACCTTTGCTCCTATGTTTCAATGTTCTCTCTCGCCATGATGCTGCTTATGATATTCCTGTTCAGGTTCTATAAGATCCAGGGCAAGGATTACCGCGTCCCCGGCTTCTTCCTTATAGTTTTTTCCGTGCTCTTCGCTGCGGGCGTAATACTCATCGGCATATTATACCGCTGATAATACCATCAGTTGACAAGGACACACAAGGTTTTAGAAGCCAAACAGCACGGCATAACTGTGTCGTCCTCATTTGAAATACAACCAGTATTTCTGCACTCGTCCTCCTTGTTCTGCCATACTCTTTGGCTTCTAAAACTCGAAGACCCTAAAGAGCTTGTTTTGAGGGCGATCCAAGGCCGAGGAGCGCAGTACTACTGGATGTAATACAAGCGACGAGAACGCAGGAGCGTCCCAAAACAAGCCTTTCGGGCTTGTGTGCTCTTGTCAACTGATGGTACCAAAAAGCCTTCCTTCGCGGGGAGGCTTTTTTTAAGCCTCAAAACAAATAAGGAGCCGGAATTTTCCGGCTCCCTTTGCTTTAAGGCAGCTTATGCCTTCTGCTTCTCGGGGAAGTGCTCCGCGCTGTACTCCTTGGTCAGCTTGATGACCACGGGGGACAGAAGCAGCAGGCCGATCAGGTTGGGGATAGCCATGCAGGCGTTAAGGGTATCGGAAATGTCCCATGCAAGGCTCAGATCCATGACAGCGCCCATGACTACTACGATGCAGAAGAGGATCTGATAGGGCTTTATGACCTTGGAGCCAAACAGATACTCCGCGCAGCGGGTGCCGTAAAGACCCCAGCTCAGTATGGTAGAGCCTGCGAAGAGGGAGAGGCCTATGGCGACGACCACGGAGGCATACTTGCCGTAGGTCATGGCGAAGGCCGCATTGGTCAGCTCCACACCGGCGGGCTGGCCGTACTCGATGGGAGTGCCGCTCATAAGTATGACCAGAGAGGTCATGGTGCAGATAACGGTGGTGTCGGCAAATACCTCGAAGATGCCGTAGAGGCCCTGCTGTATGGGGCCCGGGGTCTCCGCAGCGGCGTGGGCCATAGGCGCGGAGCCAAGGCCGGCCTCGTTGGAGAATACGCCGCGGGATACGCCGCGCTTCATGGCCTCGATGACGCCGATGCCCAGCGCGCCGCCCACTATCGCAGAGGGGTTAAACGCGCCCACCACGATCTGACGGATGATTTCGGGGAAGTTGCCGATGTGGATAAAGATAAGCACGAGGGAGGATACGATGTAGATCATTGCCATTACGGGGACCAGCTTCTCGGTGACCTCGCCTACGCGCTTGATGCCGCCGATGTAGGTAACGAAGCATACGATAGCCATTATGATACCGGCTATCAGAGCGATGGTGCCTTCCTTACCGACGGTAGCGGGAGCAATGGTGGTAACAGCGGAAGTGACAGAGGAAGCGATGGAGTTCATCTGGGAGATGTTGCCGATGCCGAAGGCGCAAATGCCGCCCAGCACAGCGAACACGCCGCCCAGCCATGCCCACTTCTTGCCAAGGCCGTTCCTGATGTAGTACATGGGGCCGCCTACCCAGTCGCCCTTATCGTTCTTTTCACGATACTTGGTGGCGAGGGTGACCTCGGAGAACTTGGTTGCCATGCCCAAGAGAGCGGAAATTTCCATCCAGAACACCGCGCCGGGGCCGCCGAGGGCGATAGCGCCGGTAACGCCTACGATGTTACCTGTGCCTACCGTTGCGGCGAGGGCCGTGGTGACCGCCTGCATAGGGGTTATGGCGCCCTTCTGGGCTTCTACCTTCTGGCTTTTGTCGAGCACCTTTCCGATGGTATTCTTCATTGCATAGCCGAAGTGCCTGAACTGGAAGAAGTTCAGCTTGACGGTCATGTAGATGCCGGTGCCGACGATGAGGATCAGCATGGGGATGCCCCACACAATACCGTTCACGGTACTGTTGATGGCCATAATTTTGTCCATTAAAGTCACAGATGATACCTCCAATTATAAAAGATTCTCCCAAGCGTTTAATGACAGGTTTTGCAAGATAGGAAAGAACGTATTTCGCTTGGTTGAGATAATTATAATCACTTCCCCTCTGATTGCACAATATATGTCAGCTTTTCTGAACGCGTTCTTAACGGCTGTGGCTGTATCCTTTACGGGATGTGTATCTCGAGGGCCGGAATCGTTAAAAATTCCCCATTTATTGATATTTTTCCACCAAATTGATGGCCTTTGCGGCGCTTTAATCCTTCGCCCCCGCTATAATTCTTCTTCAATTCTGCTTTAATCCTTTATACAAAATATACTCCCTTGAATGCATTTCAGAACCCGCGTGTTTTAGTTTAAAATATATCAATTATTGTATTTCCTGCATCACCGTATACACTTATACAATAAAAACGGCGGAACGGTTTTCCGTTCCGCCGAAATTACTTAATAAGCTTCCGCTTTTCTTTAGTACATGCCGCCCATGCCGCCCATGTCTCCGCCGGGAGCGGGTGCCGCGGGGGGTGTGGGTATATCGCATACCAGGCTCTCGGTAGTGAGCACCATGGCGGCGATGGAGGCCGCGTTCTGGAGCGCGCTGCGGGTCACCTTGGTAGGATCGATGATGCCCTTATCCTCCATTACGCAGTATTCGTCGTTGCGTGCATCATAGCCGTAGCCGGTCTTGCCGGAGCGCTTGATGTTCTCGACTATCACGGAGCCCTCAAGGCCCGCGTTTGCGGCGATCTGACGTACAGGCTCCTCCAGAGCGCGGACGACGATCTTCACGCCGGTACGCTTGTCGCCTTCGTACTCGCCTTCAAGCTTCTTTACCTTGTCGATGACGTTCACAAGAGCTACGCCGCCGCCGGGGACGATGCCCTCCTCGACCGCCGCACGGGTGGCGTTCAGGGCGTCCTCTATGCGGAGCTTTATTTCCTTCATCTCAACCTCGGTAGCCGCGCCTACCGCGATGACGGCAACGCCGCCAGCCAGCTTTGCAAGGCGCTCCTGCAGCTTTTCCTTATCGTAATCGGAGGTGGTCTCCTCTATCTGAGCCTTGATGGAGCTTATGCGGGCGCGTATCTCGGAAGGATCGCCTGCGCCCTCGACGATGGTGGTGTTCTCCTTATCGACCTTGACCTGACGTGCGCGGCCCAGCATATCGATGGTGGCCTCCTTGAGAGTCATACCCAGCTCCTCGCTGATGACCTGGCCGCCGGTGAGTATGGCGATATCCTGCAGCATTGCCTTGCGCCTGTCGCCAAAGCCGGGGGCCTTTACGGCTACGCAGGTGAAGGTGCCGCGGAGCTTATTGACTACCAGAGTAGCCAGCGCTTCGCCCTCTACGTCCTCCGCGATGATGAGCAGCTTTGCGCCCTGCTGAACAACGCTCTCGAGAACCGGCAGTATATCCTGAATGTTGGATATCTTCTTATCGGTAATGAGGATATAGGGGTTGTCGAGTATGGCTTCCATCTTGTCGGTATCAGTTACCATATATGCGGAGGCATAGCCCCGGTCAAACTGCATACCTTCCACGATATTCAGCTCTGTCTTCATGGTCTTGGACTCTTCAACGGTGATTACGCCGTCGTTGCCCACCTTTTCCATAGCTTCGCTGATCAGCGCGCCAACCTTTTCATCGCCCGCGGAAATAGAGGCGACCTGAGCGATAGCCTGCTTGGAGCCTACGGGCTTGGATATCTCCTTGAGCGCGTTTACGGCCTCATCGACCGCCGCCTCGATGCCCTTCTTTACCTCCATGGGGTTTGCGCCCGCGGCTACGTTCTTCATGCCCTCGCGAATTATCGCCTGGGCAAGGAGGGTAGCGGTGGTGGTGCCGTCGCCAGCAACGTCGTTGGTCTTAATGGAAACTTCCTTTACGAGCTGTGCGCCCATATTCTCGAAGGGATCCTCCAGCTCGATCTCCTTGGCGATAGTCACGCCGTCGTTGGTGATGAGGGGGGCGCCGTACTTCTTATCGAGTACCACGTTGCGTCCCTTGGGGCCGAGGGTTATCTTAACGGTATCGGCAAGGGCGTTCATTCCGGCTTCCAGAGCCCTGCGTGCCTCTTCTCCGTATTTAAGCTGCTTTGCCATAGTGTTTTTCTCCTTTTACTCTGAATTTGATATTATTCAACAACTGCAAGTATGTCGTTCTGGCGTACTATCTTATATTCCTCGCCGTCCAGCTTTACCTCGGTGCCGGCATAGTTGGAGATGACGACCTTATCGCCTACCTCAACATACATGGTCACTTCCTTGCCGTCCACTACGCCGCCGGGGCCTACCGCCACGACCTCTGATACGACGGGCTTTTCCTTTGCGCTGCCGGTAAGAATGATGCCGCTCTTGGTGGTCTCTTCCGCCTCGGTGCTCTTAAGTACCACGCGGTCAAGTAAGGGTTTGAGTTTCATAATTATAATTGCCTCCTATATGATGTTATGTTGTGCTTCTTTTCTTGTTGTTAGCACTCATTGTCGTTGAGTGCTAACTGACAATCCATAATATAATACATGCCGGATCGTATTTCAATAGTATCCCACGCATTTTCACATTTAATCCTTATTTTGTGTCTTTTGTCTTTTCCGAGCCTTTTGCGGTATTTTTTATATATACTATTTTCCCATAGGATGATATACTTATTCACAAAAACGACAGGAGCGCAGTATATGGCTGAATGGACAAAATGGGATAAGCGCTTCATGGAGCTTGCGGCCACCATAGGCACATGGTCCAGCTGCTATCAGGAGAACCGCCACATAGGCGCTGTCATAGTCAGGAACAAACGAATCATCACCACCGGCTACAACGGCGCGCCCGCCGGGATAAAAAGCTGCTTCGAAAAGGGCGAATGCATGAGGCGCCGCTTAGGCATACCCTCCGGCACGCGGCATGAGCTGTGCTATGCCATACACGCCGAGCAGAACGCTATAATACAGGCTGCGAAGCTGGGTATATCAATAGAAGGGGCAACCATGTACTGCACCCACCAGCCCTGCGTCATCTGTGCCAAGATGATAGTAAACAGCGGCATATCAAGGGTGGTATACGGAGAGGGCTACCCGGATGAGTTTTCCTTGGAAATATTCAAGGAGGCGGGGGTCGAGCTGGTGAAATTCGACCAATAATATTTCAGGCGGTAAAGGCCAGCGGAAACGCCGGCTGTGACTGTCGAAAAAGTGGCTGAACGCCACTTTTTCGAGCTTTTACGGGTTTTGCCTCTCGC